>Ga0114934_10000003_pt1 | contig 163366 bp, 150 predicted proteins | sample 4SBtaG_2_FD_99695 | JGI IMG/M metagenome (GOLD analysis project Ga0114934, IMG submission 99695) | Deep subsurface microbial communities from Kolumbo volcano to uncover new lineages of life (NeLLi) - 4SBTROV10_white metaG | ecosystem: Environmental > Aquatic > Marine > Volcanic ...
GAGTCGCTGGCCTACCAGTCGCGCGATCTCGCCGACGCCATGGCGGCCGACGCCGGTCGCAAACCCAGGTTGCTGCGCGTTGACGGAGGCGCGGCGGCCAATGATTTTCTCATGCAGTTCCAGGCCGACCTGCTCGGCAGCTCGGTGGACAGGCCGAAGGTGGTCGAGACCACGGCAGTCGGGGCGGCCTTCCTCGCGGGCCGCGCAACGGGAGTGTGGAAGGGGGCGGCCGACATAGAGGCTGCGCGCAGCACCGACCGTGTGTTTCGGCCCTCGATGAAGCCGGCCCGTCGCCGAGAGCTGTACGAGGGCTGGCAGCAGGCCGTCGCCCGCGTGCGCTGAAGCTCGGCCTTGCCAATCACGTGCGTACAGGTATAAATGCCCGGTCATGCACGAGCACCGGGCCCTCCCCTGGGGTGGCCACGGCGGCCCGGTTTTACGGAGAAGATACGGTGAAGGCTGAAATACATCCCGAGTACAACGAGGTAGAGGTCGCTTGCGCCTGCGGTAACACTTTTACGACGCGCTCAACGATCGACAAGATCCACGTCGAAATCTGCTCGGCCTGCCACCCCTTTTACACCGGTCAGCAGAAGATCGTCGATACGGCGGGTCGCGTTGAGCGCTTCCGCCGCCGTTACGGCATGGACAAGAAGTAACCCTGCCCGCCGGGCCGGGGTGCACGACCCGCCATGTTCGATCGGCTCAAAGCCATCGAGGAACGCTTCGACGAATTGGAGCAGCTGCTCGCCTCGCCCGAGGTGGTGCAGGATCGCGCCCGTTACACTGATCTCTCCCGCGAGCACGCCGAGCTGCGTGAGCTGGTGGAGCTGTCGCGACAACGCAGCGGCGCTGCCCTTGAGCTCGAAGAGGCGCTGGCCCTGGCCACCGACGCCGACTCCGACCTGGCCGCCATGGCCGGCGAGGAGGGTGAACGCCTGGGCGCGCTGGTAGAGGACATCGAGGCGCGCATAAAGGTCCTGCTCGTGCCCAGCGACCCGGTCGACCGGCGCAACGCCGTGCTCGAGCTGCGTGCCGGTACCGGCGGCGACGAGGCTGCCCTGTTTGCCGGCGACCTGTTGAGAATGTACGAGCGTTACGCCGAGCGCCGCGGATGGAAGGTCGAACAGCTGTCGGCCAACGCCGGTTCCAAGGGCGGCATAAAAGAAGCCGTGGTCAACGTGCTGGGTCGCGACGCCTACGGTTGCCTGCGCCGTGAGGCGGGCGTGCACCGCGTGCAGAGGGTGCCCGAAACCGAGTCGCAGGGGCGCATACATACTTCGGCCGTAACCGTCGCGGTGCTGCCCGAGGCCGAACCGCTGGACCTCAAGGTGGCCGACAACGACATCCGCGTGGACGTATACCGTTCCTCTGGCCCCGGCGGCCAGTCGGTCAACACCACCGACTCGGCGGTGCGGCTCACTCACGAGCCCACGGGCCTGGTGGTGACCTGCCAGGACGAGAAATCCCAGCACAAGAACAAGGCCCGCGCCATGAAGATACTCCTGGCCCGCCTGTTCGACCTCGAGCAGCAGAAGCGCCAGCAGGAGCAGGCCGCCGACCGCCGCGCCATGGTGGGCAGCGGTGACCGTTCGGAGAGGGTGCGCACCTACAATTTTCCCCAGGGCCGCATCAGCGACCACCGCATCGGAATGACCGTGCATAACCTTGAGGCTTTTCTCGACGGCGAGATTGACGAGGTCGTTGACGCCCTGGCCGCCGCCGAGCAGGCTGCGCGACTGGTGGCCGAGGACGGCTCGTGAGCGGGGCTGGCGCCACTGGCAAGAGCGCTGCGCCACCCAGGCTGCTTGGCGACTACCTTGCAGTTACCACCGAGTTCCTGGAGGGGAAGGGCGTAGAGAGTCCGCGTATAGACGCCGAGCTCATGCTGGCCACGGCGCTGGGGATGACACGGGTGGAGCTCTACACTAACCACGAACGCCCGCTGTCCGCCGACGAGGTGGGGTGCTACCGCGACATGGTCAGACGTCGCGCCGGCCGCGAGCCGGTACACTACATAGTGGGCTCGCGTGAATTCTGGTCGCTGGATTTTCGCGTCGACCGGCGCGTGCTCATTCCCAGGCCCGAGACCGAGCTGCTGGTGGAACTGGCCGTGGAGTTCTTGAGGGCCCGCGATCCCGGTGCCCGCCTGCTCGACCTGGGAACCGGCTCGGGAGCCATCGCCATATCTGTTGCAAGCGAAGTAACCGATCTCCAGGTTCTTGCAACCGACACGTCGGCCTCGGTGCTCGAACTGGCGCCCGTGAACGCCCAGGCCCATTCGGTGGCAGACAGGATAGAGTTCTGCCGCGGCGACCTCTTTGTCGCCGTGGCCGACGACCTTGAGCCCTTTGACCTGCTGCTGAGCAACCCACCTTACGTCACGAGCGAGGAGTACAGCGGCTTGCAGCCCGAAGTACGACAGTGGGAGCCCATGACGGCGCTGGTCGGTGGTGACGATGGCATGTCGGTGGTCGGTCGCCTGGTAGACGAGGCTCCTGCTTATCTCAAAGGCGACGGGCAACTGATGGTAGAAGTGGGTAGCCAGTGGCGGCAGGTGCTGGAACGCTTCGAGGCCGGCGGCTGGCGCGACGTACAGCTCAAGCGCGACCTCGCGGGCCGGGAGAGGGTGGTAACGGGCTTGAGACCCGACTGAAGAGCGATCGCGTGGACATGATACGCATACAGGGAGGGCGCAGGCTCAAGGGCAGCGTGGAGGTGGCGGGTTCCAAGAACGCCGCGCTGCCGCTGCTGTTTGCCTGCCTGCTCAGCGACGACGACTGTCATCTCACGGGCTTGCCCGACGTGGCCGACATCCGCACGGCTGCGCTCCTGCTCAAGCGCCTGGGCGCGAAGGTTGAGCGCCACGACCCCTCGAGCATGACTATCAACTGCTCGGGAGTCGACCAGTGGGAGGCCCCCTACGACCTGGTGCGGACCATGCGAGCGTCGTTCCTCGTGCTGGGCCCACTGCTGGCCCGCTTCGGGCGTGCGCGCGTGTCGATGCCCGGTGGCTGCGCCATAGGCGCCCGGCCGGTGGATGTGCACCTGTCGGCCTTGCGGCTGATGGGTGCACGCATAGAGACCGTGCGCGGCTACGAGGAGGCTTCGGCCGACGGGCTCAAGGGCGCGCACATCATACTGGAGAAACCCTCGGTGGGCGCTACCGAGAACCTGCTCATGGCTGCCAGCCTTGCGCGTGGTAGCACACGCCTGGAAAACGCCGCGCGCGAACCCGAGGTCGTTGACCTGGCCCGTGCCCTCCAGGAAATGGGGGCGAACATATCGGGCGCTGGTTCGTCGGTAGTAGAGATCGAGGGAGTGGAGCGGCTGGGGGGTATGACCCACCGGGTTATACCCGACCGAATAGAGGCCGGTACCTTCCTGATAGCGGCGGCGATGACAAGGGGCGAAGTAACGGTGAAAGGCGCGCGCGCGGACGACCTGCGCGAGCTTGTAACGGCGCTGGAAAGCGCCGGCGCGGTGCTGCGCGATAACGGCGACGGTATGACCGCGCGCTGCGACAAGCGGCCCTCCGCGGTAAACGTGTCCACCGCGCCGCACCCCGGTTTTGCCACCGACCTTCAGGCCCAGTTCATGGCGCTCATGTGCCTGGCCGACGGCGAGGCCGTAGTGACCGAGAACATCTTTGAGAACCGCTTCATGCACGTCAGTGAGCTGCAGCGCATGGGTGCCGACATCACGCTATCGGGCAACAGCGCGCTGGTCAGGGGCCAGGTGAGCCTGAGTGGCGCGGCGGTGATGGCCACCGATCTCAGGGCCAGCGTGAGCATGGTGCTCGCGGGCCTGGCCGGCGACTACCAGACCGACGTGCTCAGGGTCTACCACTTGGACCGTGGCTACGAGCGTATAGAAGAAAAGCTGAGAAGCCTGGGTGCCGACATCGAGCGTGTCGACATGGAAGGGCCGTACTGACTCGGGCACTGACACGGGTACTGAAACGGAGCGACGATGGTTATTGAACCGCTGATAGACGGAAGCGCTGCTGCCATAAAACGCCTGCGCCTGCTCGAAGGCCGGCACGCGCAGGGTGGGTCGGTGGAGCGCGACGTGGTGGCCATCATCGCCGGCGTGCGCCGCGGGGGCGATCGCGCCGTGGCTCGCTACACCAGGAAGTTCGACGGCGTGACCCTGGCCGCCGACGGTTTCGAGGTCGGGCGCGACGAGATAGCCGAGGCGCTGGCGTCGCTGCCGGCGTCGCTCAGGGCTGCCCTGCGTGCGGCTCACCGCCGCGTAGTGGCGTTTCACAAACCGCAGCTGGACCGTGGCTACGAGCTGCGCGAGGGCGACACTCGCAACTCGGTTCGCGTGCTGCCGCTGGCCCGCGTGGGAGTCTATGCGCCCGGTGGACGTGCTGCCTACCCGTCCACCGTGTTGATGAACGTGGTGCCGGCCCGCGTGGCGGGCGTGGACGAGGTGGTCATGGCCACCCCGCCGGGGCCGGGGGGCACGGTGGAGCCGGCCGTACTCGCGGCGGCTGCCATTGCCGGCGTCGACCGCGTCTTTCGCGTGGGCGGGGCCCAGGCCATCGCCGCGCTGGCGCTGGGCACCGACAGCATCGCGCGCGTGGACAAGATCGTGGGCCCGGGCAACATCTACGTGGCTACGGCCAAGCGTCTGCTCTTTGGCCAGGTCGACATCGACATGATCGCCGGTCCCACCGAGGTGCTGATCATAGCCGATGGCAGCGCGCGTGCCGACTACGTGGCGGCTGACATGCTGGCCCAGGCCGAGCACGACCCCTTGGCCGCCTCTGTGTGTATCACCAGCAGCCGGCGCACGGCTGCCGCCGTGTCGAAGCAGCTCGAAAGCCAGCTCGCCGGGTTGGAGCGTCGCACAATCGCCGCGGCGTCGTTGAAGAAGTACGGCAGCATACTGGTGGTCAAGTCACTCGCACGGGCAGTGGAGTTGGCCAACGAGATCGCTCCCGAGCACCTCGAGGTGATGACCGCCGCGCCGCGCAAGTTGCTGGGCGGACTGCGTAACGCGGGGGCAATCTTCCTCGGTGCCATGAGCAGCGAGCCCTTCGGCGACTACGCGGCCGGCCCCAACCACGTGTTGCCCACCGGCGGTTCGGCGCGCTTTGCTTCGCCCCTGGGAGTGTATGATTTCGTCAAGCGCAGCAGTATCATTGACATGGGCGTGGGTGGCGTGCGCGCGATAGGCCCCACGGTGCTGCGCCTGGCCGAGGCCGAGGGATTGACGGCCCACGCCGCCGCGGTCCGCCTGCGCCTGGACGACGTCGCCGCTAAGCCGGCGGCGAAGAAAAAGCAGCGGCCGGGCAGCGACCGCAAGGGAGGAAGGTAAGTGGCGACCAGCAGTCGAAAGACAAGTATCCGCCGGGCAAAGGTGAAGCGACAGACCGGCGAGACCAGCATAAATGTTGACCTCGTGCTTGACGGCAGCGGCAAGGCCTCTGTCGACACCGGCGTGCCGTTTCTCGACCACATGCTCGACTCGCTGTCACGGCACAGCCTGCTCGACCTCAAGGTCAAGGCCACGGGCGATCTGCACGTCGACGCTCACCACACCGTCGAAGACGTGGGACTGGCGCTGGGCCAGGCCATAGACAAGGCCCTGGGTGACAGGGCCGGCATCGTGCGCTACGGCCACGCCGAAATTCCCCTGGACGAGGCACTGGTGGCCGTCACCGTCGATCTAGGCGGTCGCCCCTTCATGGTCTACGACTTGAAGATACGCCAGCACCGTGTGGGTGACTTCGAGGTAGATCTGGTCAACGACTTCATGCAGGCGCTGATGAACGAGGCTCGCATGAACCTCCACATCAACAAGCGCTACGGTCGCAACGCCCACCACCTGATCGAGGCCACCTTCAAGGCGCTCGCGAGAGCGTTGGGCCAGGCCTGCGCGCGCGATCCCAGGGTAAAGGGCGTGCCTTCCACCAAGGGCCGGTTACGCGGATGACCGGCGGGTGGTAGCGGTCGTCGACTACGGCGTTGGCAACCTGCGCAGCGTTGCCAAGGCGCTGGAGAAGCTAGGCGCAAGCGTGCGAGTGACCTCGAGCGCTTCGGACCTGGCCGACGCCCAGGCGGTGGTGCTGCCCGGCGTGGGCGCGTTTGCTCGTTGCATGGGCAACCTCGAGGAGGCCGGGCTGCGCGAGGCCGTGTGCCGGGCGGCGACCTCGGGCAAGCCTTTCCTGGGCATATGCGTGGGCATGCAGATTCTCTTTGACCACAGCGACGAGTTCGGCCGGGTAGAGGGGCTGGGCCTGCTGCCGGGCCACGTGAGCCGCTTCGAGGGTCTGCCCCGGGAGCTCAAGGTGCCGCACATGGGTTGGAACGAGATCAAGCTGCGCGGTTCTTCGCCTTACTTTGAAGGCATAGACGACAACGAGCGATTTTACTTCGTGCACAGCTACCGCGTGCTCAGCGACGACGAGCAGGTCGTGGCTGCTGCTTGTGACTACGGCGGTAGTTTCGTTGCTGCCGCGGCGCGCGACAACCTGCTCGCGACCCAGTTTCACCCCGAAAAAAGCCAGTCGGCCGGGCTGCGGCTGCTGGCCAATTTCGTAGCCCTCGCCGGTGAGGAGGCCTGACGTGCTGGTACTGCCGGCCATAGACATACGCGCTGGGCGTTGCGTGCGCCTGCTCCGGGGCGACTACGAGCAAGAGACCGTTTTTTCCGACGACCCTGCGGCCATGGCCCAACGTTGGATAGACGAGGGTGCGCGGGCGCTTCACCTGGTTGACCTCGATGGCGCCCGCGGTGCCGGGGATGACAACCAGCGGGCGGTAGAAGCCATACTGGCGGTGGCTGCAGGCGCGGGCGACGATTTTATCATCGAACTTGGCGGCGGCATACGCGACCTGGTTACGGTGGAGCGCTGGCTGGCGGCCGGCGTCGGGCGAGTGATACTGGGCACGGTGGCTGTCCGTGACCCCGACATCGTTGAGCAGGCTGCGCGCCGATGGCCGGGCCGGGTGTGGGTAGGGATCGACGCTCGCTCGGGTCGCGTGGCGGTCGACGGTTGGCTCAACGACGGTGGCCGCGACGCGATCGAGCTGGCCACGGCCATGCAGGACGCCGGTGTGGCCGGCATCGTTTACACCGACATCGACCGTGACGGAACCGGCGACGGCGTCAACGCGGAGGCCACCGCGCGACTGGCGCGGTCGGTATCCGTGCCGGTGCTGGCATCGGGTGGTGTACACGGTGTGGTTGACGTTGAGCGCCTACGGGAGGTCGCCGACAGCGGCATAGAGGGCGTGGTGGTCGGGCGCGCGTTGTACGACGGCGCGGTTACGCTGGCCAGGCTGACGGAGGCCGCCGGCTGATACCGGCCGCGAGTACCGATACCCGATGCTGGCCAAGCGCATAATACCCTGCCTCGACGTCAAGGACGGCCGTGTCGTGAAGGGAGTCAATTTTGTTGACCTGCGCGACGCCGGCGACCCGGTGGAGTGCGCCATACGATACGACGCCGAGGGTGCCGATGAGCTCACGTTTCTCGACATAACCGCCAGCCACGAAAAACGCGACATCATGCTCGACGTGGTGTCGCGCACCGCGGAGCAGGCTTTCATGCCGTTGACCGTGGGAGGCGGCGTGCGCGTGGTCGAAGACCTGGGCGCGCTGTTGCGGGCCGGAGCCGACAAGGTGTCGATCAACACGGCCGCTGTCATCAACCCCGATTTCGTGGGCGAGGCTGCCCGCGTGTACGGTAGCCAGTGCGTTGTGGTGGCCGTCGACGCGCGCAGGCGAGACGGTCAGCTGCGGTTGGCCGAAGACGGTGGCGGCGTGGACGGGGCACCGGATTGGGCCGGGACCTGGCCCGAGTTGCTGGTGGACAAGGCAGGTAACGACGGCTGGGAAATCTACACCCACGGCGGTCGCCGCCCCACCGGCATCGACGCCGTTGCCTGGTGCCGCCGCATGGAAGAACTGGGGGCGGGCGAGCTACTGCTCACCAGTATGGACCGCGACGGTACACGCGACGGATACGATCTTGAGCTTACCCGCGCGGTGGCCGACGCGGTGGGCGTGCCGGTCATAGCCTCCGGCGGAGTGGGTGGACCCGGGCACCTGCTCGAGGGCGTGACCACGGGCGGCGCCGACGCGGTGCTGGCCGCGTCGATCTTTCACTACGGTGAGTACTCGATAGCCGAGTGCAAGCGCTATCTCGCAGAGCGTGGCGTTGTCGTAAGGGTCTGACCTTCCCCGTTCAGAAGGTAATCACCGCGTCGGCGGTGATCCTCTGGTCGATTATGTCCTCGCGCGCACTGATCGGTGTCTCCCAGGCCACGCCTACCATCAGGCGCTCGGTGATACGGTGGCGCAGGCCCAGGGCCAGGGTTGCCACTGTGCCCGAATCGGTGCTGCCGAAGTTCACCAGGTCGAAGCCTTCAAAGGATCCCACCGCCGATGAATCGGTGCGCGTGGCCTTGTCTGCAGTGCTGATGACGTTGACTTCCACCAGCGCGTGGGTTCCTTCGGCTAGCTCGCAGTTGCTGGTCACCGAGGCGTGCAGCAGGCTGCTGTCGTGGTCGCCGTCAATGGCCAGGTCGAGCCCGAGGCTGGCCTGGACGGCAGAGCGTTCGCCAACGGCGGTCTCGCCGGTGACAAACAGGTCGAGCATGCCGTCGCCCTTGCCCTGCATGCTTATGCCCGCCGTTTCCAGGTTGCCTACGGGGAGTTCGTAGCGTCCGCCCACGGACAGGTAGCGGCCACCGTCTTCGTCGGCCAGCAGTGAGTACTTCAGGCCCGCGCTCACGTTGGCAAATCCGTCCTCGTCGGGCAGCACCGCGTCAAAATGAATGTCGGCCCAGCCGTCCTTGGTGGCTATGACGGCCAGCCTGTCGTTGATGGCTATGCGGAACTGCAGCGCGACCAGCGAGATGTAGCCACCGCCTGTAACGAAGCCGCCGGGAATCCAGTTGTACATGTATATGGGCCGCAGTTCGGTGGTGATGCGAGGTGACTCGTTGAGCACCGGGTTACTCACGGCCGGGACGTAGTCGCGGGCCGCGGCAGCCGGGGCTACGAGCACGGATACGAGCAGGGTGGCAGACGCCAGGGTGGTGGCCCTCCTGGGAAGGGCGAACGAAAAATAAGGCATGGGTTTTCTCCTCCAGCGCTCTTTACCGCCAGCTATTGGCGCGCGTAGGGTTGGCGAAGCAAGTAATGTTCCAGCGGGCAACAGTGCTGCTTTCACCGGGCGGCGGGCCATGTGGCCCGCCGCTCTTCCCGCAGCTGGCGAAAGGCTGACCGAGGCTTCCCGTATCTGTGAATGTAGAAATCGGGTCTGCACCCGCAAAATCGCCCCGAGCCGTGGCTTGCATTCTCCACGAAGCGGCGGCTAGCTTACCGCGTGGCCGGTGGGAATTCGCGGCCGGGGGATTCAGAGATGACACCGACGACCGGCTTGCACCACGTTGCTTTTGTTACACGGGATCCCGAGGCAACCCGCGAGTTTTACGTCGAGAAGCTCGGCATGCCGCTGGTACACGTGGAGAATCACCTCAGCGGCGAGGGCTGGTTTCGCCACTTTTTTTTCGACATGGGCGGGGGTGCGTCGCTGGCGTTTTTTGAGCTCAACGGTGTGGGCGAGAAAGATGACTACGCTACCGACCTGTCCAGGACCGTGGGCCTGCCGCCCTGGGCCAACCATGTTGCCTTTCGCGTTGAAAACGAGCGACGCCTGCTCGCGCTCAAGAAGCGCTTTGAGGAAAACGGCGTTGAGCCCCTGGTAGAATTTGACCACGGCTGGTGCCGCTCTCTGTACACGGTCGACCCCAGCGGCATAGCGGTGGAGTTCTGCGCCACTACTCGCCCCGACGACTTCGAGATGAGCGAAGAAGAAACGCTGCGCCTGCTGCGCCAGCCGCCCGAGGACTTCTCCGAGGCTTCGCGTAAGGAACAGCGCGAGCAACGCGGCAGGTAGCAGGCCGGTCGGCCCGGCGGCTGCGGGTTACTCCTGTTCGGCCAGCCAGCGCTCGGCGTCTATGGCGGCCTCGCAACCGCTTCCCGCCGCGGTGATGGCCTGCCGGTATACGCTGTCGCGCACGTCGCCGCAGGCAAACACGCCTTCAATGCTGGTGTAGGTCGAGTCGGGCCGGGTGGTGACGTACCCCTTCTCGTCGGTGTCCAACTGGCCGTCAAACAACGCCGTGTTGGGCAAATGCCCTATGGCCATGAAGACCCCGTCGCAGTCCACGCGTTCGGTCGAGTCGGCGCTGGCGCCGTCACTGGTGTCGCGCAGGGTCACTGCCGTGACGCCGCCCTCGGCCACGTCGCCGTGGATTTCGTCTATGGTGCGATTGAGCAGAAAGTCGATCTTCGGATTGACCTGGGCCCGTTCGAGCATGATCTGCGATGCACGGAACCCTTCGCGGCGGTGCACCACGGTCACCGAGCTGGCAAACTTGGACAGGAAGGTGGCTTCTTCCATGGCCGAATCCCCACCGCCGATGACCAGCACCTTGCGATCCCTGAAGAAGAAGCCGTCGCAGGTGGCGCAGGCCGACACGCCGTGACCCATCAGCCGAGTCTCCGATTCAAGCCCCAGCAATCTGGCGGTCGCCCCGGTGGCGACCACCAGCGCGTCGCAGGTAAAGGTGACGCCGGGCGAGTTGAGCGTGAACGGTCGCCGGGAAAGGTCCACCGACTCGATGTCGCCGGTGGCGAACTCGGTGCCGAAGCGTGCCGCCTGGTCGCGAAACTTCTGCATCATGTCGGGCCCCATCACGCCCTCGGGAAAACCGGGGTAGTTTTCCACGTCGGTGGTTATCGTCAACTGACCGCCGGGCTGGCTGCCCTCTACTACCAACGGCGCGAGGTCGGCGCGGGAAGCATATATGGCGGCCGTGAGTCCCGCCGGGCCGGATCCGAGGATGATTACCTTGCTGTGTTGTGTAGCCATGTTCACTTCTTTTCCGTTTATTATGAGCCGTGTTCAAGTCCGCGAGCTGGCGGCAGGGTCGCGGTCGATGTATGAAGTTCGGCGGCGGTTTGCAAGCGGGAGAGCGTGGGTTGAAAGAGTTCAGTCACACAGATGAGAAGGGTCGCGTACGCATGGTCGACGTGTCGGGCAAGGAAGCGACCCGGCGCGAGGCCGTGGCCGCGGCCGAACTGCAGATGCAGCCCTCCACCCTCGAACGCATACTCGCGGGCGATCTGCCCAAGGGCGACGTGCTCGCGGTGGCACGCACTGCCGGCATCATGGCTGCCAAGCAGACCCACACGCTCATTCCCATGTGTCACCAGCTCGGACTCGATTCGGTGTCGGTTGATTTCCAGACCGACCCCGAACGGCCCGGCGTGCTGTGCCTGCAGGCAACGGCGGTAGTCAACGGGCGCACGGGGGTCGAAATGGAGGCCCTGCTTGCCGCCACCCTCGCGGGGCTTACGGTCTACGACATGTGCAAGGCCGTTGACCGTGGCATGGTGCTCGGAGAGGTCCGCCTTCTCGAGAAGAGCGGCGGGCGAAGCGGCCACTACCAGCGCGCCTGATTCCTGCTAGCCAGGAGTTTCTGCTCTCCAGGACGACTCCTGTTCGGCCGCCAGGGTGATGCCCTTGCTGTAATTGATGTCTCAAGCTGACCCGTTTTTGCTTGGCGGCAGGGGCAAGTGGAGTTAGTCTACGCTGGTGTCGCACGTGGTTCCCAAACACAGCTGGCTCAACGGTGAGGCTCCGCGCGAACGCCTGCGGGCGGTAGGAGCCGCGGCGCTGAGCGACGGCGAGCTACTGGCACTGTTGGCGGGAAGTGGCCACGCAAGTTCGGGCAACGCTCTTGAGCTCGCGCGCGGACTGCTCGCCAGGTTCGGCGACCTGCGCAGGCTTTCTGGTGCGGGTACGACTGAGCTCTGCTCGGTGCCGGGGGTGGGCAACGCGCGCGCCGCGAGGTTGGAGGCTGCCTGGGAGATCGGCCGCCGGATCCATTCTCGTGAGCTCAAGCTCGGATGCATCCTGACCTCGTCCGAGCAGGTGTTCGAACACTTCGGCCCGTTGCTGTCGGAGCTCAAGCGCGAGCGTTTCTACGGCCTGCTGCTCGACAGCAAGAACCGGCTGCTGCGCAAGGCAATGATCTCGGAGGGCTCGCTGGGGGCCTCGTTGGTTCATCCCCGCGAGGCATTCCGGCCAGCGGTGCGCGAAGCTGCCGCAGCGGTGATTTTTATGCACAACCACCCCAGCGGAGATCCCAGTCCCAGCAGCGAAGACCGGCGTATAACGGCACGCTTGAGGCGGGCCGGTGAGATCCTGGGCATACCGGTGCTTGACCACGTGGTGGTGGGCCGAGACGGCTATTTTTCTTTTGCCGACTCCGCCTGGGAGTAGCCGGCCGCTTAACAGCCGGCCGTGAGCACTAGAAGGGCACGTCCGAGCCCGCGCCGGCTTCCGGCTGGGACGGGAAGCTGGGCACGTCGTCCCTGCTGCCCGAGCTGGCCCGCGGCGCGTCGCCATCGCTGCGTCCGCCCAGGAACTGGACGCGGTCGGCCACTATCTCGGTAGAGTAGCGGTCGTTTCCGTCCCTGTCCTGCCATTTGCGGGTCTGCAAGCGGCCTTCCACGTATACCGGGCGCCCTTTCTGCAGGTATTGCACGCAGTTTTCAGCCTGCCGTCCCCACACCACCACGCTGTGCCACTCGGTGCGTTCCTGCCGCTCTCCCGACTGGTCGGTCCACACGTCGGTGGTGGCCATGCGCATGGTCGTGACGGCCTTGCCGCTGTTCGTGTTGCGCAATTCGGGGTCCTGCCCGAGATTTCCGATGAGAATTACCTTGTTTACTGATGCCATGGCGAGCCTCCTGATGCCCTTGTGGGAGGCTAGAGCCGGCCCTGCCCGTTGTCAATGACATGGCTGTGCTCAGTTGTGCAGGAAGACCGTTGTTGGTGGCAGCAGGCTTGTTCCCATTACCGGGCGGTTATAAAATCGCCCAGCGGGGCAGCCCGCGTGGTGGTAGAGGGTGAACACGGCGCAGGCAGTACTGCTGGGAATCCTGCAGGGGTTGACCGAATTTCTGCCGGTGTCGAGTTCGGGGCACCTGGTGCTGGCCCGTCGCCTGTTCGGCAGTTCTGTCGAGTCGCCCGTGGCCCTGGACGTCATGCTGCATGTGGGCACGTTGCTGGCGGTGCTGGTGTATTTCAGGGCTGACCTGCTGCGCCTGCTGCTGTCGCTGGGCGGTGGCGATTCGACCGACCGGAGGCAGGTGGGGCTGCTGGCCCTGGCCACCTTGCCCATAGTCGTGGTGGGCCTGCTGTTTGCCCAACAGGTGGAGGCCGCGTTTTCGTCGCCGGCCGTGGTGGGCCTGTGCCTCCTGGTTACCGCCTGCATGCTGGCCTGGGCCGCCAGGCTGCCGGCCGGGAGCAGGGGGGCCGATACCATGCGGCCGCTGGACGCCCTGGTCATAGGCGCCCTGCAGGCGGTGGCCGTGTTGCCGGGAATATCGCGTGCCGGGGCCACGGTGACCGCCGGCCTCGGGCGAGGGCTCGACCGTGACCTGGCTGCCCGTTTTGCCTTCCTTTTGTCGATTCCAGCTATACTGGGTGCGGTAGTTTTCAAGCTCGACGAGCTGGTAAACCTGCTTGATACGAGCTTTATGCCGGTGTTGGCAGGGGTCACCGCGTCGGCCGTGACCGGCTGGCTGGCCATAGCAATAATGATGCGTGCGATCAGGAGGGGAAGGCTGCTGCCCTTTGCGCTATACTGCATGATTGCAGGCAGCCTGGGCCTGTACCTGGGAGTTATGACTGGTGGCGGCTAAACGGTCCGCAAAGAGCAGGAAGACCGAGTCACGCCTCGTACACGAGGTGGAGGCAATACTGTGCTCGGCGCTCGGGGCTGCCCTGGCGCTGAGTTTCTACTCCTACTCTCCCGATTCGCCCGCGACCAACCAGGTGGGCGTGGTGGGCTACACCGTCGCCCACGCACTGGTGCAGTGCTTCGGTTACGCCAGCTACCTGTTTCCCGCGCTGCTCGTCGCCGGTGCCGTGGGCTTGTTTGCAAGGCAGACGGCTACCGTGTCGCCGGTGCGGCTGGTGGGCGCGGTTGCCCTGTTGTTTGAGGGCGCCGTGGTCCTTGGCCTTTACCGGCAGGGGGTAGTGCCAGCCGAAGCCGGTGGCTGGGTCGGTGGTTTTCTTTCCACCCTGGCCAGGCAGGCCTTCGGCATGGTAGGCAGCTCGGTGATCCTGGCCGCGTTTGCCGGGTGGATTTTTATCATGCTCACCGGCGCCGCGCCTTCGCGGGTGCTCGCGCGCTTTGCCCTGTTGGTTCGCAGCGCGGTCTTGCGGGTGGGCAACTTCATGGGCGAGAAGATCGAGCAGGCCGCCTCCGGGCTGGGAGAGTTCGTGCGGGCGCACCGGCCGCGCATGCCGCGCATGCCGAGAATGCCGCGCCGATCCGCCCGGCCCGTGGCGTCGTCGCGTAGAGAGCAGGTCGAGGAGCCGGCCGCGCCAATGGTTTTCTCCATGGATGACGAACCCGACCTTGATGAGACCGACACCGGCGCGATTGGCTTCGGTGTCGACGAATTTGCGGTCGACGCAGCCTCCAATGGCCACGCCGAACTCGACGAGGGCAAGGCCCGGGCCATACTCGAGATCACCAGCAGCGCCGAGTCGGTGGCCGAGGCACGCCGGCGCATGAGCGAGGAATCGAAGGGCCGCGATAAGCAGGAGAAGTTCAACTTCAGCGTCGACGACAACGACTACAGTCTTCCCCCGGTCAACCTGCTGGGCGATCCCGACGAGGCCGACGTGGACGTCGACGAGGACACGCTCATAGCCTTGTCCAAGGTCCTGGAGCAGAAGTTATCTACCTTTGGCGTGTCGGGCAGCGTCACCGCGGTACGCTCGGGCCCGGTTATTACCACCTACGAGTTCGAGCCCGACGCTGGTATCAAGGTGAGCCGCATAGTGAACCTCTGCGACGACCTGACCATGGCCCTGAGGGCCCACGGCGTGAGGATCGTGGCACCGATTCCTGGAAAGAACGTGGTCGGAATCGAGGTATCCAACCGTCACCGCGACCTCGTTGGCCTGCGCGACCTGATCGACTGCGAAGAGTTTCGCGACTTGCCTTCGGCGCTGTCGGTGGTCGTGGGCAGGGATACCACGGGCGTGGCGCGTTACGCCGACCTGGCAAAGATGCCCCACCTGCTGATGGCCGGCGCCACGGGTTCGGGTAAGTCGGTGGCGCTGAACGCCATCATCATGAGCATCCTGTACAAGGCCACTCCGAGGGACGTGCGCTTCATAATGATCGACCCCAAGATGCTCGAGTTGTCGATCTACGAGGGCATTCCCCACCTGCTGGTACCGGTAGTGACCGATGTCCGGAAAGCCGCTGCGGCCCTGGCCAACGTCATGCGCGAGATGGACCGTCGCTTTGAGCTGATGAAGGAGCTCAAGGTTCGCAGCATCGACGACTACAACACGCGCGTGGCCGAGCAGCTCGAAGAAGAGTACGAAGAGTACGAAGAAGAGGAAGAGCTGGAAACGGAGCTCGAGCTTGCCGAGGGCGAAGAGTACGAGGAAGAAGAGGAAGAGTACGAGGAAGGCGAGGAAGAGGGCGAGGACGAAGAGTACGAGCTCGAAGAAGAAAATCCGCACGAGCATCTTCCCCGGGTGGTGGTCGTGGTGGACGAGCTGGCAGACCTGATGATGGTGGTGGGCCGCGAGGTCGAAGAGTCGATTACGCGCCTGGCACAGAAGGCACGGGCGGCGGGCATACACCTGATACTTGCCACGCAGCGTCCTTCGGTCGACGTAATTACCGGGCTGATCAAGGCCAACTTTCCCGCCCGAATTTCTTTCCAGGTCACCTCGCGGCATGACTCCAAGACCATTCTCGACGGCGTCGGGGCCGAGCGCCTGCTGGGCATGGGCGACATGCTCTACATGGCTCCCGGCACTTCGTTCCTGGCGCGCCTGCACGGAGCCTTCATCAGCGATCGCGAGATCGACGAGGTCGTTGAGTTCATCAAGGAACAGGGCGCCCCTCAGTACCAGATGGAGCTGCTCGACAGCCAGTCGGGCGACGAAGAGGACGAGGGCGAACAGGACTTCTACGACGAGCTTTACGACAAGGCCGTTGACGTGGTTACCCGGCACGGGCAGGGTTCAACGTCGTGGGTACAGCGGCAACTGGGAGTGGGTTACAACCGTGCGGCGCGCATCATGGAACAGATGGAGCGCGACGGAGTAGTGGGTCCGGCCGACGGGTCACGCCCGCGACAGGTGTTGGCCCCGGCCATGCCGCCTGCCTGATTGCCCGCGTCGGCTCGCTGGCCCTGCTGGCGGCCCTCCTGCTGACTGCGCCAACTGCTTCGTCGGCCACTTCTTCTACCAACGCGCACGACATGCTGTCCTGCTACGGAGAGTTCTGGCGCAACACGAATACGCTCGCGGCCGATTTCTCGCAGGCCGTGCACGTTCCGGGCATACAGGAGCCCGTGCGCACCGGCGGCCGGTTTTACTTTGCGGCGCCTGATCACTTTCGCTGGGATTACAGCGCCGGCGAACGGCAGACAGTGGTAGGCGACGGCACCTGGCTGTGGATATACCAGCACGAGCTCGAGCAGGTCTACCGGCTTGATTACCGGCGCGCTTTTGGCGGCGGAGGCCTGGTGGCGCTGATGGGCGATACTGACTTGCTCGAGTCCCGCTATCGCTCCGAAGTATTGGAGTCCGACGGGCAGCGCGTTACCCTGCGCCTGGAAAAGGCGCCCGTATCCGAACATGCAGCGGCCGAAACCGTGGAGGTCGTGCTGCGGCAGCCCGACTGCCGACCGGTTTCCTTGCAGCTCACCGACTCAGTGGGCAGCGTGACCCGCATGGAACTGGCCGACCTGGAACTCGACACAGTGCTGGCCGAGGGCCTGTTTCACTTTGAAGTCCCGGCCGGCGTTGATCTCATCGAGGAACCGGCGGCTTCTGCTCCGGAGGCCTCCAGCCCGACTGGCATCGGCGCCGAGGGTGGGACTGGCAGGTGAGCGGCGGCGTGGGCGACAGGAAGAAAATCTTTTTCGTGCCGCTGGGCTGTGCCCGCAACCACGTTGACGGCGAGTACATGCTGGGCCAGGCGCGTGCGGCGGGCCACGAAATCGTGGGCGCGGCGGCCGATGCCGACACCATGGTGGTGAACACCTGCGCCTTCATAGAGGAGGCCCGGCAGGAATCGATAGATACCATTCTCGGGTTGGCCGCCGATTCAGTTACTGGCGATTCAGCTGCTGGCGCTTCCGCCGCAACCACCGGCCGCGGCTCGCCGCGCATGCTGGTCACCGGTTGCATGGCCGAGCGCTACGGCCAGGAACTGTCGCAGGCCATTCCCGAGATCGACGTGATGGTGGGCACCGGCGATCTCGATCGCTTTGTGGAGGCGCTCAACGCGCCCGGTGGCAGCAGCTTCACGGGCAAGCGCCACTACCTGCCGGCCGCTGGCGCGGCGCGCGAAGTCGACCTTTCGCAGGGCTGGGCCTGGGTCAAGGTCTCGGAGGGCTGCGACCACGAGTGTTCGTTCTGCGCCATCCCGTCGTTCAGGGGGCCCCACGAGAGCAGGACGGTGGAGGACGTGGTCGAAGAGGTTCGCGGCCTGGTGGCCGCTGGTGCGCTGGAGGTCAACCTGGTGGCCCAGGACCTGAGTGCTTACGGACGTGACAGGAAACAGCGCAACGGCTTGTCGCAGTTGCTGCGGCAGTTGGACGGGTTGCAGGGGCTCGAGCGCGTGCGTTGTTTTTACATGTACCCGACCACGCTGGTAGACGAGACCCTCGACGCCATGCGCGAGCTACCCTCGGTGTGCAACTACCTCGACCTGCCGCTACAGCACGCCGATCGCGAAATGCTCAAGCGTATGCGTCGGGCCGCCGATCCGGACGCCACCCGTCGTCTCCTCGACAGGGTTCGCAGCAAGGTTCCGGACGTGGTGCTGAGGTCGTCGTTCCTCGTGGGATTTCCGGGCGAGACCGACGAGGCCTTCGAGCGCCTGTGTCGCTTCGTTGAGGAGCAGCGCTTCGGGCACCTGTCGGTGTTCGAGTATTCGCGTGAAGAAGGCACCACGGCAATGGCGCTGGGTGACGAGGTAGCTCCCGGGCTGGCGACGCTCAGGCGCGACCGCCTGCTTGATCTGCACGAAGGCCTGCGCGCGGGCTACCTGGCCGCCCGCGTGGGCAAGCCCGAGCGCGTGTTGGTCTGCGGCCGCGACGGCGACGGCAACTGCTACGGGCGCACGAGCTGGCAGGGCCCCGATGTTGACGGCGTGACCTGGCTGGGCGATGCGCCGGGAGTCCCGACGGCGGGCATGCTCGACGTTTCGGTTACCGGCTCTGACGGCTACGATCTTTTTGCCGTGCCGCGGGCGTCGCAGGGGGGCTGGCGGCCATCGCGGCCAGGGGCTGTTGACGCCGCAGGCCGCCGGAACTAGGTTACGCCGCTCAATACGGGCAACCTGGTGCCTTACAGTGGGCGGTAGAGACTGATGAGAAAGCGAGAACTGGATAAATTCGAGGGACTTCTGCTCGAGATGCGCAGTGACATCCTGCGCGAGATCAAGCAGGACATGAAAGAAGGGCGCGAAGGCGAAGTCGGCGAGGGTCGCGACACCTATGACATCGCCAGCGACGACCGCGATCGAGAGATAAACCTCCTTCTCGGCGACAGGGATCGTCGCAAGCTGCAGCTTGTGGACGAGGCCCTGCAGCGCATAGAGAGCCGTGACTACGGCAAATGCGAAGAGTGCGAGGGTGAGATCTCTCCCTCGCGGCTCAAGGCCATGCCCTTCAGCGAGCTTTGCGTCACCTGCCAGGACGAGTACGAGCAGGCCCAGCGCACCATGCACACCGACGGTGGCGATACCCTGTCGGCGCGCGTTCCACCCGGCGAAAGCGAACCCGAAATTTCCTGATACGAAGTCGCCGGTCAACCGCCCTGCTGTTCTCCGGCGGCAGCTGTTAGCCGCCCGCAGGGTTCGTGCTAGTCTGCGTTGACTATGGCCGGACCCCACAAACGACAAGGCTCATGCGAGCGGCAGGTCCGGGCAAGCGACGGGGTCTGCGGGTGAACGGCTGGCTGAGCGAACTCTTCGTCTCGCTGCAGGGCGAGGGCAGTTACTACGGGCAGCGGCAGTTGTTCGTGCGCCTGTCGGGCTGCAACATGCGCTGCGGCTACTGTGACACTCCCGACTCGCTTGAAAAGACCCAGCGCTGCCGCGTCGACTTTCCTGGCGGCGAGAGCAGGTTCCTCGACAATCCCGTATCGGTAGAAACTCTGGCCGCCGTAGTGGCCCGCTTTATCGCCGAAGACCCTTCCATAGCCATGCTGGCAGTAACCGGTGGCGAGCCCATGATGCAGGCCGATTTTCTCGAGGCCTGGTTCAAGGCCTCGCCCCCCGAACGTCCCTGCCTGCTTGAGACCAACGCCACCATCGCCCGGGGGCTGGACCGGCTGTTGCCGTCGTTCAGCGTCGTGTCGGCCGACGTGAAGTTGCCGTCCAACAGCGGCGAGGCTTCCTTCTGGAAGCAACACGAGGAGTTTCTTTCGGGTTGCGACGGGGTCGAGCTCTACGTCAAGATGCCGGTGGACGCGGTCACCAGCCGTGAAGACGTGGTCAGGGGGGCCGAACTGGTGGCCCGTTGTGCTCCGGCAGCCACGCTTTACCTGCAGCCGCTGGCCGACCCCGGGTCCAGCGAGGCTGCCCGGCCGGATGCCTTCATGGAAGAGTTGCTCGCCGAGGCATCCGCGCGGGTGGCAGACACACGGGTGTCGGTGCAGATGCACAAGGTGATGGGCCTGCGATGAGCGGCGCGGCGCAGGATTCGGCCTCACCGGGCTCCAGTTCCCCGGAGTATCGCCAAGCCACCTGGCAGCAACTGCAGTCGGAGGTTTTCGATCTTCTCATCATAGGCGGAGGCATAAACGGTGCCGCGGTGGCGAGGGACGCAGTGCTCAGGGGCATGTCGGTGGCGCTGGTCGAGCGCTCCGACTTCGCGTCGGGCACCAGCAGCCGCTCTTCGAAGCTCATCCACGGCGGGGTACGTTACCTGGAGCAGGGCGACATCGGCCTGGTGCTCGAAGCCTGCCGCGAGCGCGACTTGTTGCGCACGCGCATCGCGCCCCACCTGGTGCGAGCGCAGAGGTTCCTGTTTCCCATCTACTCCGACGATGCTCTCTCCGTGTGGAAGATGCGCGCCGGCCTGCTGGCCTACGACATGCTGGCTGCGTTTCGCAACGTGGAAACGCACCGCGGGCTGGGTGCCGCCGAGGTCATGGCCGAAGAGCCCGGACTGCTGTCCGAGGGCCTCGAGGGCGGCGCCGTCTACTGGGATTGCTGGACAGACGACGCCAGGCTCACCGTTGAAACTGTGCTCGCCGCGCGTTCGGGCGGGGCCGCGGTGCTCAACTACGCCGAGGTCGTGGCCCTGGACAAGGACAGCACGGGGCGATTGGCGTCGGCCGTGGTGCGTGATCTTGAACTTGGGCGAGAAGCCCGCGTGCGCGCCCGGTGTTTTGTTAACACCAGTGGGCCGTGGCTCGACGCGCTGAGAAAACTCGACGACGGCGGCACGCCGCCCAGGCTGCGCGCGACCAAGGGCGCCCACCTGATATTAGATCGGGCGCGCCTGCCGGTAAACAACGCGGTTGTCATACGCGGTGCCGGCGACGACCGCGTCATGTTTGCCATTCCCTGGCAGACACGCGTGCTCGTGGGCACGACCGACACCTGGTACGAGGGCGACCCTGCAGATGTGTCGGTTGAGAAAGAAGACGTCGATTACATCCTGGCCAGCGCCAACCGGGCCTTTCCGACGGCCGACCTGCTGGCCGGTGACGTCGTGAGCAGCTACGCCGGCCTGCGCCCCTTGGTGCAGCCCGAAGACGAGCTCGACGAGTCCGACGTGAGCCGCGACGACCAGGTGTTCGAGAGCCCCTCGGGGCTGGTGTCGTTGGGAGGGGGTAAGCTGACCACGCACAGGCACGTGGCCGAGCGAATAGTGAACCGCGTGGCCCGATGGGTGGGCCGCCCGGTAGGCCGCTGCCGCACGGCCCAGGTGCCGTTGCCCGGGGCGGCCGGCGTCGAGCCCGGCGCGGCCATGCACAGGGCCCCGGGGTCGGGCGAAGAGCACGTGCGCTGGCGCTACGGGGCGAGGGCGGCCGAGGTGTCGGCCCTGGTCAGGGGCGATGAGGAATTGGCGACCGGCCTGGTCGACGATACGCCCGATCTCAAGGCCGAGCTGGTGCACGCCGTTGACCAGGAGATGGCCATGTCGCTCGAAGACGCGCTGACCAGGCGCACGCATGTCACGCTGGAGAGCACCCAGGTCAGCGAGCAGCTGGCCCGCTCGGCCGCTGGGCTGCTGGCTGAGCACCTGGGATGGGACGACGAGCGGGTAGAGCTCGAGGTAAAAAAATATCTCGCCAGCGTGCAGTTTTGCGGCGCCACGACGACGTAGAAAGCGATCCGGCCAGCAGAAAACGTCAATGGTAAAATATTGACTTGCCTGTCAAAGGGGTGGATGATTCCTCGTTCGGCGAGCGGGATCCGCCGAGCCCCCATTGATGTTGCTCGCTGCGCTCGAACTGGACAGGAAGGCCCTGTCCGATGTTGCCGAAGAATACGGCCTCGGCCGCCTGGTTGATGGAAGCGGTCCGATAGAGCAGCGTGGCTTCAGGCGCTATCGGCTCGTTACCGGCAAAACCACTTACAACATGGACGTCTACCTGGTGGACGACGAGGTAGACCTGAGGCGTGAAATGGACGTCATGGCCTTTCTCGAGAAGCACAGTTTCGCCTCCCCGAGGTTGGTCGTGCAGCGCAGCGGCCGACCGTTTGCCGAACGGGGCGACTACCTGCTGGTGGTTACCAGGCATCCCCAGGCCGAGTTCTGCGACGAGGCCGGGCTGACCGAGAAACGCATCTACCGTTCGGGCTGTGCCATCGGCGAATTTCACACGCTGTGTCGCAGTTACAAAAAAGGCGCCGACAGCCGCATGGGTTTTGACCAGGTGTTTGAGACCTACGCCGAGGTGCGCCGGCGTATACCGCCGTACTTCAAGAAGATAGTGCGCACCCTGGACGAGGAAACTGAGTACCTGGGTAACTACCTTGAGACCAAGCTGCCCAAGGGATTTATCCACGGTGGGTTGGCGCTCGACTGCATATCGTTCAAGGGTGAGTCGGTCGCCTGTATATCCGACTTCTGGGACGCGAGCCGAGGCAAGTACGTGTTCGACCTCGCCACGGCGGTAAACGCCATGTGTTTTATAGACGGCAGCTACTCGCTCGACCGTTTCATCGCCCTGATGGCGGGCTACGAATCGCTCAGGACCCTGTCGCTGGCTGAGTGGGACGCGTTTCCCAACGAGATGCGCTTTGCGGCGCTCAAGTTCGGGGTGGTCAGCCTGCACCGTTTTTTTGACGCGGGCAGGGCAGAAGGCGAGCGCATCAACAACGACTTCAGGCGTTATATCGAACGCCTGCGCGTGCTCAGGCGCGAAGTCGACGGCGGCATGGAAAGCCTGCTCATGGCCATGGCCACCGGCTACGACTACCGCAAGTACCAGCGCGTGAAGGGCGAGGAAGGCGAGGACGACTAGGATCGTGGCCGGCATTGAAGACAGTGTGCGTGACATCCTCGTAGCGCTGGGCGAAGACCCCGACCGCGAGGGGCTGGTCAAGACGCCCGAGCGGGTGGCGCGCAGCTACGAGTACCTGTCCAGCGGTTACCAGCAGGACCCCGACGAGGTGATTGGCGACGCCCTGTTTACCGAGGACTACTCGGAGATGATAATCGTGCGCGACATCGATTTCTTCTCGCTGTGCGAGCACCACATGTTGCCTTTCTACGGCCGCGCCCACGTGGCCTACGTCCCCGACAAGCACATAGTGGGCATCAGCAAGCTGGCCCGCCTGGTGGAGTGTTACGCCAGGCGCTTGCAGGTGCAGGAGCGCATGACCTCGCAGATCGCCGGCTTTATCCAGGACAAGCTCAAGCCCCTGGGTGTGGGCGTGGTCATACGCGCCGAGCACATGTGCATGCGCATGCGTGGCGTGCAGAAGCCCAACTCCTCGGTGGTGACCAGCTCGTTGCTGGGCGTGTTCCAGGAGCGCGACACCCGCCAGGAGTTCATGAACCTGCTGTCCTGACCCCCCGGGGCTCGGCTCAGCGCTGGCTCAAGAGCGGGCCGCCGCGTGCTGTTCAGAACGAGGCCCACCAGGGACGGGCCTGCTGCTCGTAGCCTTCCAGTTTGACCCCGTAGTGCTCCAGTAGCGTGCCCTGGGCGCGCTGCTGACTGGCCTCGGCCAGCGCGTGGTCTGTAACGGCCAGGGTACGGGCGGCCATGGAGTCGGCCAGCTTCTGCTGAAAACTCAGCACGTCGGTTGTCGTGACCATGCCTTCTTCAAAACGCCGGCGCTGGTCGTGCAGGTTTTCATCGGCCAGTTCCACCGCCAGCCGGGCTGCCTGCACCCGCTGCCAGGCCGAGGCCAGGTCGGCGCGGGCGCGGTCGAGTTGCAGGATAACGGTGGATTCGAGATCTTCGAGTTCATGGTCGGCCTGCAGTTGCCGGGCCTGGGCCTTTTCGAGCCGGGCCCGGGAAGCACTGCGCGCCAATGGCAGCTCAAAACTCAGCCCTAGCGACCAGCGGTTGAAGTCGCCGTCGGCCAGCAGGTCGACGGCGTCCGACCAGCTGCCGCCAAAGGGGTTGCTCACCAGCTCGTCGCTGCCGAAGGGGCTTATGGGCACTGCGCGTCCACCGGCGCCAAGAAGGGTGTAACCGGCCGATAGCGACAGCGACGGCAGCCGGTCGTCCCTGGCCTTACCCACGCGCAGCACACGGTTTTCGCGCTGCAGGCGGGCCAGCCGCAGTTCGGGTCGGCGCTCGAGCGCCAGCGCGAGCGAGCGCTCGGGGTCTGTCACTGACGCGACGGGCTCGTGGCCGTGCGCGGGCTGGATTTCAAACGGGCGGGGACCGTCGCCCGCCCTTACCATGTGCGCAAGCCTGAGCAGCGAGAGGCGAACCTCGTTGGCGGCCGACAGGGCCTGCTCCTCGCGGCTCGCGGCTTCCGCGCGCGCCTCCTTGACGGCTACCGGCGCCAGCATGCCCAGCTGAACGCGTTTTTCGGCGTCGGCGGCCAGGCTGCGGGCAAGCTCCAGGGCCAGTTGAGCGGCCTCGCTGCGCGACTCGGTCAGCACCACGTCCCAGTAGGCCCCCGCGATGGCGAATACGAAGTCGGCGAGATCGGCGGCAAAGCGCGCGCGCTCGGCCGCGGTGTCGTTGCGCGCCAGCTTGAGCGTAATTTCGTCCTGCAGCCCCCGGCGATTGCGCAGCAGCGGCTGCTCCAGGCCCAGGCCCAGGCTGGGGCGGTACTCGGGCACCAGGCCCTGGAAAGACGAGTTGGTTTCGCGCCGGGCGGCGGCCAGCGAAAGGTCCAGCGTGGTTCCGCTCCTGAGCAGCTTGGACAACGACAGCGAGCCCGACGCCTGCTCTTCGCTGAGAACCCTGTCACCGTCTTCGGCGCCGGCCAGCGCGCTGGTGGGCACCAGGTGGTTGCGGTCCCAGCCGAGGTTGAGCTTTACGACCGGCTCCCAGGCGGCCAGTGCTTCCAGCTCGCCGCTGCGCGTGGCCACGGGCAACTGGGCGCGGGCCAGCACGCCCGGGTTGCCGGCTACAGCGGTGGCCACGGCCTCGCGGAGGCTCATCTCCTGCGTTGCCGGTCCAGGCGGTTCCGGCTCGCTATCCAGGGCCAGGGCTGTGGCGCCTGACACCGAGGCGAGCAAGAGACTTGCGCAGGCGATCGCTGTGCGGGGGCTGATCACGGTATTACGGGCGTTCTCGCGCAGGCTTACGGTGCTGTTTGCCGCGCCGATGCAGAGACCCACACTAGACCTTGACCGGCCCCCGGCCTGTCGTCAAGACCCCTGAAATAAGGCCTGTATTGCCATGACGCACTGCGTATTGACCGGTGTGATACCAGTGTGATATCAGAAGTTATATTAGTTATCCGGCAATGGAGATTTTACACATGGATCACAAAAGTCCCTACACAAAGCTGCTCGGGGCATTTTTTGCGATGGGCCTTTTATCGCTGCCCGTCTCCGCCGCTGCGGGGACTATCGTCTCCTGCTCGGCCAACACTCACTCGGGCAACTCCATCCTGGGGACCGATATCACCATGATGGCGGCTGACGATACCTGTATTACGCTTGAGTCGGGCGCCAACCTCGACATGGGTGATTTCTCGATCATGTGCATGGATGCGGCGGGTTGCGGGACAGCCATTGAGGCTACTTCGCCGGGAAGCGTGGTATCGGCCGACAGTGGCGTTATTCACGGCTGGTCGGGGCCCATAGCCGTGGGCGTGCACAACGCCAAAGAGGTGAAGGGAGTTCATTTTACCGCGGTGGGTACAGCCATACTCGGGGACCTGGGTTCCGGTGATATCACGAGAAAGGTGAGCGATAACAACATGTCCTCCTGCAATGATTTCTGCATAGACGTGAAAATGTCGCAGAGCACTTCCTACGTCAGGGATAACACCATGTCCGGCGCCATGGGAGGCATACGTATAGACGGCCGCGAGAATCAGAAATCCGGCAAGGGTCCTGACCTAAGCGGTAACACCGTGGGCGCCGTGAACACCGGCCTGCAACAGACCGACGCCGGTCGCAAGATACGATTCTTCGGCAACACCATAATCGACCAGGGACCGAACACCGTGCCCTGCGACGTGGCCAACACTGACCTGTTCTACGACCCTGAGCAGTGGGGAGGTAACACCTGCAGCGACCCCATCTGCTGCCCTTCGGGACCGGTGTGCACGCCGCCGTTTTCGCCGGCCTGCTCAGCCGGCCAGCCGGTGTGCCAGTAAGAAGGCAAGGGTAAAAGCATATGGTGGATACAGACAGGAAACCTGAGACAACGCCGCCGTGGGCAGGCCGGCGCCTGTCGGCTGCGACAGTGCTGTCGGCGCTGCTGCTGGGCATGTTGTCTCTTATTGAGGCTTCGGGCGAGCAGGGCGACGGCTTGGTGCACCTGACCACCTGCGGTAGCGAGCTGACCGACGTCGTGGCGGTGTTGGACGCCGACCTCGACTGTTCGCAGTGGCCCACATCGCCAGCGGTGGCACTGGTGAGATCGACCCTGCTCCTGCAGGGACACACCCTGCGGGGCAATCCCGACATATTTTCGTCAGATGCCATAGAGTGCGCGGAAGAATGCACGGTGGAAGGCCCCGGCGTGATAACCGGGGCAATGTATGGTGTAGACAGGCGTTTCTCGGCCACGAATAAAAAGCAGCGGACAACGGTGAGAAACGTCACCCTGGTTGATAACCTGTGGGGGGGGGTGAGGGGTGACAGTGTGCTGGTCGAAGACTGCACCATCAAGGACGGCCAGTCCATCATTTCTGTCACGGGGGGTCCAAAATCGGTGGTGCGGCGCAGCACTTTGATCAACAGCGGCAGGGTGCATAGCAGGAAAGGGAGGGTCAGTGATCTGACGATAATCGGTGGCAACATGAGTACCTCCGTAATTGGTATCGAGACCAGGAAAGTTGAAAGAACCGTTATTACCGATTACCCGGGTATAGCGATAATTAACTTCAGGAAGCTGCAAGTAAAAGATTCGTCGATTAGCTGGACCGAGGATTTTGTGCCTTATGATGCCCCGATCGGCACGGTCTTATCCTCGGGGATCCTTGGCTTCAGGGGGATTAAACTCCAGCGGGTCGCGGTCCGCGGCGCCCAGTACTACGGGGTGTTGAGCTTTCGGCGACCGGTCCTGGTCGACTCTATCGTAGTGGACAGTTGCCAGGATCCACTCAGCAACCTGGGCAGCAACTTCTGCGCCGACATAATCTCGGTGAAGCGGCCGCGGCTGAAAAGAAGCGTCTGTGGCAGCAGCGCCGAGGTCGACACCGGCCAACCCTGGGGCGTCTGCACAAACGATCGCTGAGCCGAGATGCCCCTGCCCAGGTGACACTCACCCGGATGACACCCGCCCGGTTGACATCCACCCCCTCGGGGAATAATTAGCCATACCGGCAACAGCCGGCCCGCCTGCCACGTAGACTACTCGACGCGTGGCCACCCGGCCTGTTCGGACCACGCCATGACTACAACGATACTAAAGCGTCACCTGCTGGCCCCCGGGCCCACACAGGTACCCGCCGAGGTGCAGCTGGCCATGGCCGCGCCCATCATTCACCACCGCACGCCCGAGTTCAGCGAGTTGTTCGGCAACACCGCGGCCGGTGCGCGCGCCATGTTCGCCACCGAGCAGCCCGTGATGATGCTTGCCTGTACCGGTACCGGTGGCATGGAGGCCGCAGTCACCAACACCTTGAGCCACGGCGACCACGTGCTGGTCGTAAAGGGCGGCAAGTTCGGTGAGCGCTGGGAGGAAATAGCGCTGCGCTATGGCCTGCGCGTTACAGCGCTGGACGTCGAGTGGGGCAAGGCGGTTGACCCTGCCCAGGTGGCTGCCATCCTCGAGCAGGCCGACGACCTGAAGGCCGTGCTCGTGCAGGGCAGCGAGACCTCGACCACGGTGCTGCACCCGGTGGCCGAGCTGGCCGCCTTGACCCGCGACCGCGACTGCCTGCTCATAGTGGACGGCATAACCTCGGTGGGCGTGGCCGACATGCCAATGGACGCCAGCGGCATAGACGTGCTGGTCACCGGTTCGCAGAAGGCCATGATGCTGCCGCCGGGGCTTGCCCTGCTGGCCCTGAGCGAGAAGGCCTGGCGCGCCAACGAGAGCGCCGACCTGCCGCGCTATTACTTTGACCTGGCGCGCGAGCGCGACGCGTTGGCCAGGGACACTTCGGCCTACACACCGGCCGTGTCGTTGGTCACGGGGCTGGCGGCGGTGTTCGAGCTGGTGGAGGCCACCGGCGGCTGGCCGCAGGTGTACCGCAGGCACCACATCCTGGCGCGGGCCGCGCGCGCGGGCGTGCTCGCCATGGGCCTGGACTTGCTGGCGCCCGACGCGCCCAGCCCGGCGGCCACCGGCGTGCTCCTGCCCGAGGGAGTGGACGGTGGCGCGCTCACGAAATACCTGCGCGATACGATGGGCGTGACCGTGGCCGGCGGACAGGGCCGCCTCAAGGGCCGCATCGTGCGCCTGGCCCACATAGGCTACGCCGATACCTTTGACGTGGTGGTGGCGCTGTCGGCACTCGAAATGGGGCTGGCCGGCCTGGGTCACGAGGTCGAATTCGGGCGCGGCACGGCCGCCGCCCAGAAGCTGCTCATGGAGATGTACGCTTAGCATGGCCGAGGTCTGCAAGGTTGTTGTTTCGGACAAGCTGGCGCCCGAGGGCCTGGCCATACTCGAGGCCTCGCCGGGCCTGTTGCTGGACTACCAGCCCGGCCTGTCGCCCGAAGATCTCGCCGCTGTTGTAGCCGACGCCCACGGCTTGGTCATACGCAGCGGTACGCGCGTCACGGCCGAGCTGCTGGATGCTGCAACAGAGCTCAAGGTCGTGGGCCGCGCGGGCATAGGGGTGGACAACGTAGACGTGGCCGAGGCCACGCGCCGCGGAGTGGTCGTCATGAACACGCCCGGGGGCAACAACGTCACCACCGCCGAGCACACCGTGTCGCTGATGATGGCACTGGCCCGCCACATACCGCAGGCCAACGCCACGCTCAGGCAGGGCGACTGGCGACGCAGCGACTTTGTGGGTACCGAGCTCTGCGGCAAGACCCTGGGCGTGGTGGGGCTTGGAAACATAGGCGCCATCGTCAGCGATCGCGCTCGCGGCTTGAAGATGAAGATAGTGGCCTACGATCCTTTTCTCACCCAGGAGGGCGCCACCCGGCTGGGCGTGGAGCTGGCGACACTCGCAGAAGTGTACGCGCGGGCTGATTTTCTGACCGTGCACACCCCGCTCACCGACGACACCCGCGGCATGGTGGGCGACGATGCCTTCGCCGCCATGCGCGACGGCGTACGCATAGTAAATTGCGCCAGGGGTGGCATAGTCGACGAAGAAGCGCTGCTTCGGGCGCTTGAGTCGGGCAAGGTAGCTGGCGCGGCCCTGGACGTGTTCGCCGAAGAACCTCCCACAGACTATCGCCTCGTGGAACATCCGGCGGTGGTGGCCACACCCCACCTTGGAGCAAGCACCGGCGAGGCCCAGCTCAACGTGGCCCTGGCCGTGGCCGAGCAGGTGCGCGACTACCTGGTCGACGGGGTGGTGGTCAACGCCATCAACCTGCCGTCGGTTTCAAGCGAGATGGCCGAGCGCATAGCGCCGTATCTTCTGCTGGCCGAGCGCATGGGCCGCTTGCACGGCCAGCTGGCCGAGGGCGATGCCCCCACCGAGGTCACGGTGGAATACCACGGTGATGCGGCCGACCTCGAAGACACCCGCCCGGTGAGCGCGGCAGTGCTCAAGGGTCTGCTGTCGAGCTTTTTCGACGCGCCGGTAAACGCCGTCAACGCCGAGTCCATAGCCAGCGAACGAGGGGTGCGCCTGGTCGAGGTGCGCGAGCGTTCGAGCTCGGCCTTCGCGAGTTCGCTCACCGTGCGGCTGAGCGGCCCGGCCGGCGGGCACGTCATTGCGGGTGCCGTGTTCGGCCGCGCGACGGTGCGCCTGGTGAGGCTCGACGATTTTTACTTCGAGGCCATACCCGAGGGCAACATACTCATACTCAACAACAAGGACGTACCCGGCGTGGTGGGACGCGTGGGCGCGTTGCTGGGCGAGGCCGACATAAACATTTCGGGCGTGGTACTGGGCAGCGTTGACGGCGAGGCCGTGTCGTTCTTTCACGTCGACGACCCCCTCAACGCCGCCCAGCTCGAGAGCCTGCGGGCCCTGCCCGAGATAACCGGCGCGCGCATGGTCTGCCTGTAGCCCCGCGCGTACGGATCAAGGAACGGTGAATATCAATACCGATAGCGTGGCCGTGGTTGGCCTGCAGTGGGGCGACGAGGGTAAGGGCAAGATCGTCGACCTGCTGGCCGAGGCCGCCGACGTGGTGGTTCGCTTCCAGGGCGGCAACAACGCCGGCCACACCCTGGTGGTTGATGGTGAGCAGACCGTGCTGCACCTGGTGCCGTCGGGTGCCCTGCACGCCGACACCACCTGTGTCATAGGCGGCGGCGTCGTGGTGGACCCCGGCGTGCTCGCCTCCGAGCTCGCGAGCCTGCGCGACCGTGGCTACCTGGCCGAGCCGGGCAGCCTCATGCTGAGCCAGGAAGCGCACCTGATATTGCCCTACCACAAGGCCATCGACCAGGCCCGCGAGCGCAAGCGCGGCAAGGGCAAGATTGGCACCACGGGGCGAGGCATCGGTCCCGCCTACGAAGACAAGGTCGCGCGCATAGGCCTGAGGGCCGGCGACCTGCTCGACCGCGACGGCTTCGTGTCGCGTCTTAGAGAAAACCTGGCTGAGAAGAACGCCTACCTCGAGGCCATGCTTGGCGAAGGTGCCCTGGATTTTGACTCGGTGCTGGCCGAACTCGACGAGAGTACTGCCGGCTTGCTGGAGCTGGTGGCCGATACTTCCACCTGGCTTGACGAGGCCACGAGGTCGGGCAGCAAGGTGCTGTTCGAAGGTGCCCAGGCGCTGATGCTCGACGTCGACCACGGCACTTATCCTTTCGTGACGTCTTCTAATACTGGTACCGGGGCCATCGCCACCGGCGCGGGCATAGCGCCGTCACTGGTGGGCCGCGTGCTGGGTATCACCAAGGCCTACACGACCAGGGTGGGGTCGGGGCCGTTCCCTACCGAGCTCGACAACGAGGTGGGAGAGCGCATGCGCGAGACCGGCGGCGAGTTCGGTGCAACCACGGGCAGGCCCCGCAGGTGCGGTTGGCTTGACGCCGTGCTGCTGGCCAAGGCGGTGCGTATCAACGGCGCCGACGGTCTCACCGTGACCAAGCTCGACGTGCTCACGGGTATCGAAACGCTCAACATCTGCACCGGCTACCGTGACCCGGCCGGCGAGCCCTGCGACGTGCCTTCGACGGTGGCCGCCCTCGAACTGGTAGAGCCTGTGTACGAGCAGATGCAGGGCTGGGACGAAGACGTCGGCGCTGCTCAAAGCCTCGACGATCTACCGCGCGCGGCACGGGCCTACCTGGCCAGGATCGAAGAGCTCGCGGGCGTGCCCGTGGACGTGGTATCGCTGGGCCAGGAACGATCACGCACCCTGGTTCTCGAGCATCCTTTCGGCGTTTGACGGCCGATCACCGGCCGGCAGGTTGCCGCCGGCCAGAAGGTCAGCGTGCAGCAGCGACGCCGCCCTTGCGTGGGTCAGACGCAGCCAGCAATGTTCCGTCGTCGCGCCGCACGACCATCTGCACTGCCGCGGCGCGTTTGCCCACTACCAGCTTGTGACCACGCCGCCGCAGGCTGTCGGCCAGTCGCGGGCCGGCCGCCTGTTCGAGCATGAGCAGGTCGGGCATCCACTGCTGGTGCAGGCGAGGGGCGCTTATGGCGTCGAGCGGATCCTTGCCGAACTCGGTTGCGTTGAGCAGAGCCTGCAGCGTGCCGCTGATGATGAGCGGACCACCCGAAGCGCCCACCGCCATGCGCGCCTTGCCGTCGGCCACCAGCAGGGTGGGCGACATGCTCGACAGCGGACGCTTGCCGCCGGCTACCGAGTTGGCCTCGCTGCCAACCAGGCCGTAGACGTTGGCGCGGCCGGGCCTGAGGCTGAAGTCGTCCATGGTGTTGTTGAGCGGGTAGCCGCGGCCGGGGACTCCCAGCATGGCGCCGAAGCCGGTGTTGACGCTGCTCGTGCAGGCCGCAGCGTTGCCCCGGGAGTCGATGACCGACACGTGCGAGGTGCCGGCATCATCGCTGGTCATCGAGCCCCCCCAGGTCCGGGCGGGGACGGGCGCTACCGTGCTCAGCCGTGAGCGCACCCAGCTGGCGTGCTCGGCCGACAACAGCCGGGCCAGGGGCACGTCGAAGTAAGCGGGGTCGCCGTACCAGCGGGCGCGGTCGGCGAAGGCCGCGCGCATGGCTTCTGCCAGCAGGTGGCTGTAAGTGGCGCTGTTGTGTTCGAGCTGGGCCAGGCGGTAGGGGGCAAGTACCGCCAGCACCTGGCCGATAAGCCCACCGCCGCTGCTGGGCGGGGGCATGCCCAGCACGGTCTGCCCGCGCCAGGCGAGCGCGACCGGCTCGCGCTCGATCACCCGGTAGTCGCGCAGGTCTTCTTCGCTCATGATGCCGCCGTGCGAGCGCAGGGCTGCGAGCAGGTCACGGGCGATGGGGCCGCTGTAGAAGGGCGAGGGACCTTCATCGGCCAGCAGGCGCAGTGTACGCGCCAGCCCGGGCCGCCGCAGCGTCTCACCCTCGGCGAAGGGGCTGCCATCGGCGTGGAGAAACTCGGCTGCCAGGCTGGGGTCGGCCGCCAGTTCGTCGCGATGGCGGGCGAGGGAGTCGGCCAGGTGGGCTTCGAGCTTGAAGCCCTGCTCGGCAAGCCGCATGGCCGGGGCGGCCACCTCGGCCATCGAAAGGCTGCCGTAGTGTTGCAGGGCCCAGGCCATGCCGGCCGCTTCTCCGGGTACCGCAACCGCCAGTCCACCACGGCGGCTGGCGTCGTCGGCCAGGCCCTCGGACATAAAAGTGTCGCGCCGGGCCGCCGACGGCGCGGTCTCGCGAAAATCGAGAGCGCGGGCGCCCCGCCCGTCGGCCAGCCAAAGGAGCATGAAGCCCCCGCCCCCCAGGCCGGCGGACGAAGGGTTGACCACGCCGGTGGCGAGCGTCGCGGCAACGGCGGCATCGATGGCGTTGCCGCCAAGGGCGAGTATTTCGAGCCCCGCTTCGGAGGCAAGACGGTGCTCGGCCGCCACCGCACCCATCCGGCCAGACAACAGCTGGCCCGATAGCTGCCCGCCATCGGCCCCCAGGGCAGCCTCGACCAGGGGCCCGGCTGCGGCTGTCACGAGGACGAACAAGACAGCCGTCGCCGACGTCAAGTAAATGTTCGCGGTGCGCTTCACCCGTGGGGTTGTAGAAGCGAGGGCGAGCGTATGCAAGAATCCCTCGTCCGCCGGGCTGCTGGCGCAGCGAGAGCCGATATGAGCAAGGCCGAAGAAAAGACAGCGATCAGCGAGCTTCCTCCGCCCGGCGAGAAGCAGTTCTACCTGCAGGCTTTCCGCGGCAGGGCCATCCTTTTTCACCTGGCCGACCCGGGGCCGCAGAAAGCCGTGCAGGCCGTGGTTGAACAGCTGGTCGCCAATCGCAGCATGGTGGTCGTTGTGTCGGATGCGGCGCGGGCGGCGGTCAGCCCGGGCAGGCGCGATCTCGCCGAGGGTAGCCCGGTGCTGGCGCGGCTGGCTGCGCGGCTGGTAGAGAGCCGGCTCGTCAGGGTGAAGCGGCCCCGGACCGCTGCCGTGAAATCGTTGGCCTTCTCGCTGCAACTGGCCTCGCGGCTGGGTATAGGCAAGGTGGTGCTTGTCGACGGCAGGGCCGGGCTGGCTGCGACCGGGCAGGGCGCTGGCGGCTCCTTCGTCAGCGCGGCAGGTCTCAAGCGCCTGCTGGCCGGCGACCGGGATACAGGTGGCTGGAGTCACGACGAACTCGGCTTGATGCTGGCTGCACTGGGCGACGGTGTGGAAGCCATCAACCTGACTTCGGCCGAGGGCTGCGCTGCCGAGCTGTTCAGCTACCGGGGCAGCGGTACCCTGCTCAGCGCTCATGCCTACTGCAGGCTCGGGCGCCTGGGCGTGGACGACTACACCGACGGCTTGCGCCTGCTCGCCAAGGGCGAGCGCGAGGGTTACCTGCTTGCCCGCAGTGAGCAGCAGCGCTACGAGCTGTTGCAGAGCGCTTACGGGGCCTGGTTCGAGCACGACCGCCTGGCCGGCGTGGCTGCACTGAAGACCGCGCCCTACCGTCGCAGCCGGCTGGGTGAGGTTTCGGGTCTGTACACGATAAGCCGTTTCAAGGGTGGCGGTGTGGGTGCTCGCTTGCTCGCCCACCTGCTCGGCAGGGCGCGCGACCAGGGGCTGCGCGCTGTTTTCGCCTGCAGCTCGCAACCGGCCGCCGGCGAGTTCTTCGAGCGGCAGGGTTTCGTCGAGGCCGAGCGCGGGCGCGTGCCGGCCTCGAAGTGGAAGGGGCGTAAGGGTGATCTGCCTCGCGTGTACTGGAAAGACCTGTAAGGTCGGGAGGTGAACCGTGGCTATGTACTTGAGGATATTCGGTGGTTTGCTGGTGGCGCTGGGCCTGGTGGCCAGCGTTTTGTGCTGGAGCGGCCTGCGCGGCGATGAGCCTTACTATAAGGCCCTGCGGGCGCTGGAGAAGTACCCGGGCAACGTGCTTTACACCACCGAGCTGCGCATGGCCGAGCCCAGGCACATGCTTCTGGGCGCGGGAACAGTGATGGCACTGCCCATGGGGCTCGTTTTTGGCAGCCTTTGCCTCGGGATGGCCGAGATACTGGCTGGCCGTGGGCAACGTTCCTGAAATGACCCCGGCAGGCTTTTCCCCTTTACCGGCTCGCAAGTGACGGATTCCTAACGCTTTGTTTCTTCCACGCGAACAACGCGTGCGCTGCATCATGCAAAGTATGCAAAAAATCTCGCGCAACTGTTGAATTCTGCTGTCCGGGTAGGCACCTTGGATGGAACGGCGTTTCCGGATGGCGTGTCGTTCTGCTTTGGATTTCCGACTATCGGGTTTTCGGCAGAGGGGCGAGCCGGCCGGGTAAGGCCAGGGGCGCGGCGGGTCGTGGTGATCAGTCGGGCCTTCTTCGGTGGTTCTCCCCAGGGGGCACTGGCCGGGGGGAGTCACGAGAAGGTACTGGTAGTCGGAAACTAAAAAAAAACGGGGTGTAGGGAGTTAATCCCTTTGAAGGAGGATACAGTGATGAGAAAATTTATAACAATAGCAACGGTCGGGGTATTCCTGGCTGCAACGGGTAGCGTCGCGCTGGCGGACGGACCTGACTTGAGCATAGGGGCTTCGTCCTCGTACGTGTTTGACGTCAACGATCCGGACACCGGCGGCAACGCTGCCTTGTACGCCAACCTGGCCAACAGCGGCAACGAGTCGTTCAACATCGACCTCGTGCAGGTCGGCGTGTCGGGCGGCAATGGCGACGTGAGCTACAGCGCCAAGTTCAACACGGGCGATCTTTCCAGCTCGTCGGACGATGGCGTGGAAGTGATGACGGCGAACGTAAGCTACGACGCTGGCAGCGCATCAGTAACGGCTGGTCGTATCGATACGCCCATAGGTTACGAAGTGCTTGAGCCCTGGGGCAACGCTAACATCAGCCGTTCAATGGCTTGGTTCTCCCAGCCCATCAACCACGATGGTGTGACCGTGAGCAGCAGCACGTCCGGATTGGACATCATGCTGGGCGTGGTAAATGGCGTTAACCCGGGCAACGACGCCGACGACGAGAAGGGCCTGATCGGCTCGGTCGGCGGTGCTGCTGGTAACGTTGATTTCAATCTCTCGGGACTCTTTTCCGAGGAAAACGACGTTGTTGACGTGACCATCCTGAACCTGATCCTGTCCAGCGAGCTGGCGGGCATGGATGTCGCGTTGGAAGCCAACCTGACGGAAATGGACCCCGACGTCGGCGCCGACGTGGAAACGACCGGCGTAGCTCTTTACGCTGGCACCGACCTGGGCAACACCAGCCTCGATGCGCGTCTTGAGTTCGTAGACGCGGAGTGTGGCGTTGGTTGTGACGATGAGCTCTGGGGCCTTACCGTAACTGCTGGCTGGGAGCTGGCCGACGGCGTTGGTTTCCGTCTTGAGTACAGGCACGATTCCTCGGATCTCGATAGCTACGCTGACGGAGCTGGCTTCGAAGACAGTGTTGACGTCATCCAGGCTCAGTTGGTGCTGACCAACTAGAACGAAGTATACAGGGGCGGTAGGTCGCAAGGCCCGCCGTCCGGGCTTCACGGGGACCCCGGACACCACCGGGGTCCCCGTTTTTTTTGCGCGCGTTTCAGCCCGCGCGGGCGGTGCTACTTTTCCAGTACTATGAGAGTGGCCTTCGCATCGGCGAGTTGGCCGCAGGGCTCTATTGACAGCACCGCGTGACCCTCTGCTTCGGCCGCCCGGGGGATGTCCAGTGGCGCCCTGGGGTCGTCTACCAGCAGTTCCAGCAGCTCACCGCTAGCCATGAGCGCGAGAGCCGCCTTGGCTCGGGCCCAGTTGAGCGGGCAGGCTACCCCCCTGAGGTCCAGGCGGCGGGCTGGTTCACGCGTCGCATTCTTGTCGATTTCGCTCATGTAAGCTCAACTGCCGGCCAGCACCGCGCGGCCGCGTTGCACCAGATAACCGGGTGCTTTGGCGGCTACAAACTGCGATTGGAAGAGGACTAGACACAGCTTGTGCATTTTTTACCCCGATCGGGGGGGTTTTACCCTTGCCAATGGGGCCTCGAACCATGTACAAACGTTGAGATTGCGGCGGCATGAGCTGTCTGCCTGCCTTAGACTGGTTGAGGCGGCAGGTAGGGGTCCCTACCGCAACGGAGGAGAATAAATCAGATGACGATCAAGCACGGTGGTTTCTTAAGTGTAGCAATGGCTGGAATCCTGGCGCTCGCCCTGGTTGGTGACGCGCAGGCCTACGATAAGTTCGAGCAGAAGTGCCGCGCGACCCTGGCCAAGAACGGTAGCAAGCTCGCCGCGACCGTGGCCAAGACCCTCGGCGGTTGCCACAAGAACCGCGTCAAGGGAAAGATCGCCCCTGCGGTCGACTGCAACGACATCTCGCAAGCCGATACCAAGGGTAAGATTGCCAAGACCGAGTCCAAGCTGCGCGACGCGATCGGTGGCGCCAAGGATAAGTGCCCGCAGGCCGTGGTGGGAACACCCGGCGGCCTCGGCTTCCACTTCTGCCCGGCACCCTGCGACGTCACGGTTCCCGCGATCGCTACATTCGCTGACGTGGCCGAGTGCGAGATCTGCCTGATCGAGACCTCGGTGCAGGCCATGAGCGCCTCGGGCCAGGGCGCTCCCGGTGTCCCCTTGGGCAAGAACGAGGCTAAGTGCCACGGCACCATAGGCAAGACCCAGGGTAAGCACCTCGCGACCATTCTCAAGGAAAGGACCAAGTGCCAGTCAGCTGCGGAAAAGGGCGGCGCTGAAGATAACCTCAGCTGCATAGCCGCTGACCCCAAGGGTAAGATCGCCGGCGCCCGCAGCAAGGGCGAATCCGGTTTTGACAAGAGTTGTACGGCGGCAGATCTCAACACGGTGGGCTCTTGTGCCACCAACCTTGCCAGCTTGAAGACCTGCGTGTTCGACGACTCGGACACCCGCGGCGGCGACCTTTTCGATGGGCTCACCGGGCTGGGAAGCTCGGTCGTGTGTGGCGACGGTGCCACGGGACCTGGTGAAGAATGCGATGACGGAAACTCTGACAACACCGACGCCTGTCTCAACGATTGCACCAACGCCTCCTGTGGCGATGGCTTCCTGCAGACTGGTGTAGAGCAGTGCGACGATGGTAACCTGGTGGTCGGCGACTGTTGCGACGCGAGCTGCCAGCTTGAGATCGGCGGCGGATGTCAGCATCCGGAATGTCCTGCCACGGGCGAGGCCATCGTGTGGAGCGGAACGGGTCGTGCCTGCGCCAGTGATGGCGACTGCCCGGCCGGTACCTGCAACCTTGCCCTCGGGCGCTGCCAGACGGCCACCGAGCTTGACTCGGGTACCACGGGCATTGGTCATGACGCCGACGTCAACGACAACATCACCGCACGCGGGCGCTTGCTCTGCGAGGGCCCCCCGGGCGTTGGTGGTTGTGGCAATTGTACGCTGGAGGGAATCGATTCATCGCCTGGCAACTGCCGTTGCGAGAACGACCCCCGTATTATCTGCGACGAGCCCTTCGTGGCCGACAACGACGACTGCGCTGGCAACACCTGCCAGTGCTTTCTCGGGGCACCCTTCCCGCTGGCATCTGGCGGCATCGCGGTCTGCGTGCTCAGCCGCTTCGCGCAGGACCTGACGGGTACGGGTAACGTGGACAATGGGACTTTTGAGACCTCGGCCAGCCTGCGCACGCAGGTGTTCCTGGGTCTTGATATTTTCAATCCGTGTCCCACCTGCGATGGCGACGTAACCTATGACGATGGTGTGCGAGACGGCATCTGCAGCTTCGGCGCCAACATGGGTGAGTCCTGTGACTCGGCGGCCATAAACCATACGTTTCCGAACGTAAGGCGCAAGTGCAGCGTTACCGCCGGACCCTGCGAGGTGAACAGCGATTGTCCAAGCTTCCCCTCGGAGTCCTGTGATAGCTACTCGCCGGCGTCTGTTGGTGGCGAGTACAGCCTCGACTGCATGCCGGGAGCGGGTAAGAACGTATCGGGCCAGGGTCTGCCCATAGACCTGACCCTGACCACGGGAACGCGGACGTTGACCGCGACCCAGACATGCCCGTTCCCGTTTGGTGCCAGCGACTGCCACTGCTTGCAGTGTAGCGGCGACACAAGTGTGCCTTGTAACAGCGACGCCGAGTGTGCCGCCGTGGGAGCCGGAACCTGCTCGGTAATCGGAGCAGGTGTTATGAACGGACCCGACCCGTGCATATCGTTCGGCACGACCTGTACCGCGACCACCAACAACGAGGCCGAGTGCCCGGGTGTCAGCGAGAGTACCTGCGACGGCATCGTACGGGCAAGCGGCGAGGGCTACATAAGCTGCGCTGTTGACGCTGATTGCCTGTTCGGGTCGTTGAGCGCGGGCAACTGTACGCTCACCAAGACGCGTGAGTGTTTCCTGCCCACTATACAGGCCGATGGCCTGGCCAACCCGGGCAACCCGGTGGGTGCGTCGTTGTTCTGCATTGCGCCGGTTTCGAGTGCTGGTGTGAACTCGGCCGTGGGTCTACCCGGCCCTGGTCGTGTAAGGCAGGAATTGAACACGACCTTGTTCTGTGCCAACAATCCGGCGGTGGAGTACACCCCGGGTGACCCGACCAGCTGCCAGTAACGGGAGCCTTTCCCGGGTAGTTGTGCCCGACACTAACAGCCCCGTCCCGGATAATACCGGGGCGGGGTTTTTTGTGCCGGCAGACGGGTGGTGGGCCACTGGCCCACCACCACGCGTTCTACGGCGCTTGACCGACCCGTGGCGAGAGGTTTAGGCTATGCCCGGAATGCCTGGCGGAGGTAAAGGGGGCGTGGCTGTAGGGCCGTGCCCGAGCACGGTGGTCATATTGGCACTGCTGCTGCTGTCGGCAGGCGCGGCCGTGGCCGCAGGCGATGCCACGCTCAATGGACGGCAGTGGCTGCAACGCTCGCAGCTGGCTCGCTTTCCGGCAGCCGACATGAAGGCCTCGTTCGAGATGCTGGTCGTGCTTTCCGACGGTAGCCGCCTGTCGCGTCGGGGCACGGCCTACCGTCGCAACGGCGAGGGGGCGCTGGCCGACAGGCTCTACGTTTTTCGCGAGCCCGCGTCGCTCAACGGGCTGGCCCTGCTCAGCCGTGACAGGCAAGGCAAAGCTGCTGACCAGTGGTTGTACCTTCCGGCTTACGGGAGGGCGCGGCGCGTGGCCATGCACACGGCCGGCGACGCTTTTGTAGGTTCTGATTTTTTCTACTCCGACCTTGCCCGCGTGAGGGTAGAGGACGGCACCCACCGTGTGCTGGGAGAGCGGCCCTGTGTCGCCGACGGTTCGTTGGCGGACAAGTCTGCCTGCGTGGCGGTAGCCACTACCGACCTGCCGGGCGGCTACCCCTGGGGGCGAGTGCTCAGCATCATAGACAAGCACAACGCCTTGCCGCGCCGCGTGGAGTACTACGACAGGGACGGGAAGCTCGCCAGGGTAATGACCATCGACCGCGTGAGCACTGTCGAGGGTTTTGCCACGCCCCGGTCGATCACCATGAAGACCGTTGCTTCGGCGGGCTACTCCACCCTCACCCTGGCCGAGGTCAGCTATGACCTCGGCCTTGAGGCCGATACTTTTTCGATCGAAGCGCTCGAACGCGGTGCCCATGTACAGGCTGCCGTAAAGGCCTCCACCGACGCTTCTTCGGCGCCCTGAGCCCGACTGGCCGCCCTCGGGCGCTGTAATATATCGCTGCGAACTAGTAAGTGGTCGCTCGAGGTCTGCTGATTCCTCTCTGTCATTGACTGCCGGCCGTCATCGGCGTTAGCCTTCCATTTGTTCCGCAGGGGAAGCGGCAAGAGGAGTTTTCAAGATGGATTCGGAAACTAAAGCAGAAATGAAAACGCGGATTTCCAAGATCCTTTACGACAAGGGCTGGACCGAGATGGAGTTGTCGCGACGGACCGGCCTGGCCCAGAGCTACATCAACAGGGTCAAGAACTCGCGCATCGTGCCCACGGTGAGAACCGCCATGCGGATCTGCAAGGCGCTGGACGTGAGCGTAGAGGAAGCCTTCGTGTACGACGAAAGGGGCCTGTCGTTGCTCTCCGGCAGTCATGCGGAAATAGTGCGCTTTGAGCCGAGGGGCTGACAAGGAGCGGTGTCCCGGCGGGTGGCGGCTTGCAGGCTGACACCCCAGCGAGTAATCTCACGCTCCCCCCTGTATGCAGGGCGTCGCGTCGGTCGTGGCAAGGGATTTCCCCGCGTGATCAGGCCTCTGGATATAGGAACCTTACGGGTTGAAACCAACCTCGTTCTCTCGCCCATGTCGGGCGTGACCGACTGTGCCTTTCGCAGCCTCGTACGTCATTGCAGCGGCGCCGCGCTGGGCCTGGTGGTGAGCGAGTTTGTGGCCGCCGAGGGTATCACCCGCGACAACCAGCGCACGCTCTCCATGCTCAGGATCGAGGACCGAGAGCGACCGGTGTCCATACAGATCTTTGGTGCGGAACCAACGCGCATGGCCGATGCCGCGCGCGTGGTCGAACAGGCGGGTGCCGATATAGTTGATATCAACTGCGGATGTCCCGCCCCCAAGGTCGTGCGCAGGGGAGGCGGGGCCGAGCTCATGCGCCAGACCGAGCGCCTGGAGTCGGTGGTTCGCCAGGTACGCGAGGCCGTGAGCGTACCGGTGACCGTCAAGATACGTGCCGGCTGGGACCAGGACTCGGTCAACGCGGTAGAGGTCGCGCGCCTGGTCGAGCAGGCCGGCGCGAGCGCGCTGGCCGTACACGGTCGGACCCGCGTGCAGCTGTACAACGGCAGCGCCGACTGGGAGCTCGTGGAGCGCGTGGCCGCCGCGGTGCACATACCCGTGCTCGGCAGCGGCGACGTGGTAGAGGCCGGCAGCGCAGTCGAGAGGCTGGCGGCCCCCGGGGTGTCGGGGCTTTTGATCGGCCGGGCGGCACTCGATAACCCGTGGATATTCAGGCAGGTGGGCGACCTGGCGGCCGGTCGCTTGCCGTTTGCGCCCGGGCCTGCCGACAAAGTCGCCGCGCTGAAGTTGTTCAGGGACCTGTTGCGTGAAACCCTTCCCGACCGGGCCTTCATGGGCCGTTACCGGGGCATGGCCTGCCGGGCGGTCAAGGGATTGCCCGAGGCGGCCTCAGCGCGAAGGCGCATGGGTAGTGCCGAGAGCGTGGACGAAGTAACCCAGCTGCTGGGCGAGTTCCTGGCAGGGGCCGGCGACCGCGCCGAGGCGCAGCAGGGTCCAGTGGTAGAACCGGCGATGGGGGCAGGCTGATAATATGACGGACAGGTTCCAGGTATTCGTAGGCAAGGAGGACTTTCGCTTCAACGCGGCCCACTTCTCGGTCTACTCGGGCTTCAGGGAGCGCCTGCACGGCCACAACTACCGCGTAAGCGTGCTACTGGAAGGCGAGATAGGGCCGGACGGTTACGTGGTGGATTTCGGCGACATAAAGAAGGCCACCCGCTTGCTCTGCGCGCGACTGAACGAGCGTTTCATCGTGCCCACGCTCAACGACCGAATAGAGGTGAGCTGCGCTGACGGGCAGATGGAGCTGTTGTGTCTTGACGACGGCGGGCGCTACAGCATGCCCGAGGACGACTGCGCCATGCTCCCCATAGCCCACTCGTCGGCAGAAGAACTCGCGTTGTGGTTCTGCGATCGCCTGGCCGAGGAACTGGCCCTGCCCACGGACCGCCAACTGCTCAGCCTGGAAGTGACCGTTGCCGAGGCCCCCGGCCAGGAGGCGCGCTGCTGCAGGCAGCTGGCCGGAAAGGCCGGGGCGTGAGCAAAAGGTCGTCGCTGCAGGCGGGTGCGTTGATAGTGCTGTTGGCCGCCGTGGGGGTGGGATGCAGGCCGGCACTGCCTGAGCAGGGCAGCGCCGACGAGCGGCTTTACAGCCTGCGCTGTGGTGGCTGCCACCCGCCCTACGAGCCGGGGCTCATGAAGCCAGCCATGTGGGGCGTCATGGTCCTGCGCATGGAGAGCGAGCTTGAGCGCCGCGGGCTGCCGCGCCTCGCCGACGATGAGCGCGAGAAGATTATCGCCTACCTGTCGAGACACGCGGCCGACTGAGCGCCGCGCGGCGTATTCTTGATATTTCGTCACGCTCGCGTGGCAGCGCGCCGGTGAGGTTGTCGTTGCCATCGGCCGTGACCAGAACGTCGTCTTCCAGGCGTATGCCGATTCCCCTGAAACGCTCGGGCGCCTCGCTGTCTCTACGCACATAGATGCCCGGCTCCACGGTGAGCACCATTCCCGCGGCCAGTGGCCGTGGCCCTTCGTCGTCGCGGTAGCTGCCCACGTCGTGCACGTCCATGCCCAGCCAGTGGCTGGTGCGGTGCATGTAGTAGGGCTGGTAGGCGCCCGACTCCAGCGAAGCGCTCGTGTCGCTGCCTTCGAGCAGGCCGAGGTCGTGCATTCCCTGTACGAGTACACCGAGAGCCGCCCGGTGCACGCTGTCGCAGCTGGATCCCGGTTTTACCTGCGCGAGAGCGCTGCGCTGGGCCGCGAGCACGAGGTCGTATAACTCGGCCTGCGCGTCGGTCCAGTCGGCGCTCATGGGAAAGGTCGACGTGATATCGGCCGCGTAACCGCCGTACTCGCCGCCCGCGTCGAGCAACACGAGGTCGCCCTGGCCGGGTGTCCCCAGGTTGGAGGTGTAGTGCAGCACGGTAGCGTTGTTGCCCGCCGCGGCGATGGTGCCGTAGGCCGGGCCCGAACAGCCACCGCGACGAAAGCGGTATTCCACGCTGGCCTCGATATCGGATTCGCTGTGGCCGGGCCGCAGGTCTTCGAGCACAGCGAGGTGGGCCTGCACGGCTATGGCGCAGGAACGCCGCATGAGCTCGGCTTCCTCGTCGGACTTGAAAAGCCGCATTTCGGACATCAGCTCCGAACTATCGTGAAGCACCAACGGGGCCAGGCCGCTGCGGGGACGCCCCGAGTTGACCCGCTTCACGAGTTCCAGCATCGCTCTGTCGCTGTCGGCGCTGCGCCCGAAACCGTAGTAGAGCGTTCGCGCACAGCCCAGGGCCTGCTCGAGTTTTTCTTCGCCTTGTTCCAGGGCCCACGCGTTGTCCGCGCCGTAGGTTTCGCGCGCGCCTTCAAGACCGGCCCTGCGCCCGGTCCAGGTCTCGCTCTGCGGGTCGCGCTCGCGTACGAACATTGAGAAACCCTTCGATTCGCAGTCCCCGGCCACCAGCATCAGCGAACAGGGCTCTTCGAAGCCGCTCAGGTAGCGCGTGTCGCTGTCGGGCCGGTAGCGATAGTGCACGTCGTTGGAGTAGCGTGCCTCCTCGACGGGGGGCAGAAACAGCACCGCGTCGTTGAGCCGGGCGAGCAGGGTTTCGCGGCGTTGGCGGTAAGAGTCGGGAGATGGGCCGTTGTGGGTCATCGCCACGAAGGTAGCACGAATACTTGCATCCTGCCCACCCTACCCGATAATCGCCGTATGGCGACCGACGAACGATTGTGGGCTATCGAAAGACTGGCGGGTGGACTGGGCGAGCTGGTGACAGTGATTGGTCCGGAGGCCGCACCGGTGGTCGAGAGGGTGAAAGCCCGGCTCGTAGAGGCGATGGCGGCGCGCGACGACGGCCGCAGTCCCGAGGCGCTGACCGCGCTGGCGGCGGCCATGGCCGAGCTGGTAGAGCTGGGCGACCGGCTCGACCCGGCCGAGGGGGCGATGATGCGCATGCTGGTGTCGGCCTTTATCGAGGGCCTGGGAGCCGGCGACCGCGAGCAGGTGGAGGCCGGCCTTCAGCGCATACAGGAAAAAACCGGCAAGCCCCACGAGCCGCAGGGCTGAAGCCACGGCTCGGTTGAGATGGCCCCTCCCGGCGATAAGCGCGACGCATCCATGTCGGGCCTGGTTACCCTGACTACGGATTTAGGCAGTGCCGACGGCTACGCAGGGGCTGTAAAAGGAGTACTGCTGGCCGCGTGTAGAGAGCTGCGCGTAATTGATATCACCCACGACCTGCCCATGGGCGATGTGCTCGCAGGCGCGCTGGCGTTGGAAGCGGCGGTAAATTGGTTTCCGCCGGCAACGGTCCACCTGGCCGTGGTAGACCCCGGTGTTGGCTCTGACCGCAACGCGCTGCTGCTTCAGGACAAGCGTGGGAGTTTTGCCCTGGGACCAGACAACGGGTTGCTCTCCTTGGCTTTCGGAGAGCCGGTGGCCTGCTGGAAACTCGACGCCGGGCGAGTTACTTCGCGACCGGTGTCGCCGGTGTTCCACGGTCGCGACCTGTTTGCCCCGGCCGCGGCCGCACTGGTTTCGGGGGCTGACGCCGGCGACCTGGGTGACCCGGTGGGCGACTTCGAGCGCCTGCAACTTCCTGTGCCGAGGTCTGTTGGCGGACAGCTCGAGGGCGAGGTTATCCACGTGGATCGTTTCGGCAACATGGTGACCAACATCGATGCCGCCTTCGCAACGGGCTTGCCGGGGACGGGCGAGTTGAAGACCGCGGCCGGTGGGCTGGTCATCGATGGCTTCAGCCGCTGCTACGCCGACGTGGGTGAGGGCGAGTTGCTGGCCCTGGAGGGCAGCGGCGGCCGACTCGAACTGGCGCTGCGCGCAGGGTCAGCCGCCGCGCTGCCGGCTATGAGCGGCGTAGGCATGCCCCTGCGCGTGTACCGCGGCGAGTAGACGCGGCGAGTTCGGTCAGTTGATTACCGGTAGCGCCGGGGAGAGCAGCTGCACGCCCGGCCGCAGAGCAGTTGCCGGTTCCACCAGCTCGGCTACCTGCCCGAGCAAGGGTGGCAGTTTTACTGTGGAGACAACCGATCCACGCAGGCGCGAAAGCCTTTCGCCCAGTTTCTCCCTGCGCGGGTAGTATACCAGCTCAACCGCGTCGATGTCTTCTATGGCGGCCGCGGTGGCGGCAGCCGCCACTGCCTGCTCAAAGCCGCCGATCTCGTCTACCAGTCCCCGCTCGAGCGCCTGTTGCCCGCTCCACACGCGTCCGCCGCCCACGCTGTCCACGTCGTCTATACCGAGCGACCGGCCCCGGGCCACCCGCCGCAGGAAGAGCTGGTAGCTGCGCTCCATCTGCGTGCGCACCAGCGACAGCTCGGCCCTGTCAAAGCCCTTGCTGATGTCCATCAGGCCCGCGTAGCGGCCCCTGGTGAGCGTTTCGCTGCCTATGCCAAGCCTGCCCAGCAGTCCCGCGACGTTGGGCTTGAACAGCACCACGCCTATCGATCCGGTGATAGACATTCCCTGCGCCAGCACGCGGTCGGCGGCAGAGGCCATGTAGTACCCGCCCGAGCCCGCGATGTTGCCGAGCGAAGCCACCACGGGCGTTGTCCGAGAGGCGGCTCGCACCAGTCTCCATACCTGGTCCGACGCCTGTGGCGAACCGCCGGGGCTGTTTACGCGCAGCACGATGGCCTTTACGCCGTCGGCCAGGGCCTCGTCGAAAGCCCGCGCCAGGGTGTCGGCTCCAACCGACGCGCCGGTAGCTCCTCCGGCCCTGCTCTCCCCGTTAACGATGTTGCCCGCGGCGTGGATGACGGCCACCCGCTCGCCACCGCCCAGTCCAAGCGATGACGCACTCACGCGCCTGTAGTCTTCTTCGTAGACCAGGGGAGGTGAGGGACCGCCGGCTGGGTTTTCGCGCAACTGGTCAATGTGGCGCACGCCGTCGGCGAGGCCCGAATCCATGAAGGCTTCGGGCGATGCCGGGCACGCGTCCACCACGGCGGGCAACTCGCCCGGCTCGAGTCCGCGCGACAACGCGATCGACATGCCGAACTGGGCGTAGAGGTCGTCGAGCAGAAAGTCGGCGGCTACGCGGTGGGCCGCTGACATGCCCCTGCGGCCTATCATGTCACCCATCGATTTGTATTCGCGGATCTGCTCGACCTCCATGTCGATGTCGATCTTCTCCCAGACGCCTCCCAGGAAGACGAAGTGCGCTGCCATGCCGTTGAGCATGGCCGAGGATCCGGGGGGCAGGTACAACTCGTCGGCCGCCGAAGCGATGAAGTACTCCCTGTTGCTGCCGAAGGACCCGCTGTCGAGCAGCGACACGACTTTTTTACCGGCGTCCTGCAGGCCGGCCAGCGAGGCGCGGATTTCCTGGGCCTGGGCCCAGCCCAGTTCAGTGTCCTGCACGCGCAGCAGTACCCCGTCGATGCGCTCGTCGTGGCGAGCCTTGCGCAGGGTGGCGAGCAGATCGAGAAAAGCCGGTCGGTCGTCGAGCAGCCGATCAAGGGCGTCACGTCCGGGCGGGAGCTCGGCGTAGTTGCCCTCGAGGTCGATGACGAGATAGCTGCCCCTGGGCACGTCCGGCTCCGAGTCGCGGAGAAGGACGAAAACAGCCAGTGCCAGCAGGCCAAGCACGATCCATCGTTTCTTGATGCGCATGTTTACTCCACCGGGAATCTTCGCCGCGAATCACTCCTGGGCCTGCTGTCTCCCGGCCGGACCACGGCAGGCCCTTACTTGTATCACAGCTGGCCGGCAGTGCCGCGTTTGCCGACCGGGCCTGAAAGCCGGGATCGTGGTGGCGGGCTGCTGCCGACGGGCTGATCTGCTAGTCTCGCGGGGTGTCACGGGAGCTTATCAGCGTTGAACTGGGCTCGGTGCCTGGTTACGAGGCCTGGCGGGCCGAATTACTGGCTGCCACCCTGGCGGCCGACCTGGGCTGCGCCTGGCTGCTGACCTGGACCCGCAGTGAGCAGGGCGTGAGCCTGGGGCGCTTCCACCGGCGCGCCGAGGAGGCCGAGTACATTGAGCGACGCTTGACGGGCGGACGAAATCTTCCCGCCGGGCCAGCCGTACAGGAATTTGCCTTCGTGCTGCCATCGGTGGACTGGCTCGACGAGGGCGCTGGCGGCCTCGGGCCGGGGCAGGTACTCAACCGGGCGCTCAGGCCCCTGCTCGCTTGTCTCAGGGCAGAGTTATCGAGCCACTCCGGGCTTGAGCCGTTCTACCCGGGGCGCGATCTCGTCACCGTCGACTCCAGGCCCGTGGCCCACGCAGCGTTTTCTGTTTTTGCTGACGGGGTCTGCGTCGTCGAACAGATGTTGTTCACGGCCGAGGCGCCGGGCGTGGTTGACTCGTTGCTCGCGCGGCTGGATCCCGCTGGAGTAACCGGGCAGGCGCTGGGTGGACTCGACGCGGGCTGCAGTCTTGCCCAACTCGGTGTTGATCAGCAGATCGACTGGGCCCGACTGGTGGCGCTGGAGTCCGCCAGCGTTTTTGCCTGCGAGCTGTCGCCGGGCTCGCTGCCCGGGCAAGGGCTCACGGCTGACGCTTCGGCCTGGGACTGCTTCCAACGCGAGCGGGGTAGTCTTGCCGCGGGGCGGCTGCTGGCTGCCGGCCCGTCGATGCTGGGCATGCTCGAGTGCAGCGGGGTTGGCCCGGGCGCGGTGGGGGGGGCACCCGCGGGAGAGGGCGATGTCTCAGCGGAGGGCGATGTCTCACTGTCGGGCATAGAGATATGCGGAGACCTGCTGGCACCGTTTCACTTGATTGACCAGGTTGAGCAAGCCCTCGAGGGTTGCCCGCCTGATGTTTCCGAGATCGCGAGCAGGATAGAGCAGCTGACATCCTCGACAGGCGGATTTGTCCTGGGCTGTGACAACAGCGGGGAACACGCGCTCGCCGCCCTGCTGGCGCGCTGCGCGTGAGAACGCCGACGCGGCCGATTGCGCCCGGGCCCGTGGCGTGGCATTGACGGCTGCATGGCGGACTGTCTTTTCTGTTCCATCGGCGCTGGTGAGGTCCCGGCCGATAAGGTTTACGAGGACGACCAGCTGTTTGCGATCCGCGACATAAACCCGGTCGCGCCGTTGCACCTGTTGCTCATTCCCCGCAAGCACATCGCTACCATACTCGACTTCGAGGACACCGACAGTGCACTGGTGGCTGGTATTTATCGCCTGGCCGCTCGCCTTGCCACTGAAAACGACCTCAGTGACGACGGCTACCGCGTGGTCGCCAACTGCAAGAGCGACGGTGGGCAGACAGTTTACCACGTACACTTTCACCTGCTGGGCGGACGCGCGATGGCGTGGCCGCCGGGCTGAGCAGGAGTACGAAGGGCAAGGGCATGCTGGGCGCTGTTATTTTTGATTTCGACGGGGTGATTGTCGACGACGAGGGACTGCACCTGGCTGGCTTCAGGCACGCCCTGTTGTCGCTGGGCATGGAAATCAGCGACGAGGATTATTACCAACGCTACGTGGGCTACGACGACCGCGACGGCTTCACCGTCATCTTCCGTGATAGGGGAGTGAGCCTGGACGAAGAAGCCCTGCTCGGATTGATGGCCGATAAGGCCGCCGAGTTCGAGCGCCTGGCGGCGGGTGGCGCTCGCCTCTTTGATGGTGTCGAAGAGCTTATCTCTGCCCTGGCCGAAGCGGGCGTGCCCCTGGCCATCGGCTCGGGAGCGCTCGGTAACGAAATACGGATGGTGCTGGCGCAGTCCGGGTTGGCCGATCGCTTTGAGGTCATCGTGTCGGCCGAGGACGTATCGGCGGGCAAGCCCGACCCTGAGACCTACGACAGGGCCCGGCGCTTGTTGCAGAAGGGGGCTGGCCGCGAGGCCGGCGCTGGCATAGCGGCCGAGAACTGCGTGGTCATAGAAGACACGACTGCCGGCCTGGCCTCGGCCCGGTCAGCCGGTATGCATACGCTGGCGGTGACCAACACCTTTGCGGCCGCGAGCCTGGACGCTGACCTGGTGGTCGACAGCCTGGCCGACGTCAGCGTTGAGACCCTGCGTGGCCTGCTGGACAGGGCGGGAGACAAGGGGCGTGGGTAAAAGCAGCAACGGCGAAATCCTGGAACAGATAGCCATTTCACACGAGATCTTTGTTGAGCTCATGGCCCGCCGTCTGCCCGAGCTCGAGGCGGAAGACCTCGAGCGTTACTTCGCGGCGCTGAGTCGTTTCCTGGGAATGCTCGAGGACGATGAAAAAGAACTGCGGCAGGCGGCCCGCGAAATGGCGGCGGAGGCCATGACCCTGCTGCTCGACGAGCTGGCACGATGAAGCCGGCGGCGTTTTCTTCGGCCTAGCGGGCCCCGTTGTTCTCGGCGTCAAGTAACGGTTCAGAATTCGCGCTTCAAGGGCAGCGTTACGCGGTAGACCTTGAGCCCCCTTACGACTGACACCAGCACCGCGTTGCTGTTGCGCAGCGCCGCCAGCCGGCGGCGAAACGCGTCGCGGTCGGCCACCTCGCGGCCGCCGAGCGAGCTTATGCCGTCGCCTGGCTTGATGCCGATTTCGGCCGCCGGGCTGCCTTCTCTCACCGCCGAAACAGCAAGCGGTCCGCCCTTGCGCTCCACCAGCTTCAGCCCGAGTCCCTGCCACGCCAGCCGGTCTATGCGCTCGGCCGGGTACACTGCTACCTGCAGTTTCAGCGAGCGCAGCACCCCGTCGTTGAACACGCCCACCTCGAGGGTTTCGCCGGCCGTGCGGCCGGCAACCTGGGCCTGGTACTGGGCCATGTTGTGCACCTTTTCACCGTCTATGGCTCCTATGATGTCACCCGCTGCCATGCCGGCCTCTGCGGCCGGGCTGTCCTTTTCTACGCCCCTGACGAGCACTCCGCCGTTGCTGTCTACGCCCAGGTGAAAGGCGATCTCGCCGGTGAGGCCCTGGACCTTGAGCCCCAGCCACGCAGGCTGAACCGAGCCGTAGTTGAGGATCTGCTCGACCACGATGCGGACTTTCCCGCTGGGAATGGCAAAGCCTATTCCCTCGCCGTCGCGATGTATGGCCGTGTTTATGCCCAGCAAGCGTCCCTCGACATCCACCAGTGGCCCACCCGAGTTGCCGGGGTTGATCGAAGCGTCGGTCTGCAGCAGGTCGTGGTATACGAGTCTGCCGGCGTTGATCGTTCGCCCGGCAGCGCTGATGACACCGGTAGTAACGCTGTGCGACAGTCCGAAGGGGTTGCCTATGGCCACGACCGTTTCGCCTATCATCACCGAGCCGTCCGATGGCAGCGGCGTAAAGGGCAGGGGGGTGTCGCTGTCGATGTGAAGCACGGCGAGGTCGGAGTCCGAGTCGGCTCCCTGCAGGCTGGCCTCGAATTCTCTGCCGTCAGACATAAGTACGCGTATGGAGGTGGCTCGCAGGATGACGTGTTCGTTGGTGACTATGGTGCCGTTGGCGTCAACGAGCAGGCCCGACCCCAGTGAGCTTCGCTTCTGCCGTCGTGAGCGTGGCTGCATCTCGCCGAAAAAGTCCGAAAAAAAATCATCGAAAAACGGGTCGCCGAAAAACGGCGAGCGACGTCCCAGCGGCGCTTCCACTATGGTCTCGGTATAGATATTGACCACCGAGGGGCTGACCTTCTCTATGGCCTCGACCACCGGTGTCCGCCTGACGCCGGGGCCCGGCGAAGTCTTGCCCGCGTCGGCCACGGCGGGCGCGAAGGCGGGCAGGACCACCGCGAGCGCGATAGTGAGCGGGAGCAATCGCCGCGCGAGCGCGACAGGCGGCCGGTATGTCGGGCTGATCAATCGCATGGTTCGAAGTCTATCCGCCGCCTCGGCACGTCGGTGGAAACCACCCGCACGCGGGCGCGGTCCCCTGGCCTGGCGATCCATTTTTCATCGCGACTGAACAGTTCCATTCGGTCGTCATCGTGGTCCACGTAGTAGTCCAGTCGAGACAAGGGTACCAGTCCTTCAATGCCATTGTCATCCAGGCGCACGTAGTAGCCGTGCGACGCCACGCTGCTGATGGTGCCGTCGTAGCGCTTGCCTATGCGGGTGCCGAGGTAGATGGCCCACGCGGCGCGGATCACGCTGCGTTCGAGCGCCTCGGCCCGGCGCTCGAGACGCGAGCAGTCCACCGACATCGACTCGATCGCAGCCTTTCCCGGTCGCGAGTCGGCGCGTCCGCCCAGCCGGGCCACAAGCGCACGGTGCACCAGCAGGTCGGGGTAGCGCCGTATGGGCGAAGTAAAGTGCGCGTAGCAGGGGCTGGCCAGGCCGAAGTGCTGATCCTTGTACGCGGTGTAGCGCGCGCGCATCATCGACCTCAATATCATCAGGCTCACCTGCGCCGAGCCGGGTAGTTTTGCTGCCCTTTCGAGCAGTGCCTGGAGGTCGGCCGGCTTGATGTTTTCAGGGGCAGTGTCCAGCCGCAGCCCCAGGGCGGGCAGGCGCGAGGCAAGCGATATCATGGCCGCCTGGTCAGGGCGTTCGTGCACGCGGTAGGGAAAAGCGGGCCCTTCACGGTCGAGCTTGTCGGCAACCGTTTCGTTGGCCGCCAGCATGAAGTCCTCGATGAGGAGGTGCGCGGCCAGCCGTGGCCGGTTGCTGATCTTGTCCGGGTCCCCTTTGCGGTCAACGTGCACCTGGCTTTCGGGGAGGTCGAGCTCCAGTGCCCCGCGTTTTTGGCGTGCCGTTCTCATGGCGACAGAGCAGCGTTGCATCTGCCCGAGCATCTCGGCTGTCGCGCTGTCAATATCCCCAGGCTGCCCGTCGAGACAGTCCTGCACTGACTGGTAGGTAAGCCTCGCCTTGCTGCGTATGATGCTGCGCGCGAAGGTGGCGTTGGTGACCTCGCCGCTGCTGCTTATGGTCATCTCGACCGAGACGGTCAGCCGGTCTCGGTCCGGGCGCAGGCTGGCAAGGTCGGTGGAGATTCGTTCCGGCAGCATTGGCACGGCGTAGCCCGGAAAATAAACGCTCGTGCCCCTGTCGAAGGCCTCGGCGTCGAGCTTGCCGCCATCCTTGACGTACCAGGACACGTCGGCGATGGCCACGCAGAGCAGCCAGCCCTTACCCTTGCGCGACAGGCAGATAGCGTCGTCAAAATCCCTGGCGTCGGCCCCGTCTATGGTCACGAAGTGACTGTCCCTGAGGTCGAGTCGTCCCTCGGCATCCCTGTCTCCGGGTTCACGAAACCGCTCGGTCTCGGCCAGCACCTCGTCACTGAACTCAACCGGCAGCGAAGCCTCGGCGCAGGCGATGGCTATCTCCCTGTCCAGCGGGCCACGGCTTTCTACCTCGCCATCGATGCGTACCTCGATGTTGCCGTGCCGGCCCGGGTAGCGGCTTATGGTGGCCTTGAGCAGGCAGCCGGGTCGCGCGCGGGGGCTGTCGTGGGCAAGCCGGACCTCGTAGTCTATGGCTTGGTCGGTGGGAATGAACACGCTGCGGTTGCGCGTCGACATCTCCCCGGTGATGACCTTGCGGCCCCGCTCAAGCACGCTGTGTATGGCCGCGTTCACCGGCCTCCGGGTACTCCTGGACAGCGGTTCGGCCAGCACCAGGTCGCCGTCCATGGCGGGCCTGATCGCGTTGGCCGACACGCGCAACGCGTCCTGAGAATCGTCCAGCGGGATGATGAGAGAGTCGCGACTACGGCGTCTTACCCTGCCGGCCACCAGCCCGAGTTTACCGGTGAGGCCCACGCGGGACTTTCGGCGCAGCAGTTCGCCGCGCCTGGCCAGCGAGGCCAGGGCATCTTCGAACTCGGCCGGCTCAAGCCCGGTGCTCGCCTCGAGCTCGGCCACGGGGGTGTAGCGCTTGCGCGATTTGCGCAGTCGCGCGAGGACGACTGCTTCGTTGTCTGGCTTTTTCTTTTTCACGGCGATGGGCTCTCAGGGGATGAGTACGCAGGCGGCAATCACGACCGTCCAACGCTTGTCTTTTGCTCCCCTGGCCGATTGCGAGACATTGCGGGTGCGGACGATCTGATCGCTCAGTGTCCAGTAACGCCTTCTTTCGTCGTAGCTGGTGTCCGGGTCGAAATCTACGTTGAGTATCGTTGCAAGCATCTGGGCCGCGAGATCCTCGGCGTAATCGCCGGCCTGCTCGTCGGTCTCGCCAAAGGAATGGTGCTCGCTCAGGTAGCCGTACATCGAACGGTCGCGGGGGACGGCCACGCCTACGGAGGCCGCCAACTGGCGGTGGGGTTCGTTGCTCTCGGCGCGGCTCATGACAACGTGCACTATCTCTCCTGCTGACAGGTGGGTGAGGCCTTCCTTGCGTGACACCAGCCGACAGTGGGGCGGCAGGATGCTCGACACCGACACGAGGTTGAAGTGGGCTATGCCGGCCGCGCGCAGGGCCAGCTCGAAGGCCGCCAGTTTTTCTTTGTGCCGCCCGACGCCACGGGTCAGGAAGGCCCTGGTCGCGACGTCACCCACTGGTTCAGATGAACACGGGTGCGTCGAACTCGCCGAATACCTCTCGCATGGCGTCGGATACTTCGCCCAGGGTGGCGTACGTTTTAACCGCGTCGATGATCACCGGCATGAGGTTGCCGTCTCCCCTCGCGGTCTCGGTCACCAGCGCCAGCGCGGCTCGCACGGCGTCGTTGTCGCGCCTCGCCTTGAGGGCAGCGAGCTTTTCGAGTTGCTTCGTTTCTACCGACGCGTCTATCTTGAGCAGGTCCACGGGCGCTTCTTCGTCGGCCTGGAATCGGTTTACACCCACCAGGACGCTGTCGCCGCTTTCCTGCGCCAGCTGGTACGAGTAGGCGGCCTGCTGGATTTCCTGTTGTTGGAAGCCACGCTCGATGGCAGCCACCGCCCCGCCGAGCTTGTCGATCTGCTCGATGTACTGCTCGGCCCGCTCCTCTATATCGTCGGTCAATTGCTCGACGAACCAGGAACCGCCCATGGGGTCTATCGAGTCGGCCACGCCCGACTCGTGGGCTATGATCTGCTGGGTGCGCAGCGCTGCCGTTACCGCTGCCTCGGTGGGCAAGGCCAGCGCCTCGTCGTAGGAGTTGGTGTGCAGCGACTGTGTACCGCCGCAGACGGCGGCCAGCGCCTGTACGGCCGTCCGCACGATGTTGTTGATGGGTTGCTGGGCGGTGAGCGATGAGCCCGCGGTCTGGCTGTGAAAGCGCAGCATCATAGAGCGCTCACGGGTGGCGCCGAAGCGCTCCTTCATGATCTTTGCCCACAGGCGACGCGCAGCGCGGTACTTTGCGATCTCTTCGAAAAAGTTGTTGTGCACGTTGAAGAAGAACGACAAGCGACCGGCAAAATCATCTACATTGAGGCCCACGTCGATCGCGGCCTGCACGTAGGCGATGCCGTCGGCCAGCGTGAAGGCTACTTCCTGCACTGCCGTCGAACCGGCTTCACGGATGTGGTAGCCGCTGATAGAGATCGTGTTCCAGCGCGGCACCTTCTCGGTGCAGAAAGCAAAGATGTCGGTGATCACGCGCATGGAAGCCGTGGGTGGATAAACGTAGGTGCCGCGCGCGATGTACTCCTTGAGCACGTCGTTCTGTACGGTCCCGCCCACCTTGTCCCAGGGCACGCCCTGCTTGTCGGCCACTGCCAGGTATAGCGCCAGCAGTATCGAAGCAGTTGCGTTGATGGTCATCGAGGTGGTGACCTCATCGAGCGGTATGTCACGGAAAAGGATTTCCATGTCTTCGAGCGAATCGATCGCGACGCCCACCTTGCCGACCTCGCCGGCCGACAGTGCGTGGTCCGAGTCGTGGCCCATCTGCGTGGGCAGGTCGAAGGCCACGCTCAGGCCGTTGGTACCCTTGCCGAGAAGGTAGCGATAGCGGTTGTTGCTCTCTTCGGCCGAGGCAAAGCCGGCGTACTGGCGCATGGTCCACAAGCGGCCGCGGTACATGGTGGGCTGGGCCCCGCGCGTGAAGGGAAAGTGACCGGGCAACCCCAGCTTGTCGGGGTAGTTGCCTTCGGCCGGGCCGTACACCCGCTCTACCGGGATGTTGGACGTGGTAGTAAAGTTTTCCTGGCGCTCGGAGTTTCTTTTGAGGGCCTTGGCCAGGGTGGCGTTTTCCCAGTCTTCGAGTTGTTCGTGGAAGTTGCTCATGTTTGCGGGTCTCCGTCGATCGGTCGGGCTGGCATAATTATCCGAGCATGGCCAGGAGCACACCGGCTGCCACGGCCGAGCCGATCACGCCAGCCACGTTGGGCGCCATGGCGTGCATGATGAGAAAGTTTGTCGGGTCTTCTTTCTGCGCGGTCGTGAGGGCCACGCGCGCGGCCATGGGTACGGCCGACACCCCGGCGGCACCGATGATGGGGTTGATCGGGTCCTTTGAAAGCCGATTCATGATCTTGGCAAACACCACCCCGGTGGCGGTGGCAATGCAGAAGGCCACCAGCCCCAAGCCAAAAATCTGCAACGATTCAACACGCAGAAAACGCTCGGCCGTGGCACCGGCGCCAACGCAGATGCCCAGGATTATAGTGACCGAATCGATGAATGCGTTGCGCGCAGTGTTGGCCAGGCGGTCGGTGACCCCGCTCTCCTTGAGCAGGTTGCCGAAGAACAGCATTCCCAGCAGTACTGTCGCCTTGGGCGCGATCAAGGTGCAGACGATAAAGCCCACTATGGGAAACAGTATCTTCTGAGCGCGCGACACTTCGCGCGGGTCCTTCATGTGTATGAGCCGTTCTTCACGGGTGGTGAGCAGTCGCACGATCGGGGGCTGTATTATCGGTACCAGGGCCATGTAGCCGTAGGCGGCCACGGCAACGGCCGGGAGCAGTTCCGGGGCCAGCTGGGCGGTTATGAAAATCGTGGTGGGCCCGTCGGCGCCGCCGATGATGCCTATGGCGCCGGCTTCCTGGGGGGTGAAGTTAAGCGCCAGCGCGCCCCAGTAAGTAAAGAAAATGCCCGCCTGTGCAGCTGCACCCAGCAGTATAAGCCGGGGCTGCGAGAGCATGGCCGAAAAATCCGTCATCGCTCCCAGGCCGAGGAAGATCAGCGCGGGGAAGATCTCGTGTTTGACGCCGAAGTAGAGGTAGTGGATGACCCCTTGCTCATCAAAGGGAGACGCCCCCGCCTCGGGGATGTTACCCATTATCATGCCGAAGCCTATGGGCACCAGCAGCAGGGGCTCGTAGTTTTTGGTTATGGCCAGGCCTATTAGCAGCAGCCCGACGCCAATCATCAGCAGGGCGCCGGGGTGCTGGGGAAAAAGCGCGAAGCCGGTTTGCGAGAGAAAGTGAGCCAGGGAATCCATCATGGCGGGTGTCCGTCAGCCGACCTCGACCAGCAACTGGCCGCTGCTGACTTCGCTGCCCTGCGATACGTGCACGGCCTTGACGGTACCGGCCGCCGGGGTGGCGATGTCGTTTTCCATTTTCATTGCTTCGAGCTTGAGCACTATCTGCCCCGCAGCAACAGTGTCGCCGGCTTTCACCAGCACGCTGGTAACTACCCCCGGTATGGGGGCCGCAACCGAGCCGCTGCCGCCGGCCGCGGGCGCAGGAGCAGCCGGTGCCGGGGGAGCCGCGGCCGGAGTGGCTACCGGCGGCGAAGTGGCGGTAGGGGGCGCCACCGCCGGTCCGACCGACTCTACCTCGAAGGATTGCCCGTCCACGCTTACCGTAGCCCCGCCACCAGCGTGGTCGGTTACCGTGACCTCGTATTCGTTGCCGCCACTGCGGACCTTGTAAACAGCCATCCTATCTCCCTCGGTTTCCAGTGCCGGCCAGTTGCTTCGCTCTCGCCAGGGCGGCCCACCTGCTGGTGTTGGCGGCAGGTCGCACGCTGACGCGACGCCGCTGGTGCAGTCCCCACGCCGCGAGTGCCACCGCCGCCATCTCGTCTTTCTTCTCTTCTTCGCCCGCGCTCGCGGCGGCGGCGACCGTGCTCGATTCCGCCTTGGCATCGGTTGCCAGCCCGGCCTTTTTGCTGCTGAGCCGGGCCAGGATCCTGTCCATGATGCCGATGACGACTATCAACAACAGCAGTGCCAGGAATACCATGCTTATGCCGAGCACTGCCATGCTCGGCCCCGATACTGCCCCGGCATCCATGCTCACAGGGGAATGTTACCGTGCTTGCGCGCGGGCGTGCTGCCTTTCTTGTTGGCCAGCATGGCCAGGCCCTGGGCTATGCGCACCCTGAGGTCGGTGGGCGAAATTATCTCGTCTATGTAGCCCAGTTCGGCGGCCCGGAACGGCGTGGCTATCTTGTTGCCGTAGTCTTCGACCAGTTCCTTGCGGCGCTCGTCCGGCTTGTCGGCTTCCTTGATCTCCTTGCGGAAGATTATGTTGACCGCACCGTCGGCTCCCATCACCGCGATCTGCGCGGTGGGGAAGGCGAGGTTGAGGTCGGCGCCAACATGCTTGGCGCCCATGACGGCGTAGGCGCCACCGTAAGCCTTGCGGGTTATGACCGTGATCTTGGGCACGGTGGCCTCGGCGTACGCGTAAACGATCTTGGCCCCGTGGCGGATGATGCCTCCCCATTCCTGGGAGGTCCCCGGCAGGTAGCCTGGCACGTCCTCAAAGGTGACCACCGGCAGGTTGAAGCAGTCGCAGAACCTGACGAAGCGCGAGATCTTGTTCGACGCGTCGATGTCGAGGCAGCCGGCCAGGTGCATGGGCTGGTTGGCCACTATGCCCACCGGTCGCCCACCTATACGCGCAAAGCCGGTTATGGCGTTGAGGGCAAAATGGGCGTGGGCTTCCATGAAGCTACCGCGGTCGCTCACGGCAGCTATAAGGGTGTGCATGTCGTAGGGCGAGTTAGGGTTCTCGGGAATGAGGTTTTCGAGCTCGGGTGTGAGCCGGTCCTGGGGGTCGCCAGCGTCGGCCAGCGGCGGGTCGTCAACGTTGTTTGAGGGCAGGAAGGACAGCAGCCGCCTGAGGTCGGCTATGCAGGCCTGGTCGTCGGGCGATACGAAATGGGCCACGCCGCTGCGGCTGTTGTGGGCCATGGCTCCACCGAGATCTTCCTGGCTGACCTCTTCGCGGGTGACCGACTTGATTACCTCCGGGCCGGTGATGAACATGTAGCTGGTCTTGTCGACCATCATTATGAAGTCGGTCAGTGCCGGCGAGTACGACGCACCACCCGCGCAGGGGCCCATGACCAGGGATATCTGTGGCACGACGCCCGAGGCCATGGTGTTTCGGTAGAAGATGTCCGAGTAGCCACCGAGGCTCTCCACCCCTTCCTGGATTCGCGCGCCGCCAGAGTCGTTGATGCCCACTATGGGTGCGCCCGCGGAGGTGGCCATTTCCATGATCTTGCAGATCTTCTCGGCCACCGTGTGGCTGAGGCTGCCGCCGAGTACGGTGAAGTCCTGGGAGTAGCAGAACACGGTGCGGCCCTCGACCGTACCGAAGCCGGTAATCACGCCGTCACCGGGTACCTTGTTGTCGCCCATGCCGAACTCGTCGCAGCGATGGGTTCGCAGCCGGTCGAGTTCGACGAAGCTGCCCACGTCGAACAGCAGTTCGATGCGCTCCCTGGCGGTAAGCTGCCCCTTGTCGTGACGTTTCTTTATCCGCTGTTCGCCGCCGCCCGCTTCGGCAGCAGCGTTACGGCGCTCAAGCTCGTTTAACACCCGGTCCAGTGCCATCCTGTTCTCCGCTCTCCTGGTTCTTCGCGTAAATGCTTCGCGTAAATGCTTCGGCATCGAAGGCCCGGTACTGCCCCAAGGGGGTGCCCGAAGCCCCGAAAAACAAGATTGATACTGCTTCGGCGGGCAAAATTCAAGGTTGGGTGGACGGGCCCCGCCCGGGGGCGCCTGGAAGGCCGGGGGGAAGTGTAGCCCGGTCGCCCACGCGTAGCCCGTGCCTGCTGCAGAAACCGGCCACGGCCTCGAGCACGAAGCGGGCCGGGGCCCCCGACGCGATGCTGCGTTCGGAGTAGGCCCGGGTGTCACGGGCTATTGAAACCAGCTTGCCGCTCGAGTTAATAAACATGATGTCGAGGGACAGGGGGGTATTTTTCATCCAGAAACTGCGTGGTTTCTCTTCGGCAAACACGAACAGCATGCCTTCGTCGTCGGCCATCTCGCTGCGCCACATAAGTCCGCGCCGCAACTGCCCCGGGGTGGTCGCTATTTCTACGCGTATAGAGACGTCGCCCGAGGCCGTGTGCAGAACCACCACGGGGCCGCTGTCGTGGCTGCATCCCGCGAGGGTGAAGCACGCCAACAGCAGGGCCATTGCGCAGAACGCGGGCTTAAAGCTGTACTTCAGCTGCATACTGTCCTATCTTAGACCTTCTTCTTATCCAGCGCTGCACCCGAGGGGGAACGATGGCAAGCTCGATTATCTGGACACTGGTTCTCACAGGCTTCGCGGGGCTCTTTGCCTGGCAGATGTTTCGGCGCTTCAAGCCCCTGCTCAAGGCTCAGCCCACGCCTTTTGCGCGAGTCGATCGTATCCCCGAGCGAATAAAGCACACGCTTGTTTACGCAATAGGTCAACTCAAGTTCTTCCGCGGAGAGCAGCCGGCCGGGGTGATGCACGCCCTGGTGTTCTGGGGCTTTCTCATACTGGGCGGGCAGGTAGCCACCATGTTCCTCCGCGGCTGGGCACCTGACGCAAACCTGCCGTTGCTTGGTGTCCACCAGCTGGGTGCCCCCTACATGCTTCTGCGCGACCTTACCGAGGTCGTCGTCGCGGTGACGGCCATGGGCCTGCTGTCTCGGTGGGTCATCACCCATCCGCAGCGCCTGTACGGTTTCAAGCCTGCCGAGGAAAAAATTTCCGAGGCTTCTCACTGGGAGGCCATGCTCATTCTCTGCTTCATAGCCGGTATAACCACCAGCGGCCTGGTCTACGACGCCGGCCGCCTGGTGTTCCTCAAGGGGCACGCCGAGATCGAGGCCGAGAGGGCCTGGCAACCTGTCGCGAACCTGCTGTCGGGGCTGCTGGCCCAGGGGGGGCCGTCGGCGGCCGAGACCGTGAGTAACGCGGCCTGGTGGATACATAACCTGATCGTGCTCACCTTCCTCAACATGTTGCCGCTCTCGAAGCACTTTCATGTGATAACGGCCATTCCAAATGTTTTCATGAGCAAGCTCGACCCGGTGGGCGCGCTGTCGAAGCAGGATCTCGAGACCGCCGAGATTTACGGTACCTCGCAGATGGCCCACTTCGACTGGAAGCAGGTGCTCGACATGTACACCTGCACCGAGTGCGGCCGCTGCTCGTCGGTGTGTCCGGCCACGGCCAGCGACAAGCCGCTGGCTCCGCGGCAGATGCTGCTCGACCTGCGCGATTACCTTTACGAGAAGCCCGAGTCGATACTCGACGAGAGTTACGACGAGAAGATAGTGGGTGACAACTGCATCAGTGACGAGGTCATCTGGTCGTGTACTACCTGCCGGGCCTGCGAAGATGCCTGCCCGGTGCACATAGAGTACGTGGACAAGATCGTCGATATGCGGCGTCACCTGGTGCAGGAAGAAGCACGTTTTCCCGCCGAGTTGACGCGCACTTTCAAGGGCCTGGAGACCCAGGGCAACCCCTGGGGCATAGGCGCCGACAAGAAGGCCGACTGGGCCGAGGGCCTGGGCATTCCCCACCTGGCCGACAAGCCCGACGCCGAGTACCTGTTCTACGTGGGTTGCGCGGGCTCGTTCGACGACCGCGCGAAGAAAATCACCCAGGCCGTGGCTCGCATACTCGACGCTGCGGGCGTGAGCTACGCCATACTGGGGCGCGATGAACCCTGCAACGGCGACACGGCTCGCCGCCTGGGTAACGAGTACCTGTACCAGACCATGGCCCAGGCCGCGGTCGACGTGCTGGCAGGCTTCAACGTCAAGAAGGTGATCACCAACTGCCCGCACTGCTTCAACACCATCCGCAACGAGTTTCCGCAGTTCGGCGGTGACTACGAGGTGCTGCACGCGTCCGAGCTGGTGGCCGGCCTGGTCAAGGACGGCAGCGTGCGCATAAGCCGCGAGGCAGCCCAGACCATCGTCTACCACGATTCGTGCTACCTGGGCCGCTACAACGAGATCTACGACGCCCCGCGCGAGATACTCGCCGCCATACCGGGAGTTATACTGGCCGAGGCCGAGCGCAGCCGTAATGTTGGCATGTGCTGTGGTGCCGGTGGCGGCCGCATGTGGGTGGAAGAAGAACCCACGCAGCGCGTGAACACGCTCAGGGTCGAGCAACTGCTCGAAACAAAGCCGGACGTGATAGCCTCGGCCTGTCCCTACTGCATGACCATGCTCGACGATGGCATCAAGGGGAAGGGGCTCGAGGAGAGCGTGCAGGCCCGCGACGTGCTCGAGATAGTGGCCGACGCGATCGAGGCATCCCCGGCCGTCAGGCCAGTGACTTAACCTTCTCGGTCAGCTCGGGTACGGCCTCGAAGAGATCGGCCACCAGGCCGAAATCGGCGACACTGAAGATCGGCGCCTCCGCGTCCTTGTTGATGGCAACTATCACCTTCGAGTCTTTCATGCCCGCGAGGTGCTGGATGGCGCCCGAGATGCCCACGCCTATGTAGAGCGTGGGCGCGATGACCTTGCCGGTCTGGCCCACCTGCAGGTCGTTGGGCACGTAGCCCGCGTCCACCGCGGCTCGGCTGGCGCCCATGGCTGCGCCCAGTGCGTCGACCAGGGGCTCGAGCACCGTGGTGAAGTTATCTCCGGACTTCAGTCCGCGGCCACCGGCCACCACGCGTTCGGCCTCGGTCAGGACCGGGCGGTCCGACACCGTGGCGTCGAGCTTTACGAACTCTACCGCGTTGGCTGGCTTTTCGATGCTCAGCGACAGGTCCTCGCTGGCCGATGCCGCCGCGCCCTCTACGGGCTCGAAAGCGGTGGTTCTTACCGACACCACCTTGAAGTCCGACTCCAGCTTGACGGTGGCAAACACGTTGCCCGCGTACATGGGACGGACGAGGGTGCCGTCGTCGTTGACGGCGGTCACGTCGCTGGCGATCGCAGCCTCGGCGGACGCCGCCAGGCGCGGGGCGATGTCCTTGCCCGCGGTCGTCGCGGCAAACACCACGGTGTCAGAGCCGGTGGCCTCGGCCACGGCTTTCATGGCCAGCGTCCTGGTGTCGGCTGTCTCGTGCTCGAGGTCGGCGCTTTCTACGCACACGACTTTCGTTGCGCCCAGTTGCGCAGCCGCGTCCTTGACTCCACCGAGATCGTTGCCCAGCAGGGCCAGTATAGTGTCACCGCCACTCGCGGCAGCGATCTGCTGCGCGGCACCCACTGCAACGGCCGTGGCCTTGGGGATGCTTCCGCCAGCGTGCTCTCCATAAATAAGTACGTTACCCACTTGAATTCTCCTTGTCCGGGGATCCGCTTACAGTACCTTGGCTTCGCCCTGCAGGGCGGCGATCAGTTCGTCTACGCTTTCAACCACGCGGCCCGCCGCCCGCTCAGGGGGAGGCTGGACACTCACTATGGTGACCGACCTGCCGAGTTCAATACCCAGCGAAGAGGCGTCTATCTCTTCCATGGGCTTCTTGCGCGCTTTCATGATTCCGGGCAGCGATGCATAACGCGGCTCGTTCAATCGCAGATCGGCGGTAATCACCGCGGGCAGCGGAAACGACAGGGTCTCAAGTCCACCGTCTATTTCGCGCACGCAGGTCGCACTGCCGCCGCCGTCGGCAAGCTCGAGCTCCGAGATAAAGGTAGCCTGCGGCCAGCCCAGTCTCTGCGCGAGCATCTGTCCGACCTCGTTGGAATCGTCGTCGATGGCCTGCTTGCCCATGATAACGAGATCGGGGCTTTCTTGCTCGACGATTTTTTCGAGTATGCGCGACACGGCCGTGGGGTCGGGGTTGTCGGCGCTCACCAGGATGGCCCTGTCGGCGCCCATGGCCAGCCCCGTGCGCAACTGCTCCTGGCAGTCGGCGCTACCGACCGAAACGATCACGACCTCGGCTTCACCCTGGGCTTCCTTGATCCGCAAGGCCTCCTCAATGGCTATTTCGTCAAAGGGGTTTACCACCCACTTGATACCCGCCTCTTCTATTCCCGTTCCGTCTGCGTTGACCTTGATCGTGGTCTCCGGGTCCGGGACGCGCTTGGCGGTCACCAGAATCTTCACTGTTTATCTCCTCCTGATTGCCTGCAGTCAGGGCTGGTCTATTCGGCGAAAACCGTCCAGCCCACTACGGTCAAAGCGGTCACGCGGGGCAACCGTTCCGACGATGGAATGCGGCAGAATTACCACGCAGCGCGTTAGGATACAAGTCGGCACCGGGGGCGGTCGAATTACCGCCCCCCGGCGACAGCGCGCCGACTTGCCTCGGGTTCGCCAACTGGCAACAGTCCCGGCGCGGGCAAGCGTTGGCCGGCAGGGGAACAGGACATGGCGCGTATACTTTTACTTGGACAGGCGGCATTCGGCCGAGACGTGCTGGCGGGGTTACTCGCCGCGGGGCACGAGATAAGCGCGGTATCTTTGCCCCCCGATCGGGAGGGAAGGGCGCTGGACCCGCTGAAGGAAGCCGCGCTGGCTGCGGGCCTGGACACCGTGCAGAGGCGGAGCTATCGCGACGCCGACGCGGCCGCGGCCCTGCGCGCCGACACGGTGGACATCGCCGTGCTCGCCTTCGTGACGCAGATAATTCCGGTGGAGGTACTCGACGCCCCGCGCCTGGCGTCGCTGTGTTTTCATCCGTCGCTTCTACCGGCCTACCGCGGGGGCTCTGCCATCAACTGGCAGATCATTCGTGGCGAAACCCGCGGTGGCCTGGCGCTGTTTCGGCCCGACGCCGGCCTCGATGCCGGGCCCGTGTATCTCGAAAAGGAACTCATCATCGGTTCCGACGACACCGCGGGCTCATATTACTACTCTACGGTGTTCGAAACCGGTGTGGCAGCGACCCTGGAGTCGGTGGAGATGTTGTTGGCAGGCGAAGCTGTGCCCAGGGTACAGGACGAATCCCTGGCCAGCTATGATCCGCTGTGTCGGGACGAGCACGCGGGCGTTGATTTCGACAGGCCCCGCGACGGTCTCCACGATCTCGTCAGGGGCTGCGATCCTTCGCCCGGCGCTCACTGCCTGTGGCGCGGTGAAGCACTACGGCTTTACGGCTCGCGCAAGGTGGAGGCCGAAAGCGCAGCGGCGGCCACGGTGCTCGCCATCGACGACGAGGGAATGACGGTAGCCTGTGCCGACGGGGCGTTACGCTTTGCCCGGCTGGGTACCGCTGGCGTACGCAAGGCCGCGGCCGCCGAGCTGGCCGATGGCCTGGGCCTGGAGGTCGGGGCGCGCCTGGGAGCGGTCTGACCTTCAGTCGCCAGCCGTTGCCGCGTTGGCCGCTACCTGGTCGTTGCCGCGTTGGCCGCTACCTGGTCGAGTATGGCCACGACTTCTTCGGTGGACGTGTACAGCACCGTCTGCCAGCCCAGTGAGCGAGCGGCCTTGAGGTTGATGCCCAGGTCGTCCACGAAGAGGATGGCCTCGTGGTCCACGGCCAGTCGTTCGCGCGTGAGTTCGTAGATGCGCTGTTCGGGTTTGCGTGTGCCGACCTCGCTGGAGTCGACGATCACGTTGAATAGGCCGCCCAGCGAGGGAAGGCTCTGCCACTGCTGTCGCCACTCGGCCACGTTGTTGGTGAGCAGGGCCACCGGCATGCTGGCCGCCAACCGCCTCACGGCCTCTATCATGGGCTGTCGCACGGCCGACTCGTCTCCCAGTGGGCGGGGGGCGCCCAGCACGGCGTCCGCCTGTTCGACGGTGACGTGACCGCCTTCTACTTCTATGCGGCGTCTCAGTTCACTGTTGAAGTCGCTCCAGCTCATCTCCGCGCGCTCGAGCCGTGCCCACGGGCCCTCGTTGTCGCCGAATATTTCGAGTCGCAGGCGATCCCAGGTCTCCTTGTCCAGGCCGGTGCGGCTGCCGAAGGCCCTGGGGCCCGCGGGGCCGCCCACGTTGATCAGTACGCCACCGAGATCGAATACCGCGGCCCGTACTTTCAGCGGATCCAGTGTGTCCATGAGCGCTGGCATAGCCGCGGATTCTTGCCGAAAAAATCTTCCTAAGCCAGTAGCGCCGGCCTTCACGGTCCGCTCTTCAGGCCAACAGGGCCGCGATTCGCTCAAGCAGCCACGCGCTGCCGGCCGCGAGTGCGAACCATGAAAGCGCCGTGCGCAGCGGTAGCCGGCTGTGCCTGCTCAACAGCGCCAGGAGGGGAAGCAGCACGACGATTACAGCGAGCTGCCCCGCTTCAACGCCGAGGTTGAAGCCCAGCAACGGCGCCAGAACAGCGCCGTTGCCTATACCTGCCTGCTTGAGTACACCGGCAAAACCGAAGCCGTGCAGCAGCCCGAACATGAAGGTCACCAGCCAGCGGTGGCCACCGGGCCCGCGCCAGATATTTTCGGCAGCCACGTAAACGATGCTCGCCGCGATGGCGATCTCGACCTGGACAGGCGGCAGCACGATCGCGCCCAGGGTGGCCAGCGCCAGGGTGACGCTGTGGGCTATGGTAAACGAGGTTACGATACCGGCCAGGCGAGCCAGCGTGCCACCAGGTATGAGCAGCGCGAGCAGGAACAGCAGGTGGTCGTATCCTTCGAGTATGTGCTCGAGCCCGAGCAGGGAGAATCGCCAGAAACCCGAAGCTCCAGGCGCGGATTCGCCACGTCCGGCAGAGTTGCTGAAGCTTGGCCCCAGCGACAGGCGGCTGTTGTGGCGGTCGAAGACCCAGCTGCGGTTTTCGCCCGAGAGCGACTTGAGCGAGACCATGTTGCGGTAGCCCGGCAGCAGGTCGTCAAAGAGATGGAAGTCCACCGAGAACGAATCGCTGGGGCCCGGGCAGGAGTAGCGAACCGTGATCTCGATGTCGGCCTGCAAGTTGGGGCCTATTATGTCCGATACGGTGGGGCTGCAGCGGCCGGCCGGCACTTCGACCAGCAGCTGCTGTTCAAACCAGCGATCCAAAAGCTTCTCGACCGCGAGTATTTCCTGCCTGCTGGGGTTTTCTGGCTGCCTGGCCTCAAGCCCGGGCAGCAGGTGGGCGGCAAAACGTAAGCGGTAGTCAACGAGGTCTGCTCGCGCCACCACCGTGGAGTAGCTCACAGAGCCCATGTGGGCCTGGGCTTGTCCAGGGGTCGTAGCGAGCAGTGTTATAGAGGCCAGCCCGGAAGCCGCAGCAATAAGCGTGGCCGTGACGAGTCCGGGTGGTGTAGCTGTGAGCTGGCGCAGCCGCATCGGGCGATGGTAGCCGCGCCGGCAACTCACGCCAAGTCACGCTCGTCGGTCAGAGCGTGGTGGTCGTGGTCGATGAGGTGGTCGTGGTCGTCGACGTGGTCGTGGTCGTGGTCGAAGAGGTGGACGTTGTGGTAGTGCTCGAGGTGGTGCTGGTGGTGCTTACGCTCTGTATGGTGCAGCCATTGGTGCAGGTGTCGACGTCGTTGGCGTTGCCGTCGTCGCACTGCTCGGGTCCGCCGCCGGGGCCGCTGGTACAGGAGGCGTCGCTGCAGAGAAATCCGTCGCCGCAGGTAGCCGGCATACAACTGTTGAGACAGGAATCAATGTTGGCCGTGTTACCGTCGTCACAGGTTTCGCCGCTGTCGGCTACGCCGTCGCCGCAGGAAGCAACGAGACAGTTGGAGCGACAGCTGTTGGGGAGCAAGTCGCTGTTGGCATTGCCCGCGTCGCAGGTCTCGCCCGAAGCGGGGTCAGTCACTCCGTCCCCGCACCAGGGATTGAGGCAGTCTGAACGACAGGCATCCGCGTTTACGTCGGAGTTGCCGGCGCCGTCGTCACACTGTTCGAGTAAGCCGGCCTGGATGATGCCGTCGCCGCAGAACTCGGTAATGCAGGTATCCGAGCAGCCGTCGCTGGCCACCGTGTTACCGTCGTCGCAGGTTTCGGGAGCGCAGATCGCGCCGCTGCCGCAGCCGCTTGTCTTGCAGGTGCTGTCGCAGCCGTCGCAGTCGCTGGTGTTACCGTCGTCGCAGGTTTCGTCGAGCCCGGCCTGTATCACGCCGTCGCCGCAGCTTTCGGGAATGCAGACTGCGTTGCAGCCGTCTTCGGCGGTGGTGTTGCCGTCGTCGCAGGTTTCGGGAGCACAGGCGGCACCGTTGCCACAGGCAGGCAGAGCGCAGTTGCGGTCGCAGCCGTCGCAGCTCAGGCGATTGCCGTCGTCGCACTGTTCACCGAGGTCGACCACCCCGTCGCCGCATTCGGGACCGCCGGGGAAAAGAGACGAAGCCGCGCTGGCGAGGGCCTGCGCGAGCTGGTCGTTGATGGTGTGAAAAAGATCACTGCTGGTAAAGGTGCCGCCGGTGGGGTCGGTTAGAACCAGGCCGAAGCCCATGGCGCTGACATCACCCGAGCAGAAGTCGTCTATCTCCTGGAACAGGGCCCGTGAGGGCCTGGTCATCCTGGAGTCCAGCTTGGTGTCGCCCGTGCTGGCCGTTGTTCCCGGCCAGCCGGTCACCGCGTAGCAGTTAAGTCCCAGGGCCGGGTCTTTGCCCAGGGTCGAAAAACATCTGCCTGTCAGGGCCAGCCCCCGTGCGAGCGACTTGCGAAGCCTCAGCGCCAGCTCCCTGCGGCAGGCTGCTTCCTCGGCTCCAAGTGTGCCGGCGGCAGGTTTGTTTATGGTGGCCGCGAGGTTGTCGCCAATGGTCTTGCCCAGGTCCGCCGCGCAGGCATCCAGCGCCTGCCACTCGGCCTCGGTGGTTCGGTTTTCGCTGCCCCTCAGCGTGGCCACGGCTGCGCACAGTCCGTCAACGCCTATGGCAGCGGCAGTGACGTCGGGCTTGCAGCGCTGGTCAAGCTTTCCGCGGTAGTCGATGGCCCTGACGAGCTTCTTGTCTACGCGGGCGTCACCGGTGCCAGGTCCCGCGGGGGCGGGGTCGAGAAGACAGTCCACGATAGGTGCATATTTGCCCGAGGCTTTGCCGCGCACGCAGTTTCCGCGCGCCTTGAGCAGCAGCCTGGCCGATCGCCGGGCGGTAGCGGCCACGAGATCCCGGCAGCGGTTTTCGTGGCGGCTGAGCGCAGCCGCACTGTCGGGCTCCGCAAGCGGAAGCAGGGCTGCGGTGGCCACCGTCACGAGAGCTATCCTGGAAGTCAGCTTTGTCATGTGGGCTGGGGGCCGCTCGCACGGTCCCTACGTACCAAGGTAACTGGTGAAACAGGCCCCCGGCAAGCACTTTCTGCAGGGGAATAGCAGCTGGGTGAACAGATTTCGGCTTTTTTCGACGGCGGGGCTGCCCCGATCGGGGGGGAGAGCGGGCGCAGCTTGCCGCTCAGACGGCGTGCAGACGACCGACGGGTGCTTCTACGGCGGGACGGTTGACCGCCCGCTTGGCGTCCCGGTAGCCGGCTGCGAGCAGGCGCTCGGCTTTTTTCGGGCTGGAATGGAAGAGCAGGCGTAGCCCAGCTCCGCTGAATTCTTCGCCCGGCTCTATGACCGTTACCGGTACGCCGTGAAAAAGTCCGTCGTCGAGGCTCGCGTGAATTCGCCCCACGTTGCCAATGGTCCTGAACAAGACGTCGGCCAAGCGGCGCAGGTAAGCCACCCGTCCAGCCACCGGAGGCAGGTAGGGGAGGGTACTGCTGACCGGGGCCAGCACTAAGATCTCGGTGGCTCCCAGTTCGATGGCGTAACCCAGGGGTACGTTCCACGCCAGGCCACCGTCGACGAATTGCTGGCCCTGGAACTCCACTGGTGGAAAGAGCGGGGGGATGGAGTAGCCGGCCCGCGCCAGGGTGCGAAGTTCACGCCAGTCGCGGCAGTGGCGTTTCGACCACATCTCGCCGCGGCCGGTCGAGAGGTTGAGCAGTATGAACTCCAGGTCGATGCTGCTGTCCATCAGGCCGGGAAAGTCGATGAACTCTTCTATGCCCGACGCCAGTCTGTCGATCGACGACAGCGCCAGCCCGGTAAAGGGGTTGTCGCGCAGGGTGGGGTAGAACATTCGCGGGAAGGCCTGGAATTCTTTCCAGGCCTGCACCACTCCTCGCGCTCCGACCGAGGCGTACACGCAGGAGTTCACCACGCCGATGGAGCTGCCGATGAGTACGTCGGGCTTGATGCCCTGCTCGTCGAGGTACTGCAGTGCTCCGGCCTGGTGTGCACCGAGAGCCGCGCCGCCACCCATCACGAAGATTCGCTTGCGGCCGCCGTCGCTCACAGAAAGATGCTCGTGCGCTCGGCCAGTCCACGCCTGAGCATGGACTGGATGGAGTCCTTCACTTCGTCCACCTTGTGGCTGATGGCGTCGTCCTCGTCGTTGTGGTCGCCTTCAAAGTGCATGGCTTGCCCGAACTCGATGTGGTAGCGCACCGGCAGCGGCAACATCCCCAGCGGCCCCAGCAGCGGCCAGGTCAGCGTGATAGGAAAGGCCGGCATGTTGAGCATGGCGGCCACCGATTCGAGGTTGGCGATGCCCGGGGCCTGCTCCTCGGAGCCGACCACGGCGAACGGCACTATCGGCGTGTTGGTTTCCAGCGCCAGCCGCATGAAGCCGAGGCCGAAGTCCTGCAGCTGGTAGGCGTCGGCGTACACCTTGTTCATGCCGCGAACCCCCTCGGGAAACACCAGCACGCACTCGTCCCTGTTGAGCATCTCTGCGCAGGTGGACGGCGTACCGATGGAGTGGCCCATGCGGTCCATCAGGACGTTGAGCCAGGGCAGGGTCGCCAGCCAGTACTCGCCCATGCCGCGGGCCAACCGCGGTGGCGAAGTCTCGAGCAGCATCGCCGTGGCCACCATCATGCCGTCAAAGGCTACCTGCCCAGCGTGGTTTCCCACCAGCAGCATGCGGCCGGGCGGCAGCTTGTTCATGCCGACGGAAACGGCTCTGAAATAATGGCGGTAGAGAATAGCAGCCGTCATCATCGAGGTCTTGAGCACATTGGGGTCGAATCCCCAGGGATCATAACCGTACTCGTTGAGCTCAATGGGCAGTTGATCGATCTTGTCGGACAGTTCGCGGGATAAGTCGGCGAACGGCAAGCCGCGAAGCGAGGACGACGAAAGGGACAGCCCCGACTGCATGGCGCTCGCCGCCAGTTCGGCCACCTTGTTGAAATAGAACATCAGGCCATGCTCGCGAATACGTCCCGGAGTGAAAACAGGGGTTTGAAGCCCGTGGCTTCTACGAAACGGCTGCCGTCAACCGTACACGGGTATTTTATGAAGTCCATGGCCGCCGGCGGGAAGTCGTATACGCGGAAGCGAAAAAGCTCCCGGATGATGAGATGGGCCAGCGGTTCCGGCACCGATAACCGACGCCGTCCGATTTCGTGTATCGCAGTTTTCAGGGGCACGGCGCCCGGCCCGGCCACGTTGAACACGCCACGTAGTTGTTTTTCTATGGCCAGCGCGAGCGCCTCGCACACGTCTTCTTCGTGTATGAATTGCAGCATGGGGTTGAAGCCGGTCACTGTCGGCACGATATCCAATCCGAGGTAGCTGCCGATGGCGCTGTGCACGTAGTAGCCCAGCGTGTTTACCGGCCGCAGGATCGACGTCGATATCTCCGGGTATTGCCACAGGAAACTCGAGACCAGGCCTTCGACCTCGGCGAGGTCGCGGATGTCGGGAAAGTTACGTGCCACGTTCAGAGGGCCGTCCTCGTCCATGTACATGGGGTTTTCGGGCAACGCGCCGTAGACGTAGGCGCTCGAGAGCACGACCACCTGCTTGACCCCGTAGCGGGCGCAGGAGTTGAGTAAGCGGCGTGTTCCACCGACGTTGACCTCGTGGCGCAGTTCGTTGCTGCCGCGAAAGTGACGCACGAAGGCAAGATGTACCACGGCGTCGGGGCGGTTCTTTCGCAGTACGTCTTCGAACTTTTTCTTGCGCAGGTCGAGAGTTTTTACGTCAACGTATTCGGGAGCGCCTTCCCATGGGACGCGGTCCACGCCGGTGATCTGCCAGCCCTCTGACAGCCTTTTGGCGAGCAGCCGGCCCTGCCCGCCCGAGATCCCGGTTATGAGTAGCCTTTTCATTCGCCCTGCGTTTATTGCAAAAGAAACAGTTACTGGCAAAGGAAAGCGCTGCTGTTGACTGATTTAAGTGAAAGTTCGTTCGGGGGATGCCTGGTCGGCATGCTCGTTGGCGAGGCCATGGGCGCACGTGTTGAAGGCTTGAACCGGGAGGCTATAGCTCGGCGTTTTGGTGGGGTAGCGGGCCTGGCCAAGCTCACGCCGGGCGCCCCGGGCCCCGCCGCGCTGTCGACTGCGGCCGTGGCAGCCTCGCTGGTCGTAGCCCCGGATTTTGAGGGCGAGGATCTCGCCCTCAGGATGCTGGCCGCCTGGGATCCGGAGCAGAGTTGGGGGCAGGGCAGCGACGCGGCCCTGCGTAGACTGCGCGATGGCGTACACTGGAATGAAGCCGGGCACTCGGTTGGTGGCAGGGAATCCTTTGGCAACGGGGCAGCGCTGAGATCGGCACCGGTAGGCCTGCTGCTGTCCGACGACGCCGAGACCCTGCGCTGGCTGGCCGAGGAAGCCGCCGGGCTTACCCACCAGCACTTGTTGTCCGGTGAGGGTGCCGTGCTCCACGCGATGACGGTGGCGCTGGCCCTGCTGGCTTCCGGCGAGGCCTTGTCGGGTGCTGGACTGCTCGAGACCCTGGCGGGCGAGACCCGGACGAGGGAGTTCGCGTCTCGCTTGAAGGCCGCCGCGGCCATGGTCGGGCGTTCGCGCGGCGACGCGACAGTGATCGAGACGCTCGGCAACAACTCTTCGGCACTGGGGTCGGTGGTTACCGCCGCCTGGTGTTTTGTAGAGCACAGCGACAGCTACACCGACACGGTCTGCCGGGCTATGTCGCTGGGAGGTTCAGTGTCCTCGATAGCCGCGATGGCGGGTGCCGCCTCGGGGGCCTTCCTGGGTGTCGACGCTATACCGGCCCGTTGGCGTGACGCTGTTCCGCCCGGGGGGATAAGCGTGGCCGAGATGGTGGAGCTGGCGCGTGGCCTGTTCGACGTCGTTGCCGGCCCGGGTGAAGCAAAGGCAGACTACGACCAGGCCTGAAGGTGACCAGCCAGCCAGGACCAGGGAGCCGCAGCTCAGGAAGCCAGTTTGTTCTTCCAGCTCGACCGGTACAGCAGGTTGAGAACCTTGCGCAGGACGCCGGCCAGCACCTTGGGTGCCGGGTACCAGATGGGTTCCTTGTTCGTACCGAAGCGATCGATGACGATGGTCTGCTGACTGCAGAACTTGCGTATGCCTTCTTCGCCGTTGCGCCGGCCTATGCCTGATTCCTTGATGCCGCCCATGGGCACTTCGGGTATGAGCATGTGGATCATGTGATCGTTGACGCAGACGGCGCCGGCTTCCACGCGGCGCGCTATGTTGGTGGCCCCTTCCTTGTCGCGCGACCAGACCGAGGCTGAAAGACCAAATCGCGAATCGTTGGCGAGGCGGATGGCCTCGGCGTCGTCTTTTACCTTCTGTATCGCGATCACCGGCCCGAAGGTTTCTTCCTGCATGATCTCCATGTCGTGATTGACGTCGACCAGTACCGTGGGCTGGTACCAGCAGCCTTCCATGTCGGGCCGGGTTCCGCCGGCGAGCACGGTGGCGCCGCTGGCGCGGGCTTTGTCGAGCTGGTCTTCTACGATGTCGCGCTGGGGCGGGTGTATTATTGACCCCACGTCGGCATCTTCACCCTGTCCCTGGCGTATCTGGCCTACAACGTTGACCACCTTGTCGACGAACTCGTCGTATATGTCCTCGTGGGCGTAGACCCTCTCGATAGACATGCAGACCTGGCCGAGATTGACCATGCTGCCCCAAACGCAGCCGTTGGCGGCCCGGTCAAGGTTAGCGTCAGCGCACACGATGGCCGGGTCCTTGCCGCCCAGCTCCATGGTAGTGGGCTTGAGTTGCTCGGCGCAGCGTATCTGCACCTTGCGGCCGGTCTCCACGCTGCCGGTGAACGACACCATGTCGACAAAATCTATGAGCGTATCGCCGGTGCCGCCCCGACCGGTAACGGTGGCCAGCAGGCCCTCGGGCAGTCCCGCTTCGTCGGCCAGTCGGCAGCACAGTTCGGCGCACAACGGTGTTGCCGACGCGGGTTTTATGACCACGCCGTTACCTGCCATCAGTGCGGGGATCGCCTCGCCGATTGTCAGCGTCAGCGGAAAGTTCCACGGCGTGATCATGCCGATGACGCCGCGGGGCTTGTAAGTCGAGATCGCCTTTTTTGTCTTGAGCAGGTGGGTCGACACCTGCCGGTCGGCCAGCAGGCGGGCCGCGTTGCGACCCCAGTAGCCTATGCCATCACAGATATAGAAGAGCTCGGTGGCAAATACGTCTACCCGCGGCTTGCCGGTTTCCGAGATGACCACGTCGGCGATCTCCTCCTTGCGGGAGACGAGCAGATCGCGGTAGTCGCGAAGCATTCTTGCACGCTGGCTGAAGCTCAGTGCCGCCCAGACCGCCTGGGCCTCGCGGCAGCGCGCGACCACGGCTTCTACCTGTCCGCGGTCCATATGCGGCAGGCTGCCTACGACCTGGCCGCTCACGGGGCTCAGGATGTCGAAGGTCGGGGGGGGGGTGTCCAGGGTGTCGGTCGTGTTTGCTGTTGCAGGCTGGGCCATGTGGGGGCCTCCTCGCGTTGGAATACAGTGAGGCTATTACCCCGCCCCGGGTGTGTCAAAAATGGTGCCTGCCTCTTCAGGTGAGGTCGGGGTTGGGCACCGGCGGACGCTCGGAGTAGTCGTAAAAGCCGAGCTTCGACTTGCGCCCCAGCTTGCCTTCTTCGACCAGGCGTTTGAGCAGGGGGGTGGGTGCCATGGTGGGTTCACCGAAGGTCTCGTGCAGGTTTTCGGCCATGGCGCAGACGATGTCCAGCCCTATATAGTCGGCCAGCGCGAGCGGGCCCATCGGGTGGTTGGCTCCCAGCTGCATGGCCGCGTCTATGCCGGCGATGTCGGCCAGTCCTGCTTCCAGGCAACGGACGGCGTCGACCATGTAAGGGGTGAGCAGTCGGTTGACGATAAAACCGGTGGCGTCCTTCACCCGCACCGGTGTCTTGCCGATCTGTTCGACGAAAGCCACGACCTCGTCGAGTACGGCGGCGTCGGTGGAGTCGGTGCCTACTACCTCGACCAGCTTCATCATCGTGGCCGGGTTGAAGAAGTGCAGGCCGATGAACCTGTCCTTTCTCGACACCGCGTCCTGCATGTCGGAGATCGACAGGGTCGATGTGTTACTCGCGAGTATGGCCCCCTCCTTGAGGATGCCGTCTGCCTCGGCGAAGCGCGTTCTTTTGATCTCGAGGTCTTCGACAATGGACTCGATGAGCAGGTCGGCGTCGGCGGCCTGCGACAGGTCGTCGGTAAAGCTTATGCGTGCCAACACCGCGTCGGCGTCTGCCTGCTCGAGCTTGCCCTTGTCGACCAGCCTGGCCAGCCCCTTCTCGATCCCGGCCCTGGCCGCGTCCGACGGACCCGGGGTCGCCTTGACGAGCACGACCTCTACTCCACGCGAGGCCATGGCCTCGGCTATGCCGGCGCCCATCTGCCCGCCACCCAGTACTGCTACTTTTGAAATCGCCATTTTTTCCTCGCTTGCTCCGCGGGTTTCAGCCCGGGTGCTTCAGTCGTTGATGCGGTAGACCGGGAACCAGCCCGTGTTACCCGCGTTGTAGTCCTTGAAAAGGTCGGGCACTTCGTCCCAGCCGTAAACGTTTTCGTCGGCCGGCGGCAGCCAGCCCTGCTCTTCGGCAAAGGCCACGGCTGCCACGCCCTGGCTGTAACGCGCGTAGTGCGTGTGCACGTGCTGGTGGCGGGCGATGCACTCGCTGGCTCGCACCAGCTCAATCATCATGCCCTCTTTCCAGCCTGCCGTGGTCACCACGCCCTCACGCGCCAGCGCCTTGAGGGTGGCCCTGAACACCGGCGCGCCGACGAAGTCGACGAAGATGTTCACCATGTCGCCGTCGGTAATGTCGCGCACCTTGGCGAGAAAGGTCTTCTCGGCCGCGGTGTAAGCCTTGGTGTAGTCCTCGTCCTTGCGAAAACGTGACTTGTCAAAATACAGGTCCTTGAACTCGCGACGGTCGACCGGGCGAATGCCCTGGGCCTCTATCATGGCCAGGCGGTCGTCGGTAGAGGCGACCTGGGTGACATCGCAGCCGGCGTGTTTTGCCAGCCCGAGCTCGCCCATGGTGACGCCGCCACCCCAGCCCCACACCCGCGGCCTGGGCAGGTCGGTTTTGTCGAGCAGCAAGCGCAGGGTGCCGTAGGCCAGCTCCCAGTTGGACCACGCCGTTATGTAGCGCAGCGAGAACGCGGCCCACTGCTCCAGCGAGTACTTCGTGTCGCCGGGCAGGGGAATGAGCTGCGACTGGCCAAAGCGGCTTTGCTTCGCGAGCATGCCGACGGTGCCCTCTGCGTCGTAGGCAAAGATCCTCTCGGGGTAGCCGTGGGCATCGGCCTTGCCGTTGCAGAAGAGAATGGCGGTGTCGCCTTCCTTTACGGTGCTGACCTCGTCTCCGACCTTGCCCACGCGTACCACGCCGGCGTTGCCTATGACCACGCGGTCTTCGCCGCGGGCCAGGCAGATGTCTATCGGCCGCCGCTCGATGGCGTGGCCCATGTTGCCTTCCATGCAACCGATAAGCGGCTCCACCAGGGCTTCCTGCGGGCCGGGCTCGTCGAATTCGAAAGTTTCGCGTACCAACTCGGTGCTCACCGGGCTGCCGCCTTTTTCGCCTGCGTGTAGTACCCAGGCCTCGGTTTTTACTGCCATGCTTTTCCTGCTCCGCGTGGTCTTGTCGCGCCGCCCCCGGGGCCGGTCACCGACGAATCCAGAAAAATAACGGTCTCCACCGGCCGGGGCAAATCACGCGCCGGGACGCGGCCGGGGCCGCTGTTTGCTGTTGCCCTTAGAAAGAGCGGGTGGTACCGTGCCGCTGCCGCTGCCGCTGGTGCTGGCGTCGCCCGTATAGCCTGAAAGGCATACCCCTTACGGATCGACTTACACTTATATGCTGCAACTCAAGATCGACGGATTCTCTTACCAGGACCTCTTCGACCCGGCCCGCCTGGCCGAACTGAGCGAGTGCTTCTACTCCTGGCTGGCGGCGGCCGACGCCGATCTCGCGGCCCGTTTTGAGCAGTACCGCTCTGGTGCCGAGATCTCGGCCGTAGACGAGAGCAAGCTGCTGGTCGAGATGGCCGGCAGCCAATCGACCTTCGTTGTGCAGCTTTTTGGCATAGAAGCGGCCGCTGGCGAGCTGGCCGAAGGCGTCAAGGAGCTGGGCCCGCTATGGCAGTTCAAGAAGCAGTTTCTCGGCAAGCGCGTAAAAAAAGTCACCGACGATGATCTGCAGGGCTTCGACGCCGACGCTTTTGACCAGGTCGTGCTCGACCTCGCAGCCGGGGCGGGGGCCACCACGGCCGACGCTGAGCTCGTGTTTGCCGCCCTCGTATGCGACCTGCTGGCCGATCCGGGTGACTCGCCGGCCCACGGAATCATCGACGCGCTGGACGCCTGGTCGTCGGAGGGGGCCGAGGGTGAAGCGCTGGCCGACAAGTTTCTCGGCGATGCTGCCTTATGGTGTCGCGTTCGCTCCGGCCACGGCGATCAGCAATCGCTGACCTCGGGCTGGGCCAGTTTCAAGACCCCCGAGAAAATTGACTTCAACCAGCTCGTGGAGCTCGAGCACCCGGATCCCGAGCGGCCGTGGCTCATGGAGGGCCCCGCCGAAAGCATGCGCCGTCGCGACGGCTTTGAACTTACCGACCGTCGCTACGACCGCAAGCAGGTGATGTCCGAAGTCGACTACTGCATCCTTTGCCACACCCGCGACAAGGACTCCTGCAGCAAGGGCGTGTTCGGCAAGGACGGCCGCCTGGCCAGCAACCCGCTTGGCATAGAGCTCGGCGGTTGTCCGCTGGACGAAAAAATCTCGGAAATGCACGCCTGCCAGGCCGAGGGCGACAGCATCGCGGCCCTGGCGCTGATCATGATCGACAACCCCATGGTGCCGGGTACCGGCCACCGCATATGCAACGATTGCATGAAGGGCTGCATTTACCAGAAGTTTGAGCCGGTAAATATTCCGCAGATCGAAACCCGCGTGCTCACCGACGTGCTCGACCTGCCCTGGGGCTTCGAAGTTTACAGCTTGCTGTGCAGGTGGAACCCCATCAACCGTCGCTGCGCGCAGACCAAGCCCTACAACGGGCGTAACGTGCTCGTGGTGGGGCTCGGGCCCGCCGGTTACACCCTTGCCCACTACCTGCTGTCGGAGGGCTTCGGCGTGGTCGGTATCGACGGTCTCAAGCTCGAACCCCTGCCCGAGGGACTGGGTGGTCCAGAGCCGGAACCGATAGCCGATTTTTCGGAGCTCTACGAGGAGCTCGACGAGCGCCCGCTCATGGGTTTCGGCGGCGTGGCCGAGTACGGCATCACCGTGCGCTGGGACAAGAACTTTCTCCAGGTCATGCGCGTGTGCCTGTCGCGGCAGCCCAGGTTCAAGGCTTACGGCGGGGTGCGTTTTGGCGGTACCCTGATGATTGAAGACGCCTGGGAGCTCGGCTTCGACCACGTGGCCATAGCCACCGGCGCGGGCAAGCCGACGGTTCTCAATATGAAGAACAACCTTATCAGGGGCGTGCGCAAGGCGTCTGACTTCCTGATGGGGCTGCAGCTGACCGGTGCCCAGAAGAAATCATCGATGACCAACCTGCAGGTTAGGTTGCCAGCGGTGGTGGTGGGTGGAGGCCTGACAGCAATAGACACCAGCACCGAGGTCATGGCCTACTACCCGGTGCAGGTCGAAAAGACGCTGGACCGCTACGAGACCCTTGTTGAAGAGAACGGTGAGGAAGCCGTGCGCGCGTTGTACTTTGGTGACGAAGAACCGGCCATACTCGACGAGTTTCTCGAGCACGGCCGCGCAATCCGTGCCGAGAGATCCCGTGCGGAGGCTGCCGGCGAGCTGCCCGACTTCGTGCCGCTGCTCAGGTCCTGGGGCGGCGTGACGATGGCCTACCGCAAGGGGCTGGTCGATTCGCCAGCCTACAGGCTCAACCACGAAGAAGTGAGCAAGGCGCTGGAAGAAGGCATCTGGTACGCCGAGACGCTCAGCCCCACCGAGGCGCTGCAGGACGAGTACGGTGCGCTCGACGGTTTGCTGTTCGAGCAGCAGGAGCAGGTTGACGGTCGTTGGGCCGGCACCGGAGAGACCGTGAAGCTGTCGGCCCGGGCCCTGTTTGTCGCTGCCGGCACCTCGCCCAACGTGATTTACGAGCGCGAGCATCCGGGCAGTTTTGAGATGGATGAACGCGGCAGGTTCTTCAAGCGCTTTCGGATGGAGAAGGATAGCGCCGGCCAGAACGGTGCCGGCCAGAACGGGTCGTCTCCCCACCCGGTGGTCGATGAGCCGCTCGAGGGCAAGCCCGGGGTGTTCACCTCGCATACGTCCGGCGCCAGCGGTGGCCCGCAGCGCCTGGTTTCTTACTTCGGCGACAACCATCCCGATTACGCAGGCAACGTGGTCAAGGCCATGGCCTCGGCCCGCGACGGTTACCCGCAGATAGTGGATCTTTTTGCCGACGAGCTGGCCGGACTCGATGCCGCCGACCAGGCCGCCCGCGAGCGCGACTGGGACACCATGGCCGCTCGCCTCGAAGAAGGACTGATGCCACGCGTGCACGAAGTAATAAGGCTCACGTCCAATATTGTCGAGATCGTGGTCAAGGCACCTTTTGCCACCCGGCACTTTGAACCTGGACAGTTCTACCGCCTGCAGAACTACGAGACCCTTGCCACCGAGGTCAACGGCACCACGCTTGCCGCCGAGGGGATGGCGCTTACGGGGGCCTGGGTCGACCGGGAACAAGGCCTGCTCTCGACCATAGTGCTCGAGATGGGCGGCAGCTCGCGACTGTGTGCCACCTGGGAGCCGGGCACCCCGCTGGTGCTCATGGGCCCCACCGGCGCGCCCACCGAGATACCCACGGGCGAGACGGTGATCCTTTTCGGCGGTGGTCTTGGCAACGCCGTGCAGTTTTCTATCGGCCGGGCCATGCGCGAGCGCGGCAACAAGGTCATCTACTTTGCGGCCTATAAGAGCCCCGACGACGTTTACCACGAGGACGACATCGAGGCCGCTGCCGACGTGGTGGTGTGGTCGGTCGACCAGGGCGAGCCCATAAAGCCCCGCCGTGACCAGGACCGCAGCACGGTGGGCAACGTGTTGCAGGCTCTCGAAGCTTACGCCACCGGCGAGATGGGTGAGCCGCTCATAGATGTTGCCGAGGCCTCGAGGCTTATAGCCATCGGCTCGGATCGCATGATGGCAGCCGTCGGGCAGGCGGTGCGTGGCAGCCACGCGAAGTTCCTGTCGCCCGACCTGCTGGCCCTGGGGTCTATAAACTCCACCATGCAGTGCATGATGAAAGAGATCTGCGCCCAGTGCCTGCAGAAGCACATCGATCCCGAAACCGGCGAGGAGCTGCCGCCGGTGTTCTCCTGCTTCAACCAGGACCAGCGACTCGACCGGGTTGATTTTGCCAACCTCAACGATCGCCTGCGTGCCAACGGTGTGCTCGAGAAGCTCACCAACGCCTGGCTGACCCACCTGTTTACCGCCGGCGACATCGCCCGCGCCTGAGCACGGCATAAAAAACCCCCGCAGCGGGTTGGTCCACTGCGGGGGCGTCGTTCGTTCAGCCCCTTTCAGGGTGCTGACGCTCAATAGAGCCGGGCGTTACGGGCAGTTCGATCCACCCGGCGCTTCGAAGGCGGTCACGCCGTCGGAACACATACCGTGGTAGTCGAAGTTGATCGTAACCCTGCCGGCCGCCGGGATGCCGCCGGCGTTGTTCACGGCCGGGCTGGCGGTGGGCGGCACACAGAATATGGCTCCCATGTCGCCACCGTAGGGGCTGGGGTCACCCGCTGCCTCGATGGGATCGAGGTAGCAGTCACGACCCTGCACCAGGGTGCAGGTTCCGCAGCTACCACCGTTGCACTCCGAAGCGAGCGCGTCGCAGTCAGCATTGCTGGCGCAGGGAATAAGACCCCTGCCGTTCTGCCTCAGGTGGTCGTCGCAGAAAGTGACCGAGTCGCCACCGGTGCAGTAGCCTTCCTGTCCGCTCGCGACATCGTCGACTCCGCAAACGCCGTCACTGCAGGCGTTGGGGAAACGCGCAGCTCCTCCACCGTTGCTGTCGCAGGTGCCGGCACCCAGGGCCGCGCACTCGGCGTCGGAGTTACAACCTACCGTGCTGTCACCGCTACACACAGCACAGGCGCAGCTGCTGGCCGCGAGCGGTGCGTCACACTGCGTGCCGAACGGCATGCTGGCCACTCCGTGGGTCAGGCTGAGCGAGATAGCGAGGTCGCTGATCTTGCTGCCAGGGTCCGGGGGGCACTCGATGGCGCCGGGCCCGAAGTCCGGGTGAGTGGCGTCTACCGTGCAGGCCAGGCCGTCTCTCGGTCCGCCGTTGCAGGTGCCGCCCTCGCAGGTCGGGCAGGGCCTGGTCTGGCCAATGCCCGAGTGCAGGCGCGATACCAGCGCGATGTCGCAGGTGCCATTGCACTCGCCGGTGATGCCGTCGCAGTTGCAGGACAGAGGGGTTGTGATCTGGTTGATCACGCAGACCGGTGTGCCCGAACTTGACAGCGACAGCGGCGGTCCGAAGAAGCAGTCGCAGATGTTGCCACCGCAATTTGCCACATCGGCAGCAAAGGGCTGGTCGCAAGTCGTCGTGATGTCGTTGGAGCAACGGCAATAACCCGGCGAGGGGTCTTCGGTTACATTGCAATTGGCGCAGTCGGCGTCGCAGGACGTAAGCACCGCGCTCTGGAAGGCGTCGACAATGTCCACGTCGTGGGCACCGCCGTTGTAACCCGAGTCCAGTTCGGAGTTGGTGAGCTGGGCGCCGAAACCACCGTTGAACAGCACCGGGAAGCTGGCCGGGCAGTTGCCGGGCAGTTCGAAGGCCATGGCCACCGTGCCGCCACCGTTAGTGATAGCCACGTCGTTGGTCACGCAGGCCTGCAACTGGGCAACCGTGTCGCCGCAGGACTCGATGGAGTTCAGCGCGTTCTTGGACAGGTCGCAGGACTTGGCGATCGCGGCATTGGTCTTACTTGCCGTGCCGGCAATCTTACCCTTGCCGTCAAAAGATCCGCAGGTCCAGGAAATCGGGCCGAGTGCCTTGTCGGCAGTCGCCTGGCACTTGTTGCGTTCTTTGCCCACCGTGGCCACCAGCTTGCCAGCGTTCTTCGAGATGGCACCGCGGCACTTGAGCTGTTCCTTGGATAATCCGCTGGGACTGGCGGGCAGGCCGTGGATTTCCTTCGAAGCCATCTCGACCGTGGCGTCGGCCAGGGCGATCAGGCAGTCCGAAAGTTCGGCGAAGTCGTCAATGCCATTGGTGGCGCCGCCGTCATCTGTGGCCCAGGCCGGTGATGGGCAGCGTCCGTACTGGGCCAACACGTTGGTGAACGGGTTGCCAGTGGTCTTGTCAGCGCACTTGTCTTTTGCGCCGCCAACCGAAGAGCGGAGCTTGGAGGCAGCCTTGGTGAGTTTACCCTTGGTGTCGGCCTGGCCCAGGTCGTTGCAATTGGTCCCCGCGCCCATCTTGCCCTTGTCTCGGCCCTTGTGGCAGCCGCCAACCGCCTTCCACGCGGTGGCCACGTACTTGGTCACATTCTTGCCAATCGTGCTCCGGCACTTAGCCTCGTCCTTGGTCAACTGGGCATCCGCCGTCGGTACGCCAAACGCCAGTACCAGCGCCGCGATAGTGGCCGCGACAATTCCTGTCCACTTGCTTGTCATGTGTCTTATCTCCTCCTGTTTGTTTCCCTGATATCCCCGGGAAGGGCTGTTGTGGTATGGGTGCCCGTTGTGCGGTCCCCGCTACGCGTGGCACTTCGGTACACGGCCACTGCGCGAATCTAGTCTACTGGTGGGGGTGGTGTCAACGGCAAAACCCCCCCAACCGGGTGGGGAAAGTAGTGCAAATGCATTTTTTTTTGAATCAGCCGGCGGGCGGACCCGGTATTCTTTTCAGGCAAAGCAAACCCCCGCGGTGGGGTAAGCACCGCGGGGGCCATGGGTCGGGTCGCTGTCGATGCGCCAGTCAGGGGCAGTTTGATCCGCCCGGTGTCTCGAAGGGGGTGACTCCATCGGGGCAGTAACCGGTGAAGTCGAAACGCACGTTAAGGCGCCCCGGTCCGGGTGAGCCGCCGGCGTTGTTGACCGCCGAGTTGCTCGTGGGGGGCGTGCACCAGGTTGCAACCAGGCTCGAGCCGTTCAGCCCGGGGTCACCCGAGGCCGTGACGGGGTCGAGGAAGCAAGAGCGCTGGGCCCCGCCTCCGCACAGTCCGCAGTCACCACCGTCACATTCCGGGTCCAGCGCATCGCAGTCGGCGTCACTGGCGCAGGGTATGTAACCCTGGCCGTTGGCACGCAGTTCACCGTCGCAGAACTGGCTGCTCGGGCTCGCGTTGCAGACTCCGTGTATGCCGTCGCCCGAGTCGCTGCACACGCCGTCGGCACAGGCGTTGGGAAAGCGTGCTGCGCCGCCACCGTTGCTGTCGCAGACACCGGCGCCCACCGCCGCGCACTCGGCGTCCGAGTTGCAGGCCACCGTGCTGTCGCCGCTGCACACCGCGCAGGCGCAGGCAGTGCCGGTCAATGGAGGATCGCAGCTCAGGTCGAAGCCCAGGGAGGAATCCCCCGTGGTGGTGTTCAGCGTAGTCTTTACCGTGCCCGGTATGCGCGTGCCCGGGTCCGGCTGGCAGTCAAAGCTGCTGTTGCCGAAGGTCGGGTGCACGGCGTTCACCGTGCAGGCCAGGCCATCGCGCGGTCCTCCGTTGCAGGCGCTCCCGTCGCAGGTGGGGCAGGGCTGGGTCACGGTTAGCCCCGTGTACACGCTGCTCTCTCCGTTGATCGTGGTGCTCGCCTGCGCCGTTCCGGCGTCTGCGCTGCCTACCAGCTCGTTGGCTATTTTGGTCAGCACGCATACCGGGACCCCGGCGGTTGACAGCGCCAGGGGCGGACCGAAACGACAAATGCACTCGTTGCCCGCGCCGCAGTCGTCTGCGTCTTCGGCTCCGAAGGGCTCGTCGCAGCTTATGGTCGGGTCGTTGTCGCAGCGGCAATTGCCAAGGGTTTTATCCACAGGCAGCACGGTTACCGCGCAGTTGTCGCAGTCCGAATCGCAGGCCAGGTTGGCCTCGCCTATCCAGCCGTCGAGAACATCGACGCCGTGGGCAAGTCCGGTCCAGCCCAGGCTGAGCTCGGTAGATGTGCGTTGCTGTCCGTAGCCGGCCAGGGTGGTGACCTTTACCGACGCGGGGCACACGCCGGGCAGCTCGAAGAGCATGGCGGTCATGCCGCCGCCTACCTTGGTGGCGATGGTGTCCACGACACAGGCCTGTAGTTGTGCGACCGTGTCGCCGCAGGAATCGAGTGCGTCGAGGGTTTCCTCGTCGCCCAGGCAGGCCTTGGTTATGCCGTCCTTGAACTTCAGACCGGATTTGCTGATTTTGCCCTTGCCGTCAAAAGAGCCGCAGGTCCAGTCTATATCGCCGCCGGCCTTGTCAGCCCCGGCCTGGCACTTGCCACGCTCCTTGCCGATGGTCGCTATCAACTTGGCGGTGTTTTTTCCGATCGTACCCTGGCACTTCGCCTGGTCCTTGCTGAGCGAGGCGTGATCCGGGTCACCCATGACCTCGCCGGCCGTGGTGGCGATGAGACTGTCCGAGACCGCGATCAGGCAGTCGGCCAGTTCAGAAAAATCATCTATGCCGTCCGTGGCTCCACCGTCGTCGGAAATTTCACCGGGCGAGGGGCAGCGGCCGTAGGCAGCCAGTACGTTTGAGAGCGCGGCTCCGGTTGTCTTGTCAGCGCACTTGTCCTTGGCTCCACCCAGCGAATCGCGGATCTTGGAAGCAGCCTTGCCCAGCTTACCCTTGGTGTCAGCTAGTATGGGGTCATTGCAGTCAACGCCGGCACCAACCTTGCCCTTGAGCTTGCCCTTGTGACATCCCGCCACGGCCTTCCATGCACCGGCCTGGTACTTGGACGTCGTCTTGAAGATCGTGCTGCGGCACTTGGCCTCGTCCTTGGTCATGGCCGCGTGGGCCCCTGACGCGAGCAGACCCGAACCGAACAGGGCCGTCAACGCAAATAGTGTGGTGAGAGACAGTACTTTTATGGATCTCATAACAGTTGATTTTCTCCTTAGTTTTTTCGTTGTTGTAAGCCTCGCTTTCGCCGCTTACAGCAGCCGTGATTATGTTCTGAACCCAGTGATGTCAAGGGTTAAGTGAGCGTAAGCCAGGTTCGCTGCCAGCGTCCGCTCAGCCGGCTACGCCCATCATCGAGAGGAACTGCTGCAGGTTTTCAAAACGCATGAAAACATTGGACTTTTTCTCGGCGCCTATGGTCGAGCTGCTGTCCGTCGCGTAGTTGTGGCCGGGGTAAACGACGGTGTCGTCGGGCAGGGCCGACAGCTTCTGCTTGAGGCTGTAGTAGAGGTCTTCGGGGTTGCTTCCGGGCAGGTCTACCCGCCCGCAGGCGCCGATGAAAAGCGTGTCCCCCGATACGACGTTGCCGTCCACGAGGAAGCACTGCGAGCCCGGCGTGTGGCCGGGAGTGTGCAGAAAACGAACAGGAATCTTTCCCACGTCGAGGCTGGTCTCACCATCAACCGCCACGTAGTCGCTGCTCTCAAGCCCGGTGGTCTGGGCCACGTAAGGCGCCTCGGCTTTGTGGATATAAATCTTCACCGGCCGTTTTTCCATCAGCGTGTCGAGGCCCTCGATGCTGTGGCCCATCATGTCGCCGCCGATGTGGTCGGGGTGGTAGTGGGTCGCCAGGGCGCCGACCAGTTCCATGTCGTCCTCGTCGAGCTGGGCGAGTATGGCGTCTATGTCCCACGCGGGATCAACCACCACCGCTTTGCGCTCGCTCTTGTCGCCGATCAGGTAGACGTAGTTGGCCATGGGGCCGATCGCGAGTTGCTTGAAGTAGAGACCCTCTTTCATGTTGCGTCAGTCTTCCTTGCGGCTGTCTTCGAGGCCGTGTTGCCACAGCGTTTCCTCGATGCCCGATTTCCTGGCCGCCCAGCGCGACATGACGAAGAGCAGGTCGCTCAGGCGGTTGAGGTAGCGCACCGGGCCAGCGGGCAGGGTATCGTTGTGGGCCAGGCCGATTAGCTTGCGCTCGGCCCTTCGTCAGACGGTACGCGCCAGGTGCAGCCGCGCCCCGGTTTCGCCTCCCCCGGGCAGCACGAAGGATTTCAGTTCCTCGAGGTCTTCCTGCAGCTCGTCCACCTGCTGCTCGAGCCACGCGATGTGCTCGTCGCCGATGCTCTTGGAGCCCGGTCGCAAGCTCGAGGGCGGCGTCGCCAGTTCGGAGCCGAGGTCGAACAGCTCCTGCTGCAGCCGCCCGAGCATCGACTGCAAGCGGGCGTTGTCTGCTTCGGACATGCCCGAACCGTTCTTCCCAGTGCTGCCCAGCGACGAGCGAACAAGGCCGAGTACGCTGTTGAGCTCATCTACTTCGCCGTAGGCGTCCACCCGCGGGTGGTTCTTTGAAACCCGGTCGCCACCGACCAGCGAGGTCAGCCCATCATCCCCCGTGCGGGTATAAACGCGGTTTATGCGTATCGCCATTGCGGCGACAGGTTTACCCCCGGCGGCGTTTAAGCGCGAACACGGGCGTCGATGAGCTCGACGAGACGGTTGGGGTCTATCGGTTTCTTGAAGATCACGTCCTTGAGACCGACCGCCCGGGACCGCTTGAGGACGTGATCCTTGTCGTAGTAGTAGGCGGTCATGAGCACCACCGGCAGGTCGCTGTGGCGGCTGTTGAGTTCCTGCAGCAAGTCGTAGCCGTCCATGTCTGGCATTACTACGTCGCTGAGCACGAGGTCAATTTTTTCTTTGCCGACCTGCTTGAGCGCATCGAGCCCGGAGCTGGCAGTGAGCACGTGGCAGCCCTCGGCTTCGAGCAGGTGGGCCATCGAAACGACCAGCTCTTCGTCGTCGTCCACCACCAGTATGTGTCGACCCGTCAGCCTGTTCTTGCCCGCGTGACCGTTGATGGAGGGAGCCTCCTCCCGCATGCCGAGGTCGGTCATGGTTCGACCGGGCAGGTACTCGGTGGTGCCGTACTGCCCGCTGGCGGCCATCTCGCCCACGCGCTCTACTATCGACTGGATTCTCCTCAGTGCGCGGTTGATGGAGGTGACCCGTTCATGCTCGGCCTTGTAGTCGTCCTCCTGCGCCTTGTCTTGAAGGTAGCGGTCGAGCATGGCCGACTGGTTTACGACTATTTCCAGCGGAGTGTTTATTTCGTGGGCGAGGCTTACCGCCAGTTCGGCCAGGGTGTGCAGTTGCTCGTTGTGAATGAGGGCCGAGATGTCCTTGGCAAAACCTATGCTGCCGCGTTCGCGCTGACGTCCGTCGTAAATGATCGAACCCGATATCGCCACGGGTACCTTGTGGCCGCTGCTGTCGACAAACACCGTCTCGAAGTTTCTCACCAGTCCGGCACCACCGTGGTCGTCCGAACGCAAGGCGTCCATGACCGCGTGCGAGTGCTCGGAGTCGGGGTAGAGCATGGCCACGTGCTCGCCCATGACTTCGCTGGCCTCGTAGCCCAGCGTCTGGGCGGCGCCGTCGTTGTAGAAGATTATCGTGCCCTGCTTGTCCACCGCTATGACGATGTCGGGGGCGTTTTCGAGTAGTTGTTCGAAGTAGACTTTGGGCAGCTCTTTCAAGGTTGTCCACCCCCGCTCACAAGTGGTGCTATCGCGGGCTTGATCACCTTGAGGTTAAGCCCGCTCCCGGACGGGGTCAAGGACTTTTCATGGAGAAATCAAGCGATCATGGCTAGTATCGGGCACTGTGCCGGGGGCAGCTAAAGGGCGAACGGGGGCTTACTTGGTCCTGCTGCTGTTGCTGGCGACGTTGGCGTCCTGCTACTGGACCCGCTACCCGGAACTGGTTGAGACCCACCTGGGCTTGCTCGAAGGGCTGGCGGCCGACGGCCGCGACATGGTGCAGGCCGGCTATGGCAGCAGGTTGCACACCGGCGAGATAGAGCGTTTTGATTACCCGCTTGAAAGAGCACAGCAATTTGCAGAGATAAGTCGCCGCAGGTGGCCCGATCGGGGGTCACTGAAGCTTTTTGACGAGGTACTGGCCGAGTACGCGGTCGTTCTCAAGCTTCTCAGGGAGGCTTCGGCCGACCCGTCCCCGAGCGTGAAGCTCTCCATTGCCGTGGCCGTTGGCCGGCTGGAGCTGGGGGCCGCGGTGACCCGGATGGAATTGCGTCGCGAAAGCGGCGAAAACCAGCGTTAGGCGGAGGGTTTTTCGCTCAGCCGCTGAGCTTGCGGTGGTCGGCCAGGAAGCGCTCCAGGCCGAGATCGGTCAGCGGGTGTTTCATCATCTGCCGTATGACAGCCCCGGGGCAGGTCGCCACGTCGGCGCCCATGCGCGCGGCTTCCACCGCGTGAAAACTTCCCCTCACGGAGGCGACCAGGACCTCGGTGGCGAAATCAAAGTTGGAGAAGATCTCCACGATCGAGGCGACCATGCCCATGCCGTCTTCGCCTATGTCGTCCAGTCGTCCCACGAAGGGGCTCACGTAGGCCGCGCCGGCCTTGGCCGCCAGCAGCGCCTGGGCGGGCTGAAAGATGAGGGTGACGTTTACCCGCTTACCTTCTTCAGACAGGCAGCGCGTGGCCACCAGCCCCTCGGCGGTCATGGGGCACTTGACGACCACGTGCTCGTGCATGGCTGCCAACTTGCGGCCCTCGGCGATCATGCCCTCGGCGTCGGTCGCGATGACCTCGGCGCTTACCGGTCCGTTGACGAGTTCGCAGATTTCTACCAGCGATTCTTCCACCGGGCGGCCGGTCTTGGCCACAAGGCTCGGGTTGGTGGTGGCGCCGTCAACTATTCCCCAGGACATGGCCTCGCGAATCTCGCTCATGTCGGCACTGTCGATAAAGATTTTCATGTTCGCTCCGTCAGCGCCGGGCCGCACTGGGCGGCCGGTAAATAACTACTTTTTTGTCATCTTCTGCAGCGACCAGCAGCGAAGAAATCGTCTCTTCGCTTACCGGGTGCCTCAGGCCGGGGGCCAGTTCGGCCAGGGGGAGCAGCACGAAACGCCGGGCAGTGAGTTCCCGGTGGGGGATCGTCAGCTTCCGCGTTTTCATTACAACGGCATCGAAGAGGAGTATATCGAGGTCGATCTCGCGCGACACGTTCTGGTTCTTCGTGGCCTTGGTTTTTGCGCCTCGCCTGCGGCCCACGGCGGTTTCGATGGCCAGCAGTTCCTTGAGCAGGTCCTTGGCCTCGAAGCCGGTTACGATCTCGACCACCGCGTTAAGAAACCAGTTGCGGGCGCGGCCGTGGGGTTCGGTCTCGTACAGGGAACTGCGGCCGGTGACCCTGGTGTCGGGTAGCTCGGCGATGGCGGACAGCGCCCGCGAAATGTGGTCTTCCCGGTCGCCGAGGTTGCTGCCGATGGCGATGTAGGCGCGGTGTTCCATTAACGCACGCGGCTGTGGAGGGGTGAAACTCGCTGCGGCTCCACGGTGGCCCCTGAGGGGCAGCCCAAGATATCTCCGTGTTTACCAGCAGTTACAGCCATGGGAGGGTCTATCGTGAATCGGCACAGCCTGCAAATCGGCTGTTCGGGTGCCGGGCGGGTTATCCAGGGCAATCCGGGGGGGCCGGCCAACGGTCCACTCCCGGCCTCAAGCCGGCTCAAGGCCGCAGACTTGCCGCATTCCGTACAGGCCGGGCTGCCGTCCGGCTACCCACAGTGCCGCCCTGAGCGCGCCCCCAGCCAGGCAGTCACGCGACGCGGCCCTGTGCGTAAGTTCGAGTCTTTCGCCTGTCCCCACGAGCATGACGGTGTGATCGCCCACCGCGTCGCCGCCGCGAAGTGCGACCACGCCTATTTCGTCGTCCGGCCTTTCGCCGATCATGCCTTCCCTGGCCGTTGCCAGGGAGGCCGGCAGCTCCAGCCCTCGGGCTGCGGCAGCGGTAGCGGCAAGTGACAGGGCAGTTCCGCTGGGGGCATCCTTCTTGAAGCGGTGGTGCAGCTCCAGGATTTCGCAATCAAAACCGCCCCCGAGAGCTTTGACCGCTTGTTCAACGAGGCTGTCGAGCACCGTGATGCCCACGCTCATGTTCGATGCCATTACGGTAGCCGTGCGTGCGGCGAGCTCTTCGGCGCGCGCGCGCTGTTCCGGGTCGAGCCCGGTCGTGCCCACAACTACCGGCGCGCCGTTGCCGGCCGCGAACTCGAGCTGGGCCAGCGTGGCGGCGGGCGAACTGAAATCCACTATCACCGCTCCCTTGGTCCACGAGGCCTTCAGGTCATCGCCGATGGTGACGCCGCTGGCCGCGACCCCGGCCACGAGGCCAGCGTCCTGGCCCAGGGCCGGGTGGCCCGGTGCCTCCAGCGCGCCCGTTACCCGCAGCCCGTTCTCTTCGGCCAGCGCTACTATCCGTCGGCCCATACGTCCGCCGGCTCCGCACACCGTTATGTCTACCAGCTTGCCCATTATTCTCGCACCTTATCCCTGCAGCAGGTCGTAGCCGCGCATGACGGCTTCGAGCGCCGAGCTGTTCTCGGCCGTCATGGGTGTAAGTGGCAGTCGCATTTCGGCCGAGCAACGGCCGGCAAGCTGCATGGCTGTCTTCACCGGTATGGGGTTGGTCTCCAGCGACATTGCCTGCATGAGCGGGAGAAGCTCGCGGTGTATGTTGCGCGCGTTCTCCATCTGCCCCGCGGCAGCCGCGTCCACCAGCGCCTTCATGCGCGTGGGCAGCAGGTTGGAGACCACCGCTATGACCCCGCCGGCACCCAGGGCCATCAGCGGCAGGGTGAGCGAGTCGTCACCCGAGAGCACGGTCAGGTCGTCGCCGGCCAGCTGCATTGTTCGCATGGCCTGGTCCATGGACCCGGCGGCGTCCTTGAGCGCCACGATGCCAGGTATCGCTGCCAGCTCGGCCAGGGTCTCGGGCAGCAGGTTGACGCCCGTTCTGCCGGGGATGTTGTAGACCACCAGCGGCAGGTCGGCGGCCTCGGCTACCGCGCGGTAGTGAACCACGTGGCCAGCCTGGGTGGGCTTGTTGTAGTAAGGGGATATCAGCAGCGCGCCGTCGGCACCGGCGCTGCGAGCGAAGCGCGTCAGCTTCACCGACTCGGCGGTGGAGTTGGAGCCGGTGCCGGCCAGTACTTTCAGCCGGCCGTCGGCGGCCTCGATGACGGCGCTGATCACGCGCTCGTGTTCGTCGTGGCTCAGGGTCGCCGACTCGCCCGTGCTCCCGCAGGGGACGACTCCATCAACGCCCGCCTCGGCCTGCAGGTTGACCAGCCGGGCAAGGGCCTCGGCGTTGACCTCGCCGTCGCTAAAGGGGGTTACCAGTGCTGTCCAGGTTCCTTCAAACACGCTCGTTGTTCCTATTGCCCTGATTCATCCAGGCACGCTCACCGTGCCACTGAAACTCTCTTCGACGGGACCTGTCATGAAGACCCGGCCATCCCCGCGCAGTTCTATGTACAGTTGTCCGCCTTTAAGAACCACCGTGGCGTTGCTGTCGCAGCGACCGGTGCGGTGGGCGGCCACCACCACGGCGCAGGCCCCGGTGCCGCAGGCCTCGGTTTCGCCCGAGCCCCGTTCCCACACCCGCATGGTCAGCTGCCCGCGGTTGTCTACGCGTGCAAACTCGGTGTTGACGCCCGAGGGAAAGAACTCGTGGCTGTCGAAGGCCGGGCCTATGTGCTCGAGGTCAAGGCCTTCGGGGTCCTCGTCGAAGGTCACGCAGTGGGGGTTGCCCATCGACACGCAGCTGACCGTCCAGCTTCGCCCGTCTACCAGCAGCGGCACATCAAACTGCTCGCCGTCGGCGTTGACCGGCACCTGCCTGCCCTCGAGAACGGGCGGCCCCATGTCCACGGTCACCGACTCGACCTTGCCGTCGGTCAGGTGCAGCTCGAGAGCCTTGTTGCCGCAGTCGGTCTCGACCAGCAGGCTGTTGGACGTTCCCGCCAGCCCGCGTTCGTAGACGAACTTGGCCAGCCCCCTTATGCCGTTGCCACACATGGCGCCGCGGCTGCCGTCGGCGTTGTACATTTCCATGCGGAAGTCAGCCTCCTCGGATGGACAGACCAGTATCAGCCCGTCGGCCCCGATGGCTCCCCTGCGCGGTGACAGGCGGCGGCTGACCTCGCCGGGGTTCTTGAGCGGAGCCCGGGTGCAGTCGACGAACAGGTAGTCGTTGTGACAGCCGTGGATCTTGGCGAGCTCGAGTTGCATGGCACCCAGTGGGCTATTCTCCCGACAGGTGGCCGGGGATGGCCTCGCCCGCGAACAGCGACTCCACGGTTTCTCTTTCGCGCACCAGGTCCCAGCTGTCGCCGTTGACCAGTACCTCGGCCGGCCGCGGCCGGGTGTTGTAGTTTGAAGCCATCACGAAACCGTATGCACCGGCGCTCATGATCGCCAGCAGCCCGCCTGCTTGGACGTTGGCTACCAGCCTTTCCTTCGCAAAAAAGTCACCGCTCTCGCAGATGGGACCGACCACGTCGGCGGTGATCGCGCCATCGCAGTCCTCTACCGCCTCGACGTCGTGGTGCGCCGAGTACAGTGAGGGGCGGGCGAGGTCGTTCATGCCCGCATCTACTACGACGAAGTTTTTCTCCTGGTTGCCCTTGTGAAACAGCACGGTGGTGAGCAATACACCGGCGTTGGCGGCTATGGAGCGACCCGGTTCCACCACGATGGTGAGCCCGCGGCCCTCGAAGACCCGTAGCAGGGTGGCCGCCCACTCGTCGGGCCCCGGCGGTGACTCGTCCTGGTAGGTCACGCCCAGGCCGCCGCCCATGTCGACGTAGCCTATCGGTATTCCCGCGCTGTCCAGGCGGTCGAGCAGGGAAGCCATACGCGTGGCGGCTTCTTCTATCGGCGAGCTGCTCACCAGTTGCGAGCCCACGTGGCAGTCGGCGCCCAGCAGCTCTATGCCCTTGAGCTCGGTAGCCCGGTGATAGTGCTCCACGCACTGGTCTGCGGCTATGCCGAACTTGCTGTCGGCCAATCCGGTGGCGATGTAGGGATGGGTCCGGGGATCGACGTCGGGGTTGACCCGCAGGGACACCGGCGCCGTGGTTCCCGTTTCAAGGGCGAGCTGGTTTATCAGTTCGAGCTCGGCCAGCGACTCGACGTTGAACATGAGTATGCCGGCATCCAGGGCGGCACGGATCTCCCAGGCCTGCTTGCCTACTCCGGAAAACACCACGCTGGAGGCCTGGCCGCCGGCGGCCAGCACGCGGGCCAGCTCGCCACCCGAAACGACATCGAAGCCGGCACCCTCGTTGGCCAGCGCTCGCAGCACCGCGAGGTTGGAGTTGGCCTTCACCGAGTAACAGACGAGGTGGGGGTGGTCGCCGAAGCCCTCGCGCCAGGCGCCCAGCTGGGTTCGGAGCGCGGCCAGGCTGTACACGTAACAGGGCGTGCCTACCGCCCCGGCCAGCTCGGACAGGGCGACGTTTTCGGCGTAGAGGCTGCCGTTCCTGCGGCTGAAAAACTCCATTTCAAGCAGCCCACCCCGGGCGGGGCGGGAGCGCGAACTATAGTCGCGGGCAATCGGGAAGGCCAGTCAGTCGAGGCTTTCAGTCGGAGAGCAGCTCGCGTGCGATTTCCAGCGTGCTCACCGACAGCACCTTTACGCCTATGCTGCGAAAGAAGCCACGTAGCGGGCGACCAGGGCCGATCTCGACCACGCGCTCGGCGGCAGCAGCGAGCAGCGGCATGTTCTCGTTCCAGAGCACGGGCGAGCAGACCTGCATGGCCAGGCCGTCTACGATCCTGGCCGCGACCGGCTCGTGGAACCCGCCGCTGTGATTGCTGGTTACCTTGCTCGCGCGTTCGGGTTGCCAGCCGTCGGCAGAATCTTCGAGCAGGGGTCGCAGGCTGTCGGCCACCGGGGCCATCAGCCGGGAATGAAAGGGTGCTGACACCCTAAGTTCAACCAGCCTGGCGCCCGACAGGGCAGGGTGCGCGGCTATCCTTTCGCCAGCCCTGGCTACCGCGCCGGTCTCTCCAGCGATGACGGTCTGCTGCGCTGAGTTTACGTTGGCGATGTCAACGCCGAGTTCGGTCACCAACTCGAGCAGTGCCTGTTGGTCGAGCCCGCGGGCGGTGACGGCCAGCATGGCGCCGGTAACAGTTGTCCCGCCGTCCGCGGCAATGCAGTCCTGCATCAGCCGGCCTCGTTGCCGGGACAGCCGCAGGGCCTCGGCGGTGGGCAGTACACCGGCGGCCACCAGCGCCGCGTACTCGCCCAGGCTGTGGCCTCCCCAGCAGCTGTCGGCCAGGTCAAAGTGCGCGCGCAGTGACTCCAGCATCGCCAACTCGACGGTGAGTATGGCGGGCTGCTGAAACTCGGTCTGCTGCAGCCGCGGGTCGTCTTCAAAACAAAGAGCCTGCATGTCGAGGTCGAGGGTGTCAGACGCGAGTTCGAAGACCAGCCGGGCCTGCTCGAACTCGTCGTGGAAATCTCGCCCCATGCCGGTTTTCTGGCAACCCTGGCCGGGGAAAACCACGCTGGTGGTCATCTGTTGAGACACTTGAGCGGCGAACCCCTCTGCCCGTCTTCGAGAAACGGCGTCACCCTGAAATCGGGGATACCCGGCGGGGCGGTCGTGTCGGTGTGCGTCCAGTCGCTACGCGGATTGATCCGCTTGGCGTCGGTGACCGCCAGCGTGGTTATGACTTCCCACTCGCCGTCGGCTGACAGCCGCTCGATCTCAAAACCGGCGAGGTCATCCAGTCTTATTCCGTCCACGCTTGTACCTGGTCGTTTCCAGCTCAGGGTAACGCTGCCGTCGCCGTTGCGGGTGGCCAGGGCCTGGCCGGTCATCAGCGGGGCGGTGTTTTCCGGAGGCCGAGGCGGGGTGCGCACCCCGCAGGCGCCAAGCAGCAGCACGGCCGACAAAAGCCCGGCCGACAAAAGTCCAGCCCTGCTCAGCGTTGCTGGCTGCGAGGTGCTTTTCAACGGTCCAGCGTGCGCAGCCGCCTGGCCACGTTACTGCCGGCTGTGCCCGGCCCGGCCTTACGGCGCGCCACGGACTTGTCCGGGTCGAACACGTCGGTGATGTCGTCGGCTATCACGCTGGAGTAGGGCTTGAGCTCATCTCTGGACAGCGAGGCCAGGTCTACGCCGCGCTCGAGACAGTCGGCCACCACCCGTCCCGTGACCTCGTGGGCCTCGCGGAAGGGCAGCCCGCGGGCCACCAGGTACTCCGCGAGGTCGGTGGCCAGCAGCATGCCGTCGGAGGCCGCCTCCCGCATGGCTTTGGTGTCAAAGCTGAGCGACTGCAGCAGCGCGGTCATGATGCGCAGCGACCGCTCGGCGGTATCGGCGCTGTCGAACAGCGCTTCCTTGTCTTCCTGCATGTCGCTGTTGTAGGCCAGCGGTAATCCCTTGACCACGGTCAACAGCGCCACGAGGTTGCCGTAGATACGTCCCGATTTGCCCCTGACCAGTTCGGCTATGTCGGGGTTCTTTTTCTGCGGCATCATCGAGCTGCCGGTCGAAAAAGAATCATGCAGGCCTACGAAGCCGAACTCGCTCGAAGCCCAAAGCGTGATCTCGGTGGCAAGGCGACCCAGGTGGCTGAACATTATGGCGGTGGCCGAGAGAAACTCGATGATGAAATCCCTGTCCGACACCGCGTCGATGCTGTTGGTCGCCACCCGCTTGAACCCCAGCTCGGCGGCAACCAGCCTCGGGTTTAGAGGCAGCGTGCTGCCGGCAAGTGCGCCGGATCCAAGCGGCAGTACGTCGACCCGCGCCAGGCAGTCGGCCAGGCGTGCCGAATCGCGCTCGAGCATGTCGTGGTAAGCCAGCAGGTGGTGCCCGAGCAGCACCGGCTGCGCCCTTTGCAGGTGGGTGTAGCCGGGCATGATGGCGCCCTGGTTGTTCTTGGCCACCTGCCGCAGGCCGGCCTGCAGTCCGGCGATGGCGTCGCTGAGCCCGGCGATTGCATCCTTGACGAACAGCCTGACGTCGGTAACGACCTGGTCGTTGCGGCTGCGCCCGGCGTGCAGGCGCGCGCCCACCGCGCCGATCTTTTCGACCAGCCGCCGCTCTATGGCCATGTGGATGTCTTCGTCGGCCACCGAGGGGACGAAGCTGCCCTCGTCGAGTTCGCTGCTGATCTCCTTGAGAGCTCGGACTATGCGTGTTGAGTCGCGTGCACTGATTATCTTCTGCGCGGCCAGCATGCGCGCGTGGGCCGTGCTGACCCGTATGTCGTAGGGGTACAGCCGGATGTCGAAACCAATAGAGGCGGTAAACGCCTGCGCGTCGGGGTCGGTGGACTCAGCGAAGCGGCCACCCCAGCTCTTGCTGCCCGCCGGGGCGGTTTTCTTTCGGGTGCTGCTCTTTTTTTGCTTTGTCATCGTGTGCTGTGGCCTTCTCAGCCTGGCTTCGATTGCGCCAGCTTCTGCCTGATCTTCAATCTCAGTGCGTTCAGTCGGATGAAGCCGCCCGCGTCGGCCTGCGAGTAGACGTCGTCCTCTTCAAAGGTCGCCAGTGAGGGGTCATAAAGAGAATAGTCCGAGCGCCGGCCCACGACCTGGGCCGATCCCTTGTACAGCTTCATTCTCACGGTGCCGTTCACCTGGGCCTGGGACTGGTCGATGGCGGCCTGCAGCATCTCGCGCTCGGGCGCGAACCAGTAGCCGTAGTACACCATCTCGGCGTAGCGCGGGATGAGCGAATCTCTCAGGTGCATGACCTCGCGATCCATCACCAGGGATTCCAGTGCCCGGTGCGCCGTCGTGAGCAGGGTTCCGCCCGGGGTCTCGTACACCCCCCGTGATTTCATGCCCACGTAACGGTTCTCAACGATGTCGGCCCGGCCCACCCCGTTGCGTCCCGCAACCGTGTTGGCTTCGCTCAGCAGCTCAAAGGGAGACAGGCGCTTGCCGCCGATGGCCACCGGGTTCCCCTGCTCGTAGTCGATCTCCACGTACTCGGCCTTGTCGGGGGCCTGCTCGGGCGACACCGTGGTCAGAAACATGGCGTCATCGGGTTCCGACCACGGATCCTCGAGGTCGTGGCCCTCGTAGCTCACGTGCAGGACGTTGCGATCCATGCTGTAGCTTTTTTCTTTTGTACCCGGCACCTCGATGCCGTGCTTGTCGGCAAAGGCAAAAAGCTTCGTCCTCGAGTTGAGGTCCCAGGTCCGCCAGGGTGCCACCACGGCGAGCTGGGGCGCGAGCGCGGCGAAGGTTAGCTCAAACCTGACCTGGTCGTTGCCCTTGCCCGTGGCACCGTGCGACACGGCATCCGAGCCGGTCTCTTCTGCTATCTCGACCTGCCGCCTGGCTATGATCGGCCGCGCTATGGAGGTGCCCAGCAGGTAAGTCCCCTCGTACACCGCACCGGCCCTGAGCATGGGGAATACAAAATCGCCGACGAACTCCTCTCGCAGGTCTTCCACGTAGACCTCGCAGGCGCCTGTGGCCATGGCTTTCTCGCGCAGGCCGGTGAGCTCCTTGCCCTGGCCCACGTCGGCAGCGTAGGCCACGACCTCGCAGTCGTAGGTCTCCACGAGCCACTTGAGGATGACCGAAGTGTCGAGCCCGCCGCTGTAAGCCAGTACAATTTTTTTGATGGACTCGTTCAGGACCCTGCCTCCGTTGCTTCGAGCAGCCACACGAGCAGGGCCTTCTGCGCGTGCATGCGGTTCTCGGCCTGCCTCATGACCACCGACGCGGGGCCGTCGATCACCTCGTCGGTGATTTCTTCGCCCCTGTGAGCCGGCAGGTCGTGCATAACAATAACCCCGTCGGTGGCTTTGTCGACCACCGACTGGTTGAGCTGGTAGGGCGCGAAGGCCTGCAGTCGCGTCGCGGTTTCTTCTTCCTGTCCCATGCTCGTCCAGACGTCGGTGTAAAGAACGTCGGCCCCTTCGACCGCCTCGTCTATGTCGTGGGTGATGGTGATGCTGCCCGTAGCAGCTGCACACGCGCGCTCGAGCACGCCGGCCTCGGGCTCGTAGCCGGAGGGACAGGCCAGCGTGAAATCAAAACCCAGCTTCGACGTGGCCATCAACCAGGAGTTGACCACGTTGTTGCCGTCGCCCAGGAAGGCGACCCGCACATCGTCCAGGCTGCCCCTGCTCTCCTGTATGGTGAGCAGGTCAGCGATTACCTGGCAGGGGTGGGCGAGGTCGCTCAGCGCGTTGATGACCGGCACCGAGGCTTCGGCGGCCAGTTCTTCTACGGTCTGGTGCGCGAAGGTGCGTGCGGCGATGACGTCTACCCACTGCGACAGCGCGTGGGCGACGTCGGTCACGCTCTCGCGCTTGCCGAGTCCTATGTCGTCGGGTGCCAGGTAAACAGTGTGGCCACCCAGCTGGAACATGCCGGTTTCAAAAGTTACCCGCGTGCGCAGGCTGGGTTTCTCGAACACCAGCACCAGAGTTCGCCCGGCCAGCAGCGGGTGGGCCTGGCCCTGCGCCAGTTGCTGCTTGAGCTGCGCGGCCAGCGCCAGCAGGCTTCGCAGTTCTTCGGCGGAAAGGCCGTCAAGCGTGACAAGGTCTCGTTTCATTTATTCAGCTTACCTTTTTTAACGCCGTTTCCAGCAGGTCAAGTCCTTCGTCTGCTTCCTCGCGCGTCAGGGTAAGCGGCGGCAGCAGTCTGAGCACCGTGCCCGCGGCCGCGTTCACGAGCAGGCCCAGTTCCAGCGCGGCTGCGACCAGCGGCGCCGTCGGCGAAGAGAACTCGACTCCAAGCATCAGGCCACGCCCCCTGACCTCGACAACGTCAGGGTGGCCCTCGAATAAGCGACGCAGCCCGGCGGCCAGGTATTCGCCTGTTTCCCGACAGTTTTTCAGCACGCCTTCCTTGTCAAAGCCGTCGAGCACGGCCAGGGCAGCCGCGCTGGCTACCGGGTTACCGCCGAAGGTAGAGCCGTGGCTGCCGGGCTGCAGGGCGGCTGCTGCCTGCTCGGTGGCCAGCACCGCGCCCACCGGCAGACCGCCGGCCAGTCCCTTGGCGGTGGCCAGGATATCGGGTTTTACCTCTTCGTCCTCGCAGGCAAACAGGGTTCCCGTTCGGCCCATGCCGGTCTGAACCTCGTCGAGCAGCAGCAGTACGCCTTCGCGGTCGCAGATACTGCGCAGCTCGGCCAGGTAGCCGGGCGGGGGAAGCACCACTCCGCTTTCGCCCAGTATGGGTTCCACGAGCACGGCAGCGGTGCCGGGGTTCACGGCGGCGGCTACGGCCGCGGGATCGCCGTACTCCACGTGCACGAAGCCCGGTGGCATGGGTCCGAAGCCTTCGCGCAGGGCGGGCTGCCCGGTGGCCGCCAGTGAGCCCATTGTCCTGCCGTGAAAAGAACCGAACGCGGTCACGATTTCGTGGCGGTCGGGCTTGGCCCTGCGCGCCATTTTTATGGCTGCTTCGATGGCCTCGGTACCGCTGTTGCACAGGAAAACCCGGTCGGCGAAACTGAGTTCGCAAAGCCGCCGTGCGAGCTCGGCTCCAGGTGCGTGGCTGTAGAGGTTCGAAGTGTGCAGCAGCTTGCCGGCCTGCTCGGTGATGGCCTCGAGCAGGCCGGGGTGGCCATGTCCGAGGCAGCTGACGCCCAGGCCGCTGAAGAAATCCAGGTAGCGCCGCCCGTCTTCGTCCCACAGGTAGCGGCCTTCGCCGTGCGTGAAGGCAACGGGAAACCTCGCGTAGTTGCCCACCGCGAAGTTCTCGGTGAGCTCGACACTGGGCTGGGTTTTCTCAGCCACCTCGGGGCGCTCCATCTTCTGTGCCGAGCACCAGCTCGGTGCCGACGCCGGTGTTTGTGAAGATTTCGAGCAGCACGGCATGGCTTACCCGGCCGTCGATGATGTGCACCTGGCTCACGCCACCAGCCAGGGCGTCAAGCCCGCACTCCACCTTGGGGATCATGCCGCCTTCTATCGCGCCGCCTTCTATCCAGGCCCGTGCCTGCAGGGTTGAGACCCTGGGCGACAGCTGGCTGTCGCTACCGCGTATGCCCTCTACGTCGGTGAGCAGCATGAGCTTGGCCGCGCCCAGCGCACGGGCGATGTGCGAGGCAGCGAGGTCGGCGTTGATGTTGTAACTGAGTCCGTCGCTGCCCGCGCCAATGGGGGCGATAACCGGGATGTAGTCGGTGGAGATGAATTTCTCGAGTACCCCGGGGTTCACCCGCGTCACCTCGCCCACCTGTCCCAGGTCGACCGCTTCGTTGGAGCCCTCGACGACGACCTTCATCGGCACGGCTTCAAGCAGGCCACCGTCCTTGCCGCTCAGCCCTATGGCCTGACCGCCGTGGCCTTGTATCATCGATACGATACCCATGTTGATGGTGCCGCCCAGCACCATCTCGACCACGTCCATGACCGCCTTGTCGGTCACCCGCATGCCCCTGACAAAGCGCGTCTCGACTCCGCTGCGCTTGAGCGCTTCGCCTATCTGTGGGCCGCCGCCGTGCACCACCACCGGGTTCAGGCCCAGTGATTTCAGCAGCACCACGTCCTCGGCAAAGCCGTCCCTGAGTTCATCGGACAGCATGGCGGCGCCACCGTACTTGATGACGATCGTGCGTCCTGCGAAGCGCTTTATGTAGGGCAGCGCTTCGAGCAGCACTTCAGCCTTTGCTATGAGCTCGTTCATCGGTGTTCTATGCAGCTTTCACCCGTACAGCCGGGCAGCGCTCGCCCGGCCGGCCGGAGTCAGAGTATATAGCGCGAAAGGTCCTGGTCTTCTACGATGGCCGACAGCTTTTCATTCACATAATCGGCGTCTATGAGCAGCTGGCTGCCCGAGCGCTCGGGGGCCTCGAAGGATATTTCGTCCAGCAGCCGTTCGAGCAGGGTGTGCAGCCGCCGCGCTCCCACGTTTTCAGAGCGCTCGTTGACCTCGGCCGCCATGCCGGCCAGCGCGTCAATGGCCGACGCTTCAAATACCAGCTCCACGTTCTCGGTTTCGAGCAGGGCGGAGTATTGGCGGGTCAGCGCGTTGCGCGGCTCGGTCAGGATGCGTACGAAATCGCCGCGGTCCAGCGCGTTGAGTTCCACCCTGACGGGAAACCGCCCCTGGAACTCGGGTATGAGGTCGGCGGGCTTGGCGACATTGAAGGCGCCCGAGGCGATGAACAGCACGTGGTCGGACTTGACCATGCCGTGGCGGGTCTTGATCGTGGAGCCTTCGACTATGGGCAGCAGGTCCCGCTGCACTCCTTCCCTGGACACGTCGGCTCCCACTGAGCCGTCGCGACCGCAGATCTTGTCGATCTCGTCGATGAAGACAATGCCGCTTTCTTCAACCCGCCTGATGGCCTCGGTGGCGACCTCGCCCCGGTCGAGCATGGCCTCGGCCTCCTGGGCGGTGAGCTGTTCGAGCGCTTCGGGCACTTTGACCTTGTGCTGCCGCGGCTCGCGCATGCCCTGCAGAAAACTCCCGAGGTTGTCCTTGAGGCTGGAGGTGGCGTCGTCCATTCCCTGCGGGCCGAGTATCTCGAGCATGGGCATCTGCTGGGTTGGCTCCACATCGACTTCCCTGTCGTCGAGGGCGCCATCGCGCAGCATGCGGCGCAGCTTTTCACGGGTGTCGTCGTTCTCGGGCAGGCTGGCGGGCCCACCGGCGGCCGCCAGCGAGGGATCTTTGCCCGGCAGCAGGGCGTCGAGCACCCGTTCCTCGGCCCGTTCGGCGGCCCTGACCTGGACCTTTTCCTTCTCTTCTTCCTCGACCATGCTTATGGCCAACTCGGTGAGATCGCGGATGATCGATTCCACGTCGCGGCCCACGTAGCCCACCTCGGTAAAGCGCGTGGCCTCCACCTTGACGAAGGGCGCGTCGGCCAACTTGGCCAGCCTGCGCGAGATTTCGGTCTTTCCCACGCCGGTGGGGCCGATCATGATGATGTTCTTGGGCACGATCTCTTCGCGCAGCTCGCTGTCAACCTGCAGCCGCCGCCAGCGGTTGCGCAGGGCAATGGCCACTGCCCGCTTGGCCTCCGCCTGGCCGACTATGTAACGGTCGAGCTCCGACACGATCTCCCGTGGTGTCATCGGGTATTCGTTCACGGGAGTTCCTCGATGGCTATGTTGTCGTTGGTGTACACGCAGATACGGCCGGCGATTTTCATGGCCTCGCGGGCCGTGTCGGCGGCCGACAGCTCGGAGTGGTCCAGCAGTGCTCTTGCGGCGGCCAGCGCGTAGCTACCGCCCGAGCCGATGGCGATAACCCCGTCGTCGGGCTCTATGACGTCGCCGGCTCCCGAAATCAGCAACGAGGCCTCGCTGTCGGCGACGATGAGCATGGCCTCCAGCCTCCGCAATACGCGGTCGCTACGCCAGTCCTTGGCCAGCTCTACGGCCGCGCGAACGATCTGGCCATTGTACTGATCGAGCTTGGCTTCGAACTTTTCAAACAGGGTAAACGCGTCTGCCGTGGCCCCGGCGAAGCCGCCCAGGACCTTGCCGCCGTACAGCCGGCGGACCTTGCGGGCGGAGTGTTTCATGATGGTGTCACCGGTGGACACCTGGCCGTCGCCGGCCATGGCTACCCGGTCGTCGCGGCGGACGGCGATAATGGTCGTTGCGTGCATCGCCGCAGAGGTTGCCCTGTTCGCGGCTAAGAATCCAAGCAGGCCCCTCTTTTTCGGGTTGCCAGAGCTCGTGCAGCGGGTGGCCGGCGACCGGCCAGGCCGCGTTCAGGCCCGCGGGTGGGCGCGGTCGTAGACCTCCGAGAGGTGCTTCATGTCCAGGTGGGTGTACTTCTGCGTGGTCGAGAGTGAAGCGTGCCCGAGCATCTCCTGTATGGACCTGAGGTCTGCCCCACTTTCGAGCAGGTGGGTGGCAAAGGAGTGGCGCAGCGAGTGGGGTCCCACGCGCGCGCTCAGCCCTGACTCGAGCAGGCGCCGGTCCAGCACGCGCCCGGCGCTGCGCGAACTCAGGCGCGAGCCCGACCAGTTGACGAACACCGCGTCGACGTCGCTCCGCTTTCGCGTCCAGCCGTGGCGGTAGTGGGCCAACGCGTCGAGCGCGCGGCTGCCCACCGGTACTATGCGTTCCTTGTTGCCCTTGCCCATCACCCTGACCACCCCGAGCTCCTGGTTGACGTCGGTCCAGTTCATGCCCACGCATTCGGAGGCACGCAGGCCGCAGGAGTAAATGACTTCGAGCAGGGCGCGGTCCCTGAGCGAGGCGTCGTCGCTGCCCGTGGTCGACTCCAACAGGGTGTCGACGTCCTCTACCGACAGGCACGGTGGCAACACGGCGGGCACACGCGGGGATTTCATGCCCTCGCCCGGGTCGACGAGCAGGCCGTCCCTCGAAAGAAAACGGAACAGGGTTCTGAGCGACGACAGGTTGCGGGCCAGGGTGCTGCGACGGCAGTCGGGCAGGCGCGAGGCGAGCCAGGACTTCACGGCTCCCGAGCCGGTGGCCACCAGCTCGTTGCAATCCGGCGACCGGCCCTGCATGAAGCCGCGCTCGTAGAGAAATATCACGTAGCGACCTATGTCACCCATGTAGGCGCGCGCGGTGTTGGCCGAGTGCCCGCGCTCGACGTGAAGGTAGCGGGCAAAGCCGAGCAACTCGCCCAGCAGGGGCGCGTCGCTCGCCAGGCCGGCCGCTTCGCGTGCCTGCTCCAGTCTGCGACGGGCGGTGGTTTCCCAGCCTGGGCCCGATCGAGATGAGTCTGCCTGTTCCACGACCACTGCTGACATGGTAACAATACTGCGGTGGACCGACAAAACATTAGTAACAGGCAGCAGTTTCTCCGCGGGGAAAGGGTCGAATTTGCCGGTCGCAGGGGCAACATCCTGGTGGGCGACGTTCATCGTCCCTCGAGCGAGCGCTGCCCGTGGCTGCTGTTGTGCCATGGCATGGAATCCACCCGCGGCGGGACCAAGCAGCTGGCCATGGTGAAAAGATTCCTGCCCCTGGGCGTTGGCATACTGCGTTTTGATTTCAGCTACGTGGGCGATTCGGAGGGCAACTTTGAAGACCTGACGCTGAGTGGTGAGGTGGAAGACGCCCTGGGCGCGATGGATTTTCTGCTCGGCTTCGAGCCTGGTCCCTGCGTCATGGTGGGCTCGAGCCTGGGCGGAATGGTGGCGCTCAAGGCGGCCACGATCCTGGGCGAACAGTTGTCGGGTGTCGCAACGCTGGCCGCCGTGGCCGAGTCGTCGCTGTTTCTGCGTGGCGTGTCGGAGGTCGACCGCGAGCAGTGGCGCAGCAGTGGCAGTCGGCCCTGGGGTGACGTGAGTTTGCGGTCGAGTTTTCTCGACGACGCCGAGGGTTTTGAACTCCTCACGCGCCTGCCTTCGCTGCAATTGCCCACCCTCATCATGCACGGGGACGCCGATACCGTGGTGCCGGTGGAGCAGGCCCACCGCCTGGCGGCAGCCGTGGCCGGGCCGGTGCGCGAAGTAATATTCCCCGGCGTGGGGCATCGTTTTGAAGAGCCCGGTGCCCTCGAAGAACTGCTCGACACGTTGCAGGACTGGCTGACCGGGAGCGTGGGGCTGGAGCTTGCCTGAGACGCGCCGGGTAAGTTGCCCGGCCTGCTCGGCGGTGTACGAGTGGGAGGGGACCCTGGGACGGCAGACCTGTTGCCCGGGCTGTTCGGCCTGGCTGCACTGCTGCATGGCCTGTCGCTTTTACGATACCAGTCGCTTCAATGATTGTGGCGAACCGGCCGCCGACAGGGTGGTGGACAAGGAGGTGGCAAACTTCTGTGACTACTGGGAGGGCAGCGCGGCTACTTCGCCGGGCGACGACACGGGGGGAGCAAAGAGTGAACTCGAAAAACTATTCAAGGGCGGCAGCTGAGCCTGGCGCAAATGCCCGGGGAGTGACTGCCGTGTACTTGCCGCTGCTGCTGGCCGCGGCGCTGGCGGCCTGCGGGCCGGCAGCGGGAACGCCGGAGGCCGCGGCGAGAGACTTTCTCGATGCGCATTACCTGCTGGCCGACCTGCAGGCCTCCAGCCTGCTGACCACCGGCCTGGCCGCGAGCAAGGTGGGCGAAGAAATACGCCTGACCGAGGGGTTCGAGCGTGGTGCCGACACCCGCATGCCGCGTATCAACTACCGGCTGGATCGGCAGATCGGGGGTAGCGCTGGAGCCGTGGCTGGAGACGCGCCCGGAGTAGGCGCCAGCGACTCAGCCAGCGACGCTCAAGCGGTGATGATGGTGTACCGCCTTACCGTGTCGCCGGTGGGGGCCGAGCCCTTCGACAAGCAGGTGCTGCTGCGGCTTGTAAAGAGCGAGGGCAAGTGGCTGGTCAGCAACTACGCGGAGTCCGACGTCAGCGACCAGTAAATATCCTGGTGAAGATCAGCGGCCCTCGAAGCGCGGCGACCGTTTCTCCATTATCGCCTTCATTCCCTCGCGGGCATCGTCGGTATTGAAGGTCATGGCCTGGGTAGTCGACTCGAGCTCCATGGCTTCGTCGAGGCTCCTTTCCCAGGTTCCGGCCAGGGTTTCCTTGACGGCCCGCACGGCCACCGGGCCGCTGTCGGCCACGCCCGCCGCCAACTCGGCTACCACCTCGTCGAAGTCTTCGTCCGCTGTGCGGTTGACCAGTCCCATGGCCAGCGCTTCGTCGGCCGTAACCAGGCGGCCGGTGTAGAGCAGCTCGGCGGCAACCGCTGGGCCCACCAGTCGCGGCAGGGTCCACGTGGCAGCCATTCCCGGGTGGATGCCCAGTTTTACGAAGGTCATGCCCACCTTGGCTTTCTGGTGCATCACGCGCAGGTCGGCGCCCAGGGCAAAGCACAGCCCGGCGCCTATGGCGTGACCGTTGATCGCCGCTATGGAGGGTACGCGCAGCTCGGTTATCGACAGAAAAAGCCGGTAGAAGCTTGACCCTCCGCCCAGGCCGCTGCCGTCGCCGCCGAGTCCGGCCTCGTGGGCCAGGCTCTTGAGGTCGCCGCCGGCGCTGAAGGCCCGCCCGCTGCCCCTTATGATCACCACGCGGCAGTGGGGGTCCGCGTTGATGCTCTCGACCGCCTGCTGTATCTCCCTCCCCATGGCGACGTTCATTGCGTTACGCTCATCGGGCCTGTCCAGGAGCATGGTTGTTACTCCCTGGTCGGTGCTGCTCAGTTCTATGGTTTCATACGATAAGCTTTCGTCCGACATCGTTGCTCCTCCGGGCGCCACCACGGGCATGCTTGTGGTTAGCGTCGCGGGTGAACACAGTCAACGCGGCGCAAGTTGCCGCGGTACGGGTTGTTGCGCCGATGCGTAAGCTTCTGGTAGCTGCCTGCGTGGCCTTGGCCGCGTTGCTGGGGTTTTCTCTGTCGTCATTGCGCACTCGTATCGTGACCGACTTCGAGGCTTTTGCCGCACGCGCACAGGAGTTGCCCGGGATGACGGCCGAATATGGCACCGCGGGCCTTGTTTTCTTTCCCCGTCCGGCCGCCGAGATCAGCGACGTGGTCATCAGCGTAGAACGGGGCAAGCAGCCAGCCGTCGAAGTGCTCACGGCCGAGTCGGTACGCATACGTCCGCGCTTGCTGCCCTTGCTCATGGGCAGGGTGGAAGCCGCCGGCGTAGAAGTTGTAGCGCCCACGCTTCGCCTGGAGATCAACGGGGACGGCGAGCATCTTTTATCGAGCGGGGAACCCGGGCCGCGTACCGGCGAGCTCGTGCTGCGGTTGCTCGCGCAAGTACGATCGGTAATCGACGGTAGCGTTCAACTGCTGGACAACAGCTACGACCCCCCGCTGGCCCTGGAGCTCGGGCAGTTGGAAGGTGATTTCTGGACTGCCGCGAATGGAGGGCTGGCGTTCACCGTAGAGGCGAAGCCCGCCGGGGGCGGCAGCGTGAGTTCGTCGGGCACCCTGCTGCCCGGCGCCGGGCCCACGGGCGGCCACGGCCTCGATTTTGAAGTCGCCCTGAGCGGGGCCTCGCCGCAGTTGCTGCGGGGTGCCATCGGTGACTGGTTGCCGCCGTGGCTGGTCGACGAGCTTGACCTCGACATCAAGGGTGGCGGCTTCATTGGCGAGCGTGGCAACGACGATATGCCGGCGGAGCCGCTGCTGTTCGGCGTCACGGGCTCGGTGGGGGTGGACATGTACGGTCTCCGCGATCGCCTCGAGCTGCAGTCGACCATGTCGCTGGACGATTCCAGGCTGCGCGTAAAGAGCGCCTCGCTCAGCGCTTACGGACAGGACTTTACCGCCCTGGGGTGGCTGAGCCGACGCAGGTCGGCGGAGGCGTCGATGAGGGTGCGGGCCGAGGACGTGGAGCTGGCCGCGCTCCTGGCTGACTTCGGACTGGAGGGGGAGCTCGTGCCGCAGACCACGCTGACGGGAACCCTCAAGCTCACCGGCACGCCCGAGGCCACGGCGTTGCGCTACGAGGTGACCGCCGACTCGGTGGATCTCTCGCCGCTGCCCTGGTTGCAGATGCAGGCCACCGACACGAGTTTTGCGGGAGCCATCCATAGTATTAACGCCGACCTTTCGGCTTCTTTCAAGGCTCGCGAACTCAAGGCCGGCCCGGTGACGCTCAGCGACGCGCGCTCGGGGCTGGTGTGGTGGAAGGATGTATTCCGCCTCAACGCCATGAACATGGCCATCTGGGACGGCACGGTGTCGGTGGGTGGCGCGGTATCGTTGGACAGCGGGGGGGAGAACCCCGCGGGCCGGGATATACGGCTGAGCGTTGTCATCGACGACGCTGATGTGGAGGCGTTGCTCGTCGACGTCAGCGGCCTGGAGGGTTTGCAGGTAAGCGGCGCACTTGACGCCATGGCCGACCACGGTGGCCCCAACCGCAGTCAGCTCGAGTCTGTGGGCCGCCTGGCCCTGCACGACGGTGTGCTGGCCGGTGTGGACCTTATAGGTGTCGCCAGGGCAGCCCTGGAGGGTAGGCCGTACGACCTTGCTTCCGGTGCTGCTGCAGCCACGGTATTTGATCGCCTGGCGATGGACTTCGTCAGCGACGGCGACGGCGTTCTCATAGCTGACCTGGACGTTCGTCTTGAGGGTGGCCGCCCCGGTGGTGGTCGCTTGTCGGGCGCCGGTCGCCTGGCCGTTAGCGACAGGGCCACAGCCGGCATGAAACCGGCCAGCCTGGAGCTCGACTGCGTGCTGGAGCTGGGTGTAGACCGGAACCTGCGCGTGCCGTTGCGCATCAGTGGCCCCCTGTCGGCCCTGCGCGTGGAGCTGGACCAGGATTTCATCAGCCGTTACCGGGTAGGCGTGATCCCGCCAGTGGCGGACCTGCCGAGCGAAGAAATCCCGATGGAACTGCCTTCGCTCTACACACATTTCGGGCGCTGAGTGGTGTTTTCTGCGCTCGGACTGGCGCTCATCGTGGCGCTGTCGTTCGCGGGCTGGAAGCTGGCCAGGCGCCGGTTGCTCGCCCGCAAGCTCAGGATGCTGCCCGGGGGCAGCGCTGATACCGCGAAGAAGGTCAGTGGGTTCAAGGAGATCGACGCCGAAATCGAGCGCCGGCGTTGCCACTGCGGCGGCCGCATGAAGAGCCTGGGCGAAGGTACCGCCGGTGACCAGGACAGGCGCGTGCGCGTGGTGCGCGTGGAGTGCGACAGCTGCGAAGAGCAGGGCTACCTCTACTTCGACGTGACCGCGGCCTACCACTGATGGCGAATCTTGTGAAAGACGGTCCGCCATCCTCGTGGCCTGCCGACGCTTACAGCGAGCGCCTGGGCCTGTACCTGCTGTTTGTCGACCTGCCGCGCAGCGAGTGTGTGCACCTGAAGGTCCTGCTCGAGTCCTACGAGGGCGCCGGGGTTATAAGGACCGCGCTGCCACACTATCGCCAGGGCCGCGCACTGGTGGCCTTACTGGCGGTGCCTGGCTCCTGCGAACAGGTGGCCGCCGTGCTGGCCGACATAGACGAGGTGTTGCTGGTGCCCGCGTCTGAGCTGCCGCCCGCGCTGGTCGAATTGCAGTCCAGCGATCTGCTCGACGAACTGCGCGACTGATCGGTCGGCAGCGACTGTGGTCAGTCGTCGTTGCCGGTGTCGGAGTTGTCAGTGTCGGCCTTGCGATCGCGGCCGAAAGCCCAGGCCACGCCTATCGACAGGAGGTACAGCAGCAGCAGCGGCAGCACCATCAGCATCTGCGACACGGCGTCGGGTGGCGTCAGTATGGCGGCCATCACGAACATGACCAGCACAGCGTAGCGACCTTTCTGCAGCAAGGTTACATGGGTGACCAGTCCCGTCCGGGCCAGGAAGAAAGTCGCGATGGGCATTTCGAAGGTGAGTCCGAAGGCCAGCAGCATGCGCGAGGTAAAAGACAGGTACTCGCTGATGCGCAGGGTGGGCTCTATGCCGATGCGGCTGTACTCGGCCAGGAAGAAGGGTAACCCGATGGGAAACACCACGCGGTAGCAGAAGACGCCGCCGGCGATGAAAAACATCGAGCCGAAGAACACGAAGGAGCGCAGGTAGCGGATCTCTCCCAGGCGCAGCGCCGGCAGGATGAACAACCACAACTGGTAGAGGATGACGGGCAGGGCGACGAACAGGGCTGCTACCAGCGCCACCTTCAAGCGCGTGAAAAAGGCCTCGGCCACTCCCGTGCCGATGAGTTTTACCCCCGGCGTTCCCTCGGCAGCGCTGAACAGCGGTGCCGTGAGCAGGTCGAAGAAGAAGTCCGAACCGGGGTAGCACAGGGCGAAGGCGGCCAGCGTTGCGACCAAGGCGATGCCCAGCCTGCGCCTTAGTTCTTCGAGGTGGCCGCTGAGCGGAAGCTCGAGGTCGGCCATCAGTCGTCGTTCCGCTTGTCGCCGTCGCCGTCTTTGTCGCCGTCGCCGTCTTTGTCGTCGTCGATATCGGGCCCAGCCTTGCCAGCCTCGGAACTCTCAGCCTCGGAACTCCCAGCCTGGGAACTGGCGGGCGCGCGTTTCTTGTCTATGTTTTTGTCGTGGGCGCTGGCGGCCTGTTCCACCTGGTCCTGCACAACGATGCGCGCGTTGTCGAGCTCGGTGGTGATGTCGGATGTGGCCCGCCGGAACTCGGCCAGTCCCTTGCCCAGCGACTTCGCCAGGTCGGGTAGCTTCTTAGGGCCTATCACCAGCAGGGCGATGACCAGTATTACGATCAGTTCCGTGGGTCCTATGCCGAACATCGTGCAGCGCTAACGCTAGGTGCGGTGGCGGTGGCTGTCAAGGTAGAGGTCGAGACGGTTGACCGCGCGCTGCCCGCTGGCCCGGGTCAGCTATCCGGGCTAGACCGGGGGCGTGGCTATCACCGGTTTGCTTCGCGACGACAGGTTCCGTCTTCACGACCCCGGGGCGGGGCATCCCGAGCGCGCCGAACGCCTGGCGGCCCTGGACCTGTTGTTCAACGAGCCGCGGCACTCGTCGCTCGTGCGCGTCGAGGCCCGCACGGCCAACGACGCGGAGCTGCTGGCGGTGCACGACCAGCAGCACGTTTCGTTGGTGGCCGGTAGCGCCGGCTCCGCGCTCACCCGCTTCGACGCCGACACGGTTGCCTGCAAGGATTCCTTCGAGGCCGCCCGCCTGGCCGCGGGCGGGGCCATGGCCCTGGCCGATGCCATAGTAGAGGGCCGCGTAGATAACGGCTTTGCTGCTCTCAGGCCGCCGGGGCACCACGCCGAGCGCGATCGCCCGATGGGATTCTGCCTGTTCAACAACGTGGCTGTCGTAGCCCAGCACCTGAGACGGGTGCACGGCGTGGAACGCGTGCTGATCGTGGACTGGGACGTCCACCACGGCAACGGCACCCAGCACCGCTTCTACGACGACCCCGGCGTTATGTACGTTTCGTTGCACCAGTACCCCTGGTATCCGGGCAGCGGCGCCTGTGGAGAAACCGGCCAGGGCCCGGGAGAGGGATTTACCGTCAACCTGCCGATGGCGGCCGGCGCCGACTGGGCCGGCTACGAGTCGGCCTTCAGGGAGGTGCTGCTGCCGGTGGCCACTGCGTTTGATCCTGGCTTCGTACTAGTGTCCGCCGGCTTTGACGCCCACCGAGACGACCCCCTGGCACAGGTTGGCCTGGACGAGCACGACTTTGCCTGCATGGCCTCGGACCTGCTTGGGCTGGCAGATAGCTCGGCCGACGGGCGTGCGATGTTGCTGCTCGAAGGCGGCTACGATCTGGCCTCGCTGAGCTGTTCGGTGGACTCGGTGCTGGGGGTGCTCGGCGGCCAACGCGTCGGCTGGCCGGGACAGGCCGAGGCCAGCCCCGACACTGAAAAAACCAGGCAGTTGCTCGGGGCGACCTGGGGCCTGTAGGCGACGCAGGGCGGAAACAGCCCTCACGATAGGGCTAGAACTGTTTGGGTAAAACGTCATGGAACCTTGGCGTAGCGTTGCTGTTGCATTAGCGGTGGTGCGTATTGGGCGATTACATCATAACGAAACATGGCGATCACTGGATCCGGTCAAGCACGCTGATCGCTGGCGTGGCGCTGTTTGTCGGGCTGCAGCTCCCAGCAACCGCGATCGCCGAGCCTATTCGTATTGAGGTCGATGCCGAGCAACGCACCACCCTAGTCGGTGCGTCGAGCTCGCTGAAGATGTTGATCTCCGACCTCTGTATTCGTGCCGGCGTTGAACTCGCGTCATACGACGCCGCGGACCGGCCCGTCCGAGCGAGCTATGAGCGTCTGCCCCTGCACGAGGTACTTCCGAGACTTCTCAGACAGGAGAGCCACACGCTGCGGCTGCGCTCCCAGGGCGATCAGCTGCGCGTTTCCCGCCTGGAGGTGCTCGGAACAAAAACCTCGCGTGTTCATAATCGTAGGCAGACCTCGAGTACAGCCACCGGCAACCACCGTCTCTGGCTGCCGCGATCACTTATGGAAGCTGCCTTTGCGTCGCCTTCTGTTGACCGCCGAGAGAAGGCCGTGCTCGCTATCGGCGAGTACATAGCCGGCGACGAACAACGCTACTCGCAGTTTCTCGCTGCTGACGCCGAGTGGATGGCGCGAGCGATCCGGGGGTATCCTTACGCGCGGCAGATGCTCGTTGAGCTTCGCGAGAACCAAGGCGGCAACGCCGTGGCGAAGAAGGTCGCGGCCATAATTCTCGCGCTGGAGAACCTGCCAGAGCCTTCAAACGACACCCTGCAGGAGCGGGTATTTCTCAGTCGGACGTCGCCTTGAACACTTTGGGATCGTTGCGATCGTTAGCAGAGTAGCTCGCACTCCAGCAGGTACCGCTATCAAGGTTGTGCAACTCGACCACCACAGACGGGCTCTGTTCGAGCGGCAGCCTGGGCGGCGCGACGAAAGGCCCCTTGGCCTTCATCGACAGCTTTGTCTTTCCGTCTGTTCCGGCGGCCAGGCGTGCTGTCTTGACTCCCCCGTGGTCAGAGGCCGAGTCCTTGTAGTCAAACCCGACTCCGGCTCTGGCCGTCCAGCAGGCAGCACCCTTCTTGCACGTCTCGCCACCGGGAATATCCTGTTCGGCTATCAGCCGGGAAACCCCACCCACGTCATCGTAGACACACAGCACGTAGTCGGTGCCGCCAACGGGGTCATCAAAATCGGCCAGGCTCGTGGCAGAGCCTTTCCATTTCCAATCCAGGGCGTCATTGCCCTTGCGATGGTCCTTGATCTTCAGCCGGGATTTTTTCGATGCCAAGGTACTGCGACAAGCCGGCGTGGGTGCAGCGGGACAGTCGTCCGATGAGGTCGCAAACAAAACGTCACGATCCCCGTCCAGCTTACCCTCGTAAGCAAACGTGGACTCCCACGCGACGACCCACTTGGACACGCCGTCGTAGGCAATAGAGCGCTCGTGGTCTGTATCCACGAAACCACCCCTGGGAACATCCTTGTCGGCGCTCGTGTTCAGGACAGCCTTGGAGGTCCACGTGACACCGTTATCAACGGAGCGATTGATCATGAAATCCCTGTCGAATTTTACACCACCGAAATTCGCATTGGATGACGAGATCACATACCAGGCACCAGCTTCGCCTCGGACAAGTGTCGGCGTGAGTTCAGATCCACCGCCACTTGGATCGCTTACGGCATCGGGGTCTAACGCCTCAGGCGCAGACCAGGTAAGCCCGCCATCGGTGGAAGTAATGATAAACAGGTCATAATCGCTGCCCGTGCCGCTGGTGTCAGTACGATCAGAAGCCCAGATGAGCAACCATTTACCGGCCCCGTCGCTGCCAATGGAAGGATACCCAAAGGTACCCCCGAACGGACTAGGTACCACCGGAGCTGTCCACGTAGCACCGTTGTCAAAGGAAGAGGATATGCCACCTAACCAGGTAGCTACCCAGGTGCCGCTACCGTCCGTGGCCAGCTCTGGATCCGTGTCGCCACTGTTTGGGCCGTCGGTCGCCGCGTCAGAGTTCAGCACGGCTACCGCTGACCAGCTTATGCCATTGTCGATCGAACGTGAGTAAAGGATATCGTCATCTGACCCGATCGTACCGCCGAGATCATCCCTGCTTTCCCAGATAGCTATCCACGTACCGGCGCCGTCCGTCACGACACTGCGCTCGACTCCGCTAGGCCCGATCAGTAGAGGAGCACTCCACGTTGAGCCGCCGTCGACCGAGCGCGCGATAACCGAAGAAGCAATGATCGACCAGCTAGCGACTACAACGCCATCGCTACCGGCCGCCAGATCGGGCCTGAAGTCATTATCTGATCCACCGTCGGCAGCAGCGTCAGTATTGAGTGCGGATGGTGAAGACCACGTCGCCCCGTCATCGGTCGAGCGAACGAACAGGATGTCAAAGTCCGGTCCAATCGTACCGCCGAGAGTATTGCGCGATGCCCAGGCGGCGACCCAGACTCCACCGCCCACCGCCGTAATGCGCGGGTCGAAGTCGGTTTCACTGTCTGAAGGCTGGCCGATCGGATCAATAACCCGCACCTGACCAAAAGAAACCAGGGCGTGACTCGCAGGGGGGGCTGCACAGATCCCCAATGCCAGTATCGCAGCACAGCAGAGGCCCGTCACGCGAGAACCGCAGAAACAGCTGATTTTATTTTCCATGTTCACTTAGCCCTCCATTCCAAGTAGCTCTATTTTGACCTTTTCGTCAAGGGTTTAATGACAAAATGAAGCTGATTCATTGAACGAGCCTCCATGCCAGGGCTACTGCCAGTATGAACCGCCCCGGGTTCTCCGGAGACCTTGGTATGCCCCGGGTTTCCCGGAGTCCGATTATTGGAATTTGGTGCTGCTCTCCATAGGAGGGCACCATGGGCAGACGGGGATATACATCGGAGTTTCGGCGTCGCGTACTCAACCTCGTCTGTTGAGCGCCAGGGGCCGCACGGACGAATGACCTCCGTCTTGTATAGGCCGTTCACCGTCTCAGCCAGCGCGGCACACAACACCGCCGAGCGAGCAACCGCGTGGCGCGCGCCCCGCAAACTGCCGAACAATACCCCTAGGGGCCAGTGCAATCGCCGCAAAAACAACCACATCGTGGCCCGGGGCTAACACGCCAACAGGGCTTTGTCACCAAGTGCCAAGTCCGCGAATGATCAGCAGGCAACTGCCAGTTGCTCGGGGCGACCTGGGGCCTGTAGGCGCTTCCCGTTTCAGGGCAGCAGTGGAAAAATTTCAAGCGAGGCCGGAGCCAGCTGCTCGAGGTCGAGTTCCTCGGAATCGGCTTCGTCGATGTCCAGCCACGCCTGGTCTTCGTGCTCGGGCTCGCTGCCGCTGCGAAAACACTCGAGCCGTGGGTCTGTGTCCAGCAGGGACGCCCGCTCGCCGGTCTCGTGGTTGATCTGTACGCAGGTTATTCCCGGCGGCATTTCGAACTCTCTTACCGGCAGGCCCTCGTGCGCGCTGGTCATGTAATCGAGCCACACCGGCGCCGCCACCCGTCCGCCGGTGCCGCGGGCACCGATCTCGCGGCTGTCGTCGTAGCCTACCCACACGCCCGTGAGCAGGTCGGGCGTGAAGCCAACGAACCACGCGTCGCGTTGCTCGTTGGTGGTGCCGGTCTTGCCGCCCGTGGGTCGTCCCAGCGCGCGTACACCGCGCCCGGTTCCGTTTTCGACCACGCCCCTGAGCAGTCGTGACATCAGGTAGGCCGTCTGCTCGGTGAGCACGCGCACGGGCTCGGGCAGGTTTTCTTCGAGCACGTAGCCGCGCGAGTCTTCAACCCTGGTTATGAAAACCGGCTCATGGAGGATGCCGCCGTCGGCAAAGGGCGTGTAGGCTCGCAGCAGGTCCTTGAGCGAAACCTCCGAGGTGCCCAGGCCTATGGACAGGTTGCGGCCTATCTTGTTGCTGAAACCGAAGCGCTTGACGTAGTCGACCACGGTGTCCACGCCCAGGTCCTGTACCACTCGCACGGTGACCACGTTGCGCGATTTCTCCAGCGCGCGCCTGAGCGTGGTGGGTCCGTAGAAGCGGCGGCTGTAGTTCTGCGGCCGCCACACGGTCAGGTGGTCCACGTACTGTATGGGTGCGTCGAGAATGACGCTGGCCGGCGTGTAGCCGTTGTCCAACGCGGCCGCGTAAACAAAGGGCTTGAAGGCCGAACCCGGCTGTCGCCTGGCCTGGGTGGCGCGGTTGAACTCGCTCAGCGCGAAGTCAAAACCGCCGACCATGGCTTTTACCTGTCCCGTTGATGGTTCGACCGACAACAGCGCGAGTTGCACCTGCGGTTCCTGCCGCAGCAACAGGGTGGGCTTGTCGTCGTGCACCTCGGCCACCAGTTCAACGAGGTCGCCGACGCGAAAACCGCGCGGCGAAACGTCGGCTTTCCATTCCAGCCCGGTCACGTCGATGGACGACTGCTGGGGGCCCACGGCCACCCTGATGATGTCGCCGTTGACGGCCACGACCACGCCCTCGTAGTCGCCGTTTTCGTTGAGTGTATCCAGCGATTCGTCGGCGCGGTCGGTGGCCAGTCTTTTATCGAGTTCGTCGGCCTCCAGGTGACCCACCGGCCCGTGGTAGCCCAGCAGCGCGTCGATGTTGTAGGCGCCGTCGCGCACGGCCCGTTCGGCCGCAGCCTGCATGTCCAGGTCCATGCTCGTGTAGACCTCGAAACCCTTGTGGTAGGTGGCCTCGCGGCCGTAGGCTTCGGCCAGGTAGCGGCGCACGTACTCGGTGTAGTAGCTGCCCACCTTGCCCGCGCGCTTGTCCCTGGGCTGGACCTCGGCGCGGCGGCTGCCGGCCGAAGCGTAAGTGCGCGTGTCGATGAAACCTTCTTCGTGCATGCGCCTGAGCACGTAGAGCTGTCGCTTGCGTGCGCCCTCGGGGTTGCGCGTGGGCGAGTAGCGGCTTGGTGCCTGCGGCAGCCCGGCCAGCAGGGCAGCCTCGCCTGCGCTGAGCTCGGCCACCTCCTTGCCGAAGTAAGATCGCGCCGCCGCGCCCACGCCGTAGTTGCCGTCGCCGAGGTAGATCTCGTTGAGGTAGAGGTAGAGGATCTCGTCCTTGCTCAGCTCTTTCTCGAGCCTGAGCGAGAGCATGATCTCGCGCAGCTTGCGGCGGTAGCTGCGCTCGGGAGACAGTACCAGCGACTTGACCACCTGCTGGGTTATGGTGCTGCCGCCCTGCACGACGGTGCCCGCCTTGAGGTTGGCAAGGAAGGCCCGGGCGATGCCACGCGGGTCAATACCTCGGTGGCGGCGGAAGTCGGAGTCCTCGGCTGCTATGAAGGCGTTCTGTACCAGCGGCGTGATGTCGTTGACGGCCACCAGGTATCGTTTCTGAAAGTAAAACTCGTCGACCAGGCGCTTGTCGTGGGTGTAAACGCGGGTCGCTACCGGCGGGCGGTAGTCGAGCAGGCCGTCCATGGGTGGCAGCTGCGTCCAGTACTGTTGGTATAGTATCGACCCCAGCACGCCGGCAGCTCCGCCCAGGGTTATGGCGAGCAAGGCAAGAATCCATCGTAAACGTTTCACGGGGGCAACGTGTAAAGGGTAGCCACGGTGGTTCCTTTGGTCAACGAAGGGCTTGCGGTCTCGGTCGTCCGGGGACAGGTTCAGCCCGTGGGCATTAGAAAACATTTCGTGCTGGCGCTGGGTGGATTCGACCCCAGCTGCGGTGCCGGGGTGCAGGCCGACCTGCGGACTTTTGAGGCCATGGGCGTGGCCGGGGTCACCGTGCTGACGGCCGTGACCGTGCAATCTGGCGGGCCGGTGCTGCGGGTTGAACCCGTGGCCACCGATCTCGTGGCCGAGCAGTTCGATGAGCTGGCCGGCAGCCTTGAGCTGACGGTGGTCAAGTGCGGGCAATTGCCCCTGCCCGAAACGGTGGAGTTGCTGGCCTCTCGTTTAGAAAGGCTGTGCCTGCCGCTTGTGCTCGACCCGGTATTTGAAGCGGGGCAGGGCGGGGAGCTGGCCACCGGGGCGGCTCGCGAGGCGGTGGTCGAGAGACTGTTTCCGCTCAGCACCGTGCTTACCGTGAACGCACCCGAGGCTGCGGCCTTTACGGGCTCGAAGGTCGATGATCTCGACCAGGCCGAGCGAGCCGCCGAGGTTCTGCTGGCGAGCGGGCCCCGGGCGGTGGTGGTCAAGGGGGGGCACCTGGCCGGCGACCCCGTAGACATACTTGCCACCGCGACAGGCGTAGTACGATTGCCTAACGGCCCACGACGCGGGGCGGCGTTGCACGGAACGGGTTGCGCCTTTGCCAGTGCCCTGGCGGCGGCGCTGGCTCTCGGCTTGGCGACAGAAGACGCGCCCCTCGAAGACGCGCCCCTCGAAGACGCAGTCCTCGAAGACGCAGTGCGGCAGGCGCAGGCCCACGTCCGCAGCTTGTTTGACGGGGCTGTCGAGCTCGCCGGCGGGGTTTCGATACGGCGACCTCCGTCTACTACCCCCGGTTCTAAGACGGGGTGATTGTAAGCTGCCCAGCGGCTGTTGTATATTCCGCGCGGCGGGGGCGTGGGCGGTTCCAGTAAAAAAAGTGGTGAAGGAAAACGTCGGCAGGGTGCCGGCGAGAGTGCCCAGCTGCGCCTTCTCGAACGCATCACCGTGTTGGTCGGGCGCACCGAGGACACCCACGAGGCGCTCGAAGGCGTGGTCAAGTTGGTGGCGTCGCACATGGACGCAGAGGTCTGCTCGCTCTACAGCCACGACGAAGAAAGCGGCAACCTGACCCTGGCCGCGACCCAGGGCCTGCCGGCCCGCAGCATAGGGCGGGTGAGCATGTCGCGCGGCGAGGGGCTGGTCGGCCTGGTGGTCGAAGCCAGCGAGCCGTTGCGAGTTGAAGACGCGCTGGCCCACGAAGCCTTCAAGTTTTTTCCCGAACTCGGCGAGGAGAAGTACCACTCCTTCCTTGGCGTGCCCGTGGGCGACGGCGACGGCAGTGGCATGCTGGGCGTGCTGGTCGTGCAGTCACGGCGCCGCCGCAGGTTTACCGATGACGAGGAGCGCCTGGTCCGCGCCGTGGCCGGACACGTACACGCGGTCATGGTCAACGCCCACCTGACCGATCAGCTGCAGCGCGAGGAGGCCGAGCGCGAGCGTTATCGCCGAGGCATGGCGCGGGCCATCAAGAGGCTCGAAACTTTCGAGAAGCAGGCCGTCGCCACGGCCGAGGAAGACGACGGGCAGAGCCCCAGGCATCTCAACGGGCACGGTGCTTCGCCAGGTTTCGGTATGGGCCGGGCCTTCTGTGTACGCGAGCCGGCCGACCTCGAGCTGGTCGAAGACAAGCCCGGCGGCGGCGAGTCGGTGGAGCTCAAGCGCTTCAGCGAGGCATTGGAACGTAGCGCCGGCGAGGTGGAGCAGTCGCGCGTGCGCATGCGCATGCTGGTGCCCGAAGTGGGCGGAGCTCTTTACGAGGCCCTGAAAATGGTGCTCGAAGACCCATCTTTCTCGCGCAAGGTGGGCGAGCAGATATCCGAGGGCATGGCCGCCGAATCAGCGCTCAAGCGGGTTATCAACGAGTATAGCGAGAGCTTCAGGAACATGGCCGACGAGTACCTCAGGGAGCGGGTGGCCGAGGTGCGCGACGTGGGCCAGAGGGTGCTGCGCAACCTGATGGGAGTGCGTAGCGTACTCGACGCCGTGAGCGACGACGCGATACTGGTGGCCCACGAACTGTCGCTTTCAGATCTTGCCATGGTCGATCACACGAGGCTGCGCGGCATCGTTACTGCCAGCGGCGGCACGACCTCGCACGCGGCCATACTGGCCAAGTCGCTGGAGATACCCACGGTGGTGGGCGTAGAGGGCGTGCTGGCGGCTTGCGGCGATGGCGATCCGATCATCGTTGATGGCAACTCGGGCGCGATCTACATACGCCCCACCGACGAGGTCGACTCTGAGTACCAACGCCTGGACAGCAACTACCGGGCCTTCCAGGAGGAGCTGTCCGACCTGCGCGACGAGCCCGCCGAGACACTGGATGGCTACCGGATATCGCTGATGGCCAATGTGGGTCTGCAGGCCGACCTGGATTTTGCCCTCGAGCACGGAGCCGAGGGCGTGGGCTTGTACCGCACCGAGCTTCCGTTTCTCTCCTACCGTGACTTTCCGGGCGAAGACGAGCAGGTAGCGCTGTACCGCAGCGTGTTCGAAAAGATCGCCCCCCAGCCGGTGACCATACGCACACTTGATCTCGGTGCCGACAAGTATCCATTCAGCGGCGAAAGCTCGCCGGAGGCTAACCCCTTCCTCGGCTGGCGATCGATACGGATATCGCTCGAGGTTGAGAGCCTGTTCCAGGAACAGTTACGGGCCTTGCTGCGCGCGGGCAGGGGCTACTCGCTGCGCGTGTTGTTCCCCATGATAACCAGCGTCGAAGAACTGCGCCGGGCCAGGGAGATCTACTCCGAGTGCGTAGCCGATCTTGAATCCGAAGGCGTGGGCCTGCCCGACGACGTTGAACTGGGTGCAATGATCGAGGTGCCGTCGGCCGTGCTGAGGGCCGATGCCATCGTCCGGGAGGTCGATTTCGTGTCTATAGGCACCAACGATCTCATCCAGTACACCCTCGCCGTTGATCGAGACAACCGCCGAGTAGCGTCAATGTACCAGTCCCTGCACCCAGCCGTGCTCGAATCGGTGGCCAAGGTGGTGCGGGCAGCCCACTCCGCGGGGCGCCGGGTGGCGATGTGCGGCGAGATGGCCGGCGACCCCCTGTGCACGCTTTTTCTGCTCGGTACGGGCATCGACGAACTCAGTATGGGGCCGGTTTATATCCCCGTGGTGAAGAAGCTCATACGGGCCGTCAAGCGTGAGGACGCGGAAGTAGTGGCAAAAGAGGTGCTTCGCTACGACACGGTAGAAGAAATAAAGGGATATTTGTTCTCCTCGCTGCGAGACCTCGGCCTTATCGAACTTGTCGAGACTTTTTCGTGAGTTACAGTCCTCGCCGGGTCTGTCGACAAGCGAAGTTCCTCGCCGGAAAGCACACTTTAGCCCGCATAATCACGGGCAGAACTTGACAGTCGGCCCCCTCTCGCTAAGCATGGAGCTACTAAAAAAACACGCCCTAGGTGAAGGGGAAAATCATGACAAAGACACAATTGGTAGAAAAACTCGCGGACGCCACCGACCTGTCGAAAGCACAGTCGGCCCAGGTGTTGGATGAACTGTCCCAGATAATCGTTTCGGCGGTCAAGGCTGGGGACCCGGTCAAATTGCCGGGCCTGGGAACCTTCAAGAAGAGGGAGACCAAGGCCAGGCAGGGCCGTAACCCGCAGACCGGTGAGCCGATTCAGATCCCGGCTCGCACGAAGGCCGCTTTCAGCGTGGCCAAGGCCTTTAAAGAGGCCGTTCTCGGAGCCTGATCGATTGTCCCCCGGGCTTATGCCCGGGGGACATATCGTGTGGTCAGCCTCCAGGCTGGCGTTTCTGCTTACGGGAGCGAAAGCGCTCGACGATTCTGTCTATGGCCCGGTAGAATACCGGAACCACCATCAGCGTCAGCACCGTTGACAGGATCATTCCTGTCACCACGGCCACGCCCAACGGGCGCCTGCTCTCGGCGCCCGGACCACTGCCCAACGCTATGGGCAGTATCCCGAATATCGTAGAAAACGCTGTCATCAGTATCGGCCGCAGGCGCACTGCGCCGGCTTCGAGTATGGCTTCGCGAATTTCTACGCCGCGCGCACGCAGGATGTTTATGTAGTCGACCAGCAGTATCGAGTTCTTGGTCACCAGGCCCATGAGCATGATGATGCCGATGAAGCTGTACATGTTCAGGGTCATGCCGGTGACCAGCAGTCCCGCGAGGGCACCCAACACAGCCAACGGCAGCGCCAGCATGATGGTTATGGGCTGGACAAAACTTTCGAACTGGGCGGCCAGTACAAGGTAGATGGCCATCACCGCAAACAGGAAGGTCAGCGATAGTCCACGCGAGCCACGGGTATACTCGCGTGACTCCCCGGCGAGGTCGGTGGTGAATCCCTGCGGCAACAGGTCAGCGGCGAGTCGGGAAGTACGTTCTATGGCCTGCCCCAGTTCCAGGTCCTCCAGGTTGGCCTCTACCACCACGGCCCTCTTGCGGTTGTAGTGTATGACTTCGCTCGGTCCCACGTCTTCGTTCACCGTGACCACGTTTTCAAGCGTCACCAACTCGCCGCTGCGGGTCCTGACGTAGATGCCCGACAGGTCGCCGGGCGACAGGCGGTGCCCGGCTTCGAGCTGAAGGATCACGTCGTAGCGCTCGTTGCCCTGCCTGAATCGCGAAACGTCGGCGCCACCAAGCAGTATGCGAAGCGAGTCGGCTATCTCCAGCGGCGATATGCCCAGCGCGGCTGCCTTTTCGCGGTCTATCTCCACGTTGAGCTGGGGCTTGTTCATCTCGAGGTCGGTGTCGACGTCGATGAAGCCGGGCTCGTCTTCGAGCGCGGTCTTGAGCAGCAAGGCCTGCCTCGCCAATTCGTCGAAGTCGTTGTGCTGGATAACGAACTGCAGCGGTTTACTGCGGCGGCTGCGTTGCAGGGCGTTCGAAGTAAGAAAATACGCGTCGGCGCCGGCTATAGATGCGGCTCTTCCCCTGAGCTCGCCCAGCACTTCGGCCATGCTGCGTTCGCGTTGGTCATGGGGCTGGAGTCCAACGAACATTATGCCGCTGTTCACCTTTCCCGGTCCGCCGCGGGTTATGGCGAGAATGGAAAAGTAGGTGGCCACTTCGGGAGTGGTGTCGAGCAGCTTCTCCACCTGTCGCTGGTAACGATCCTGGTAGTCGAGGGTCGATCCTTCCGGGGTGCTGATAACGGCGATAAAATACCCACGGTCGTCCTGGGGTAGGAATTCTTTGCCCACCGCCTTGAACAGCAGCCCGCTCACCACTATCGCGAGCAGCAGCAGCGCCGCCAGCCAGCGTCCGTGGTTGAGCGCCCACTCGAGCGCGCGCCGGTAGCCTCTCGAAAGAGCCTCGACGTCGGAGTCGAAACGCCGCGCCATGCTGCCCAGCACGCCTTCCCTTCGCGCCGTGCTGCCCACCGAAAGGAACCTCGAGCAAAGCATGGGCGTGAGCGTGAGCGCCACGAAACTCGACGCGCTGACGGCCACTGCAACCGCGATGCCGAACTCGTAGAAGAACCTGCCCACCACGCCCGACATGAAGGCAATGGGCACGAATACCGCCAGCAGCGTGAGGGTGGTAGAGATGACCGCGAAGGCGATTTCGCCGCTGGCAGTGATGGCTGCCTGTATGCGCGTGGCCCCGTTCTCCATGTGGCGGTAAATGTTTTCTACGACGATGATCGCGTCGTCCACCACCACGCCTATCACCAGTGTCAGGGCCAGCAGGGTGAGGTTGTTTATTGAAAAATCGAGGAAGTAGAGCATCCCGAACGCGAACATGATGGCCACCGGCATCGTTATGCTCGGGATCAGCGTGGTGCGCATGCTTTGCAGGAACACGAATATGACCAGCAGCACCAGCACACCGGCCACGACCAGCGACTGCTTTACCTCGCGCACCGAGTCCTCGATGAAGCCCGACTGGTCGTAGGCGATGTCGAGTTGGTAGCCTTCGGGCAGTTGGCCGTCGAGCCGTCGGTGCAGGTCTTTTACACCCCCGGTTACCGTGAGCGTGTTGGAGCCCGACTGCTTTACTATGCCCAGGCCCGAGGTAGGCGTTCCGTTGAACCTGGCCCGGGTGCGCTCGTTGTTAAATCCGTAGCGGGCCTTGCCCAGGTCACCGACTCTAATCGGGTGCCCGTTTCTCGTCGCGACCACGAGGCCCTCGAACTCTTCGGGCGAAGAAACCTCGCCGTGCGTCCGCACAACGAACTCGCGCCACTGGCCTTCCACGCGGCCCGAGGGAAGCTCGACGTTGCGGGTTACCAGCGCGCGCTCTACGTCGCCCACCGTGATGCCGTGCGCAGCGAGCCTCGAGCGGTCCAGTTCTATGCGTATGGCCTTGCGGTTGGATCCACCCACGAGAACGCTGCCCACTCCAGGCACACCCTGGACCAGCGGCTTGAGGACCTTGTCAACCATGTGCATGCGTTCAAAGGGGTTGCGGGTGCTCGAGTGCAGGGCGAGCCACATGATGGCCTGGGCGTCGATGTCGACCTTGGATACGCGGGGCTGCTGGGCGTCTTCGGGCAGGCGCCTGCGCACGCGCGAAACCTTGTCGCGCACGTCCTGGGCGGCGGAGTCTATGTCGCGGTGGAGCTCAAACTGCAGGGTGATGCTGCTCACCTGCTCGGTCGAGACCGAGCGGATGAACTGCACGCCTTCTATGCCGTTGAGTTCTTCTTCGAGTACCTCGGTGATCTCGGTTTCTACTACCTGCGCACTCGCGCCGGGCAGCACCGTGGAAACCGAGATGACCGGAAAGTCGACGGCGGGTAGTTCGCGGACCGGCAGGCGCGTGTATCCAACGAGTCCTACCGCGAGCAGCGACAGCGACAACACGGTGGCCAGGACGGGGCGCTTGATACAGATTTCGGGCAGGAACATCGCTTCAGTCGTCGAGGCCGGTGGCCACGGCGTCTCCGTCGGCCAGGCGATGCTGGCCCGCAATTACCACCTGCTCGCCGGCCTCCATGCCCGCTCGCAGCTCGACTCTCCCGGTAAGACGCTCGCCCAGGGTCACTGGCCTGCGCAGCGCCTTGCCGTCGGTGACCACGAACACCCAGTGCTCTCCGCCTACGCCCAGGATGGCCTGCTCGGGGATAACCACGCTGTCGGGGCGTGACTCGAGCACCAGGCTCAGCTCCACGAACTGTCCGTCTCGAAGCAGTCCGTCCTGGTTGCTGACCTCGGCCTTGAGCCTCAACTGCCGGGTCTCGCTGTCAACAGCGGGGTCTATGAACTTGACCATGCCCTGCACGACCTCGGATCGGCCGGGTACCGTGACACGAACGGGTGTGGACTCCTTGACCAGGGCCGCGTGCTTGTCGGGAACGCCAAAGCTTATTTCCACCGGCGTGGAGTCGGTGACAACGAGAAGGGTCGCGCCCGAGCGAACGAAGTTGCCGATGTCGTAGTGTCGGTATCCTGACTCGCCGTCGAAGGGAGCCAGCAGCCGGTACTCTTCGAGCCTGCGGGTGGCGAGGTCGAGCGAGGCTTCGTTCTCGCGCACCGATGCCTGCGCCCCGAGGTGGTCGGCCCGGGCGGCCTCGAGTTCTTCGACCGATACCAGCTCGTCGCCGAAAAGACGCTCGATCCTGGACTGCCGTTGCCTGCTGACCACGGCGCGGGCCACGGCGTTGTCCAGCGCCGCGCGGGCCACGTTGACCGACGCGCGGGCCTTGCTGTCGTCGAGCTGCACTAGCATCTGGCCTCGTGCGACAGAGTCACCTTCTTCGAATCCCAGCCCAGTGATGACGCCGTCAACCTGCGGGCTTATTTCGGCCCTGAGGCTGGCCTTGACGTTGCCCACCGCGTCGAAGCGTACTTCGACCGCGCGGATCTCGGCTTTTGCCAGGGTGACGGAAGCGCGCCGTTCGGGTCGCGAAGAATCGTCGTCCGACCAGCCGCAGGCCGACAGCACGAGTGCGCAGCAGGAGGTCAGTACGATGAGGCGGCGTGCAGATGAATTAAGGTCGAACATGGCAACGATAGAAGATTAACGGGAAACCGCGCCGGACGTGCAGCAGCCCAGTGTCCGAGATTAGCAGGCACACGGCAAACAGGTAGGGGTAAAACAGCCGCCACGGGGGTTGTTCACCCCCTCACATGGGGGGTTGGGTGGGCCCGGTTGTGCGCGGTGTTGTCAGCCGCGGTGATTCGAGAGCCAGGCGAGCAGGGCCTTGGTGGCCTCGGGGCGCAGTTCGAGGCCCGGCGAGCCGTTGTCCGATACTTCGTGCATCAGCGAAGAGTCGCTTCCCTCGATGCTGACGAGCGTGGTCTCAAGCTTTGAGCCCTCGTCGTGTTCGCGGGCGTCGAGCACGAAACGTCCGTGCTGGTACAGGTCGTCGGGGTACTTGTCACCCACGACAAGCAGTAGCGGCGAAGTGAGCGATAACGCTAGCCGCTCGCCCACCTGGTTGCCCAGCAGGGCGACGCCGTTCAGGGGGTTGGTCTTCTCAAAGCGCTCGAATATGGCGCCTATGGTTGCAGTGCCGCTACCGTGTCCGACCAGGAACACGCGCTTGGTGTCCACGCGCGCGTGGTCGATGGCCCGCGTGTAAGCCTCGAGAGCGTTGGACCTGTCTGTGGCCCAGTGCCCGGGGCTGCTTCGGCCCGCGCCCGGCGCGTCAAAGCGGAAGACCGCGTAGCCCTTGTCTACCAGCAACTCGGCCAGGCGTTGGTACACACCCTTGCCGAGTTCAAAGTCTGCTCCCGGCGGCCAGCCGTTTCGATCCACGCGTCCACCCGGGGGAATGATGACGACCAGTGGCGCCAGCCCCGCTGGTGGAAAATCCCACTGCGCGGCCAGTACGGCGTCCACGCTTTTGAACGTGGTCTGCACCGTGGACGGGCGCTTTTCGATCTTGCCGCCGCCCCCTGTGACGGCCGCCGTCGCCGCTGGGCCTGCCGCCAGCAGCAGGCCAAAAGCCAGTGTTGCTAGAGCTTTCGTTTCGCGAAGTACCAATCGGTTACCTCCAGGCCGGTGTCCCTGCTCCGCTGCTCGGCGTCGGGCACGGTGAGCGGTGGCGGTTGTATGACGTCGTCGCCTTCCTTCCATCCCTCGGGCGTGGCTACTGCGTGCTCGGTCGTGGTCTGCAGCGACACAAGCAACCTGAAAATCTCGTCGACGCTGCGACCGTTGGTCAGCGGATAGTAGACCATGGCACGCAGCAGGCCGTCGGGATCGATGACAAATACGCAACGAACGGTGGCCGTGTTGCTCGCGCCGGGGTGCAGCATGCCGTAGGCCGTGGCCACCGTGGTGTCGAGGTCGGCAATCAGGGGAAAGGGTATCTCGACGTCGAAGTTAGACTTGATGTTCTGCACCCAGGCTATGTGCGAGTAGATGCTGTCGATGGAAAGTCCGATCAGCTGCACGCCCCTGGCGGCAAACTCGTCGTTGCGGCGGGCGAACTCCATCAGCTCGGTGGTGCAGACCGGGGTGAAGTCGGCGGGATGTGAGAACAGCACCACCCACTTGCCCTTGAAGTCCTCGAGCTTGATTGCTCCGTGTGTTGATACGGCGTCAAAGCCGGGGGCGGGCTCAAGCAGCCTGGGCAGGGACGTTACTGCCTGTTCGCTAGTGGTTTCGCTCATGTATGGTGCCTCCGGTCCGGCGGCAGCTCGCCGCGGGTTCAGGCCTAATGTGCTGCGCGAGTGGCTGCCTTGTCAAGGCGCGGCAGCCCCGGTGGGCAGTATCGGCCCTTGATTATAGGTCGTATGCGCTCGGCGGGCTCAGAGCTGTTCGTCGTCAAGCGGGCGGTACTGAAGCGCTTCGGACAGGTGCGAGCAGCTCACCTCGCTTTCGTCGGCGAGGTCGGCGATGGTCGCCGACACGGCCTGCAGGCTGCGAGTCGACCGCGCAGACAGGTCCATGGCCTCGCTGGCCTTCCCCAGGAGTTCTTCTGCTGCCGAGGAAAACGGCAGGCGCGTTCGGCCGCGCAGGTGGCGGCGCCCGGCCGCGCTTTGTACGCGTTCGCGGACGGTGGCCGAGGTTTCAGGGCTCGTGCCCGGGTCCATTTCGGCAAAACTGATCCTGGGCACGTGTACGTGCAGGTCTATGCGGTCGAGCAGCGGGCCGCTTATGCGGTTCCGGTAACGCCGCAGTTGCTGGTCGCTGCAGCGACACTCGCGCCCCGCGCAGCCCTTGAATCCGCAGGGGCAGGGGTTCATGGCGGCAACGAGGAGAAAGTCGGCAGGGAAGGTCACGCTTCCCGCCGCGCGACAGATGGTGAGCTCGGCCTCTTCGAGTGGCTGTCGCAGCTGGTTGAGAACAGCAGGCGAAAATTCGGGCAGTTCGTCGAGGAACAGTACACCGCGGTGGGACAGGCTGATCTCGCCCGGTCGTATGCCGGGCCCGCCTCCACCCACCAGGCCGGGGCCGCTCACAGCGTGGTGGGGTGCGCGAAAGGGCCGCTCGGTCACCAGCGCGCCACCAGCCACACCCGCAACGCTGTGCACCGTGGTGACCTCCATGGCTTCGGCCACCGACAGTGCCGGCAGCAAGCCGGGCAGCCTGCGCGCGAGCATGGTTTTGCCTGCTCCCGGCGGACCGCTCATGAGCATGTGGTGGCGGCCGGCAGCGGCGATTTCCAGTGCCCGGCGCGCCGATTGTTGACCGTGTACGTCGACGAGGTCGGAGTCGGCGCCGGCGCGCTCAGCCAGAAGGGCCTCGGCGTTGACCACCACCGGCGCCGCCTTGAAGCCCGAGCGCAGCAGCGAGAGGGTTTCGCCGAGGCTGTCGACACCGTACACGGCCAGGCCGCCGGCGAGCGCGGCCTCGTCGGCGTTGGCGCGCGGCAGCACCAGTCGCTCGAGCCCCCGGCGCGAGGCGCAGAGGGCGGCCGGCAGGGCGCCGTTCACTGCGCGCACCTGCCCGTCCAGGCCGAGCTCTCCGAGGAAGGCCGTGCCGCGCACCTGCTCGGTGTCGCTCAGCCCGGCCGCCGTGAGCAGGGCGATGGCGATCGACAGGTCGAAGGCCGAGCCCGCCTTGCGCCTGGACGCCGGCGACAGGTTCACCAGCCCACGCCCGCGAGGAAAGTCGGGGGTGGTGGCCCTTATGGCCGATCGCACGCGTTCTCGGCCCTCCCTGACGGCCGTGTCGGGCAGCCCCACGAAGGTGAGCTGGGGCAGGCCGGTGGAGACGCTGGCCTCCACGCGCACCAGGTAGCCCTCGACGCCTTCGTGCGCACAGGTATTGGTACAGGCCAGCACCCGGCTAATCTGTCAGGCCGGGGCGTGGTTACTCAACGCCATGGGTGTAATATAACGGTGACTGGGCCGCGAGACAGTGATATTGAAAAGCCGGGTACAGAGAAGCCTATGCTTGTGATGGTAGACAACTACGACTCGTTCACCTGGAATCTCGTCCAGTACCTCGGTGAACTCGGTGCCGATGTGGTTGTTCACCGCAACGACGAGGTAACTCCAGAAGAAATAGAGCAAGCCGGGCCCGTCGGGGTGGTGGTGTCGCCGGGGCCGTGCACGCCCCGTGAGGCGGGTATATCGGTGGAAGTCGTTCGTCGCTTCGCCGGCCAGTTGCCCGTGCTCGGGGTCTGCCTGGGCCACCAGTGTATCGCCAGCGCCTTCGGTGGCAAGGTGGTGAGGGCCGACAGGCTGATGCACGGCAAGACCTCGCCCGTCGAACATGACGGCCAGGGTGTCTTCAGCGGCCTGCCGCAGGGCTTTATCGCCACGCGCTATCACTCACTTATAGTCGAGAGAGAAAGCCTGCCCGCCGAGCTCGAGGTCAGCGCGTGGACGGCCGAGGGCGAGATCATGGGCATACGCCACAAGCATTTGCAGGTTGAGGGCGTGCAGTTTCATCCCGAGTCGATACTCACCAGCGAGGGCAAGGCGTTGCTCGGCAACTTTCTCGGCATGGTCACCGGCGGCGAGTCGGGTCCGTGAAGAGTCGGTCAGCGCGCGCGGTCGGGCTGGCGCTGCTGGCCCTGCTGGTTGTTGTCGGCGGCTGCGGCCCGCGACGGCCCCCCGGGCCGTCGGGCGGCGGCTCTTCGGGGTCGCCCTCGACCAGGCCGTCGCCAGGCCGGGTGGCCATACCGTCGGGCTACCAGGCCGCCGTCAGTCTTGGCTCGGCGGGCGATGGGGCGGTCGTGCTGCTGGCTGATCGGCTGCGCGACGGTGATTTTCGCCTGGCCCGGATGGGCAACAGGATAAAGGCCAACCGCAGGGTCACGCTCGAAGACGGCAACAGTGTAGCCCTGCTCGGACGCAGCTACCCGGTAGAAAGCGCCGACGGTGCCGGTCCTTTCGTGTTGCGGATGGAAGCCGAAGTTTTCAATAGTGACGGCGGCGCCCTGCTGGCCCTTTCGTGGAGCAGCCCGGGGCTCGAGTTTTCGCTCGACACGCTCGAACGTTTTCTGCGTGATTTCGCAGCCGGCATCAACGCTGCCGACGGTGGTGCGGTAGACGGTGCTGCGGCCGCCCCGACCGACATTCATTAACTCCAAGGCATTGCAGACCGGGGTCACTGGGGAGTAGGCAAGGGGGGTGAGTATTCCCCCCGACGACGAACTGTTGTGCCTGGTCGCTCTTTCCGACATGCGCGGGGCCTGGGGCGTACCCTGGCGTCGCCTGGTGGCCGATTTCGGCTCGGCGCGGGCACTGTGGGCGGCCTCCGATGCGGAGCTCGATCTGGCGGGCTTCAACGAGCGTGGGCGGCGTCGCTTACGAGCCTTCAAGGCCTGGGAAACTCTGCGCCGCCGGCTCGACGGTTGGCGTCGGCAGCGGGTCGAGGTCTGCGGCCTGGGCGACACCGCTTACCCCACCGCCCTGCTCACGGTAGAAGACGGTCCACTGGTCCTCTACTACCGGGGCATCGCTCCCTCTGCTCACCGCCTGGCCGTAAGCGTGGTGGGCGCGCGCAAGGCCAGCGACTACGGTCTGCGCACGGCGCGCCGCCTGGGTCGCGAAGCGTCGGCTTGCGGGCTGGTGGTGGTGAGCGGCATGGCGCGGGGTATCGACTCCGAGGCGCAGCGCGGTGCTCTCGAAAACGGCGTGAGCGTGGCCGTGCTCGGTTGTAGTCCCGAGCGGCCTTACCCGGAGTCGAGCAGCCGGCTGTACCGGCAACTGTTGGAACAAGGGACGGTGTTGAGCGAGTTTCCGCCGGGAACCGAGCTCGCCGCGTGGCAGTTTCCCCGGCGCAACCGGATCGTGACGGGCATGTCGGCGGCGACGGTGGTCATCGAGGCCGGCGAGGGCAGCGGCTCGCTGATAAGCGCAAAACTGGCCCTGGCCCAGGGCCGGGAGTTGCTGGCAGTGCCCGGTCCGGTCGACTCGCGGGTGTCGCGCGGCAGCAACGCGCTTATCCGCGATGGCTGCACACCTTTGCTCGAAATTACAGACCTGCTGGCCGTGCTGGGCTTGGAGCCAAGCGGGCCCCAGGGGCTCGAAGTCAGCGCGAGGACCGCCAGATGCAGCCCTGCCGAACAAGGGTTGCTCGACCTGCTCGCGACCGAATCTCTGCACATTGACGACGTGGTGAGAAGGACCGGGCTTGACCGTGCGGCGATATTGGCGTTGATAACGTCGCTTGAACTTATCGGTCTGATCAAGCGTCAGTCCAGTGGCAGCTACGCCCGCCTGGCGTGACGACGATGATGGCATGTTGCCCACGGACGTTGGCCCAGGCCGCTTGGTGCAAGGAAGGATTATGGCTCGCACACTCGTTATCGTTGAGTCGCCTACCAAGGCGAAGACCCTGGGGAAGTTCCTCGGCAAGGACTACATCGTAGAGTCGAGCGTCGGCCACGTGCGCGATCTGCCCGCCAGCGCTTCTGACATCCCAGACGCGGTAAAGAAAGAAAAGAAGTGGGCCACGCTGGGCGTGGACGTCGAAAACGACTTCGAGCCGCTGTACCTGGTATCGCCCGAAAAGAAGAAAGTCGTCGCGGCACTCAAGCGTCAGCTCAAGGGCTGTGATCGGCTGCTGCTCGCAACTGATGAAGACCGCGAAGGCGAGGCCATCAGCTGGCACCTGCTCGAGGTGCTCAAGCCCACTATCCCGGTCAGCCGCATGGTCTTTCACGAGATAACCCGCGACGCGATTATCGCGGCCCTCGACCAGACCCGCGAGCTCGACAATAACCTGGTACGTGCCCAGGAGGCCCGGCGCATAATAGACCGGCTGGTGGGCTACGAGCTGTCGCCGGTGTTGTGGCGCAAGATACTGCCCCGGCTGTCGGCCGGCCGCGTGCAGAGTGTCGCCATACGCTTGATAGTGGAACGCGAGCGCGCGCGCATGCGTTTCAAGGAGGCCAGCTGGTGGGATCTCGTCGCGTCCTTGAAGGCTGAAGAGGGCGGCGAGTTCTCGGCGCGCCTGGTATCGATCGACGGTACCCGGCTTGCGGGCGGCAAGGACTTTGATCCCGACACCGGCAGGATTTCGCGCGACAAGGTCTACCTGCTGGGCGGCGAGGAGGCCGCAAAACTTCGTGCAGCTGCCGCCACGGCTGCCTACTCGGTACTGAGCACCGAGGAGAAACCCTTCAAGCGTTCGCCGGCTCCGCCATTTACGACTTCTACGCTGCAGCAGGAGGGCGGGCGTAAGCTCGGTTTTGACGCGCGGCGGACCATGCGCGCGGCGCAGCGGCTCTACGAACTGGGCTTTATTACCTACATGCGAACCGACTCGGTGGCGCTGGCTCCCGACGCGGTAAAGGCCGCGCGGGCGACCATAGGCAAGCTCTACGGCAAGGACTTCGTGCCCGACAAGCCGAGGACCTTTGCCAACAAGGTCAAGAACGCCCAGGAGGCCCACGAAGCAATACGCCCGTCGGGAGACACCTTTGCCCCGGTGGACGAGCTGCGCTCGAGACTGGGCGACGACGAGGCGCGCCTGTACGAGATGATCTGGAAGCGCACCATGGCCTGCCAGATGACCGAGGCCCGGGGCCGCCGAATGGTAGTCAAGGTATCCGCGCCCGTGAATGGCCAGGAGCTGTTATTCCAGGCCAACGGTAACGTTGTCGATTTTCCAGGCTTCCTGCGCGTGTACGTAGAGGGCAGCGACGACCCGGAGGCCGCCCTTTCGGACCGCGAGGTGGTGCTGCCGGCGGTGAAAGAGGGCGACAGTCTTGCGCTGGCCGGCCTCGACGGCGACGAGCACAGCACACAACCACCGGCCCGCCTGACCGAGGCCTCGTTGGTCAAGCTCATGGAAGAGTCGGGCATCGGCAGGCCCAGCACCTACGCCAGCGTGATAGCCAACATCGAGCGGCGTGAGTACACCTTTAAGAAAGGCACGGCGCTGGTGCCCACCTTCACGGCCTTTGCGGTGGTGCAGCTGCTGCAGGAGCATTTTTCGCACCTCATCGACACTTCGTTCACCGCCGGCATGGAAGACCGTCTCGATTCCATAGCCAGGGGTGAAGGCGAGGCCACTCCCTACCTGCACGAGTTCTATTACGGCAACGGCGATCCGGGTCTGCGTCCACTGCTCGACGAGAAAATCGAGGACATCGATCCCCGCAAGGTGTGCTCCATTTCAATGGGGAGCGATGAGCAGGGCAGGGAGTACGTAATCCGCGCCGGTCGTTATGGCCCCTACGTGCAGCGGGGCGAAGAAACGGCTTCGCTGCCCGACGACATCTGCCCCGACGAGGTCACCCTGCAGTGGCTCGACGAGTTGCTGGAGAAAGCCGCTGCCGGCCCCGTGCAACTGGGCGAGGACCCGGAGACCGGCAAAGCGATATACATGATGGAGGGCCGCTTCGGCCCCTACGTGCAACTGGGTGACCAGGAAGAAAAGGGCGACAAGCCGCCGAGGGCTTCACCGCTGCCGGGCATGGACCCCGCCACTCTCAGCCTGGAGCAGGCGCTGCAGTTGCTGGCCCTGCCCCGGACGGTGGGTGCCGACAACGACGGGGTCGAAATACTCGGCTTCAACGGCCGTTACGGCCCCTACATCAAGAGGGGCAGTGATACCCGCAGCCTCGAAGACGGCGACGACCTTCTCAAGCTGAGCCTCGAGCGGGCCCTGCAGCTGTTAAGCCAGCCAAAGCGTCGCGGGCGGCGTAAGGCTGCCGAGCCGCTGAAGGTGTTTGAAAACGTCGAGGCGCTCGATGGGGTTACCATCAAGTTGCTCGACGGCCGCTTCGGCCCCTACGTGACCGACGGTGAAACCAACGCTTCGCTACCACGCGACAGCGGCGACGCCAAGCAGATTACCGAGGCGAGAGCGGTGCAGCTCATTCTTGACCGGCGCGCGAGAGGACCGGCGCGAAAAAAGAAGAAAAAAGCCACGAAGAAGAAGGCTAAGAAGAAAGCCACGAAGAAGAAGGCCACTAAAAAGAAGGCCGTCGGCAAGAAGGCGAGCGCTAAGAAGACGCTCAAGGTGACCGTTGCTGAAAAGCCGGCTGCCGATTCCGGCGACGTGGAGTCTTGAGCCGGGTGTCGGACACGAAGGGCAAGGTCACCGTCATCGGCGGTGGGTTGGCTGGCTGCGAAGCTGCCTGGCAGTTGGCCAGGCAGGGCGTGGCCGTGGACCTGTTCGAAATGCGGCCGCTGCGCGGCACCGAGGCACATACCACCGACGGGCTCGCCGAGCTCGTCTGCTCCAATTCGCTCAGGGACAACAGCCTTTCGAGTGCCGTGGGCGTTCTCAAGGAAGAGATGCGGCGCATGGGGTCGCTCATCATCGCCGCTGCCGAGGCTCACCAGGTGCCAGCCGGCTCGGCATTGGCGGTCGACCGCGGCGGTTTTTCACGCTACGTGCACGAGGCCGTTGAGCAGGAGCCCGGCATAACGCTGAAGCGCGACGAGCTGACCACCATTCCCGACGAGTTGGTAGTCATCGTAGCCACCGGGCCGTTGACCTCGCCGTCGCTGGCCTCGACCCTCGGCCAGCTGATGGGCAGCAAGCACCTCTATTTCTACGACGCCATATCGCCCATTGTCACGGCCGAGTCGGTGAATATGGACCTTGCCTTTCGCGCCGCGCGCTACGGCCGCGGTGGAGACGACTACGTGAACTGCCCGCTCACCGAAGACGACTACAACACGCTGGTCGACGAGATCCTCTCGGCGGAGTTCGTGGAGGCCCGCGATTTTGAGCGCTGCGTATGGTTTGAAGGCTGCATGCCGGTGGAAGAGATCGCGCGGCGTGGACGCGAATCGTTGAGGTTCGGGCCGATGAAACCCGTAGGCCTGGAGTTGCCCGGCGGCGGCATGGCCCACGCGGTGCTGCAGCTCAGGCAGGACGACCGCGAGGGACGGCTGCTGGGCATGGTGGGTTTTCAGACCCGCATGACCTGGACCGAACAACGCCGGGTGTTTCGCGGCATCCCTGGATTGGAGAACGCCGAGTTCGTGCGCATGGGCAGCCTGCACCGCAACACCTTTCTCGACTCGCCGCGGGTGCTCACGACCGACCTGCAGGCAAAGAACAGGCCGGGACTGTTCATAGCCGGGCAGCTGACCGGGGTAGAGGGCTACGTGGAGTCGGCGGCCACCGGCCTGCTCTGCGGAATCAACGCCGCCCGCGCACTCGCAGGTGAACAGTCGCTGCTTCCGCCGGCCAGCACGGCGCTGGGCTCGTTGCTCGCCTACGTCACTGACGAGGGCCGTCGCGATTTTCAACCCATGAACGCCAACTACGGGCTCATGCCTCCGCTCGAGGGTGGCAAGCTGCGCAAGCGCGAGCGTCGCCAGGCCATGGGCCGCAGGGCTCTCGAAGAGCACGGGCGGTGGATGCAGACCTGGCCCGGCGGCAGTGACGGGCACAACGTACGAGCGCAACAGGCATGACCAAGGCGGAGCTGGTAGAATCGGTGGCAAGGAGTACGGGCTTGTCGGGGCGGGCGGCTGCCGATGCAGTGGAAGCCACCGTACGGCAGATCGCTCGTGCCCTGAAAAAAGAAAAACGAGTGTCCGTGGCCGGGCTCGGTACCTTCTCGGTCCGGGTTCGCAAGGCACGCAAGGGACGCAACCCTCGTACCGGTGAAGATTTGATCATCAAGGCAGGAAAGACGGTTGGTTTTCGCGCGGCTCCCGGGCTGAAGAAAGGGCTCTAGGAGCATCGTGTTACCCTCCGCACTGTCGGGGCTGGGTAGGGCGGGGTGGAGGGCTGCTCTCGAATCGGCGTTGGAAAGGGCGCCGTCGCCTGCCCACGCGCTGGCGGCGACCGAGAGGCTGCTCGAGTCGGGCGGCCGCAAGGCGCTCAGCAGCTGGCCCGCTGCGGGGCTCGACGACTTGCTTACCATCCTCGGTGCCAGCCCTGCCATGGCCCGCACCCTGGCGGGCATGGGCGAGAGCTGGCCCGACTGCGCCCGTCGCTACCAGGACCCCAATCCCGGACCGCGCGGGCTGGCCTCGCTCAGCGGCGCCCGCCGGGCCCGCAACGAAGAGCAGCTCGCCCACCGCCTGCACGAACTTGCAGCGCTCGAAATGCTGCGTATCGGCGCCCGCGACCTGCTCGGCCTCGCCACGCTCGAGGACACCACGCAAGGGCTGACCGAGCTCGCCGATTTTTCGATCAAGACAACGGTGGACAGGCTGCGGCGTATACTCGTGCACGAGCAGGGCGACGTGCTCACCACCGACGGCCGGCCGCTGGGCTTTGTAGTGCTCGGGATGGGCAAGCTGGGCGCGAGCGAGCTCAATTACAGCTCGGACGTTGACCTGGTCTGTCTGTACGAGAGCGCGCCGCTGGCCGAGGGCTGCCCCGACCCCGGTAGTTTTTTTTCCTCGCTGGTGTCGGGCCTGTCGCGGGTAATAGGCGGTGGCGATTCGGAAGGTTTCGTGTTTCGGGTTGATCTCGACCTGAGGCCAGAGGGGTTGCAGGGCCCTGTGGTCAATTCGATGGCAGCGGCGTTGTCCTACTACGAGGGTTGGGGCGACACCTGGGAACGCGGGGTCATGCTCAAGGCACGCCCGGTGGGTGGCCAACTCGAACTGGGGCAGGAGTTTATCCGCGAGATACAGCCCTTCGTTTTTCGTCGCCACCTGGACTACCAGACCATCGAAGATTTCAGGCGCATGAAGGAGCGCATAGACGCCGAGCTGGCCGAGTTACCGCGCGAAACCAGGAACGTCAAGATAGGCAGGGGGGGCATACGCGAGCTGGAGTTCGTGGTTCAGCTGATGCAGATCGTTCACGGTGGCCACGTACACTCGGTGCGCTGCCGGGGTACGCTGCCAGCGCTCGTAGAACTCGAGAAGCACGGCTTTATGACCAGCGAGGATACCGGCAGGCTGCGCGAGGCTTACGTTTTTCTGCGCGACGTTGAGCACGCGCTGCAGGTGGTCGAACGCAGGCAGACCCAGGCATTGCCCAGCGGTCGTGGGGAGCTCGCCTGGCTGGCCCGGCGACTGGGCTACGGGACTGGCCGCCGGGGCAGGCCGGTGCTCGACCCGGCTATGGGCGGAGACGAGGCCGACGCCTTTGAGGCCGACTGGCAACGTCACACCGGGCAGGTGCGCGAGGCGTTCGTACGGTTCCTCGAGTTACGGACCGATTCTTCACCGGTGGAATCTACGGATTCTTTTCCTGCCCTGGTCGACGACCTTTCGTCGGGGCGTCTCGAGGAGGCCGCCGCCGGACTCGAGGGGCTGGGCCTGCGCGATGCCGGGGCCGCGGCTTCGTCTCTGCAACGGCTGTTCCGGGGAAGGGGGTTGGGCCCGATGAACGCGCAGCGGCGCAGGGCCATGGAAGCCATGGCACCGGCGCTGCTCGACGCCGTTGTCAGCAGCGGCGACCCCGACCGGGCGCTCGGCAACCTGGTGGAGTTTCTCCTGCGCACAGGCGCGCACACCAGCTACCTGGCCCTGCTCGGCGGATCACCTGATACCATGCTTACCCTCGTGCGCCTGTTTGCCGGCAGCGCATTGCTGTCGAGCCTGCTGGTCGGTCACCCCGAGCTCATCGATTCATTGGTGAGGTCCGACCGCGGGGCTCCGACCAGGGAGCGCGGCGACATGGAGGCCGAGCTGGCCCGCGCCTGCGATGCGGTGGAAGAGGAAGAAGACCTGCTGACCGCGCTCAGGCGCTTCAAGTCGGCTGAACTGCTGCGCGTCGGTTTCAACGACCTCGCCGGCGAACTCGACGATCGGCAGGTAGCCCGCGAACTGGTCACCCTGGCAGAGGTCTGTCTTTGCGAAGCCGCCCGCCAGGCCCGCAGGCTGCTGGGCCTGGGCGAGGACCCGGGCCGCGGCAGGGTGCGGCTCGTGGTGCTGGCCATGGGGCGACTCGGCGCCGGCGAGCTGGGCTACGGCTCGGACCTCGACATAATCTTCGTTTACCAGGGACGCGGCGAGGATTTCGACGAAACGGCCCACACGGCGGCGACCCGGCTGGCCCAGAAAATCGTGTCGCTGCTGCGGGTGCCGACCCGCGATGGCAGGGTATTCGAGGTTGACACCAGGCTGCGCCCGTCGGGCCGGGGAGGGCCCCTGGTGACCTCCCTCGATCGTTTTATAAACTACCACGACAAGGAGGCCGACCTGTGGGAGCGGCAGGCCCTGCTAAGGGGGCGGGTGGTGTACGGTCCGGCCACGTTGGCGCGGCGCATTCACTCGGAGGTGCAGCGGCTGGTTTATACGAGCGGGCTCAGCAAGAGCGGGATTCGCGAGATCGCCGAGCTGCGCGACAAGGTGATAGCCGACCGCGAGATAGACGAAGAGCTGAGGCTGAATTTTAAAGTCGGCCGGGGCGGCATCGCCGACCTCGAGACAATTGTGCAGGTGTTGCAGCTCGCGCACGGCCATTCGAACGAGCTGCTGAGGGCGGCCTCCAGCACCGGCGATACGCTGGCCGTGTTGCGCGAAGAGGGCTTGCTGGACCGGGCAGATGCCGAGCGCCTGGAGGCGGCCTATGTCTTTTTGCGGCGGCTGGAGTCGGGGCTCAGGCTTGACCAGGACAAGTCGGTGGAAGACGTCGAACGCGACGCCCGCCTGCTGGGACCGGTGGCCTGTCGCATGGGCTTCACAGGCCCCTCGGCTTCGGCCGACCTGCTCACCGAGGTTGACGCTCGGCGCGCGCTGGTAAGCGAGATCTACGCCCGCCAACTGGCCGGCGACCCGTCGTCTCGTTGACCTGCAGGCAGGCGGCGTGTATCGGTCAGGGCTGCCCGCGCGATTGCGTGGCGGGCAAAAGAGGTGAGACCGGTGACCACTACCGACAAGATATGGATGGATGGAGAGCTCGTTGACTGGGCTGACGCCCAGGTCCACGTGCTCAGCCACAGCCTGCACTACGGGCTGGGCGTTTTTGAGGGCATTCGCTGCTATCGCTGCGACGACGGCGGTTCGGCCGTGTTCAGGCTCGACGATCATGCCAGGCGCTTGCGCGACTCGGCCCATATACTGGGTCTGGATTGCCCGTGGAGCCAGGACGAGATCGCCATGGCCTGCCTCGACACTATAAAGGCCAACGGGCTCGAAGAGTGCTACATCCGCCCACTGCTGTTCCTGGGCGAGGGCGAGATGGGGCTGGCCGCTACCTCAAACAAGGTACACCTGAGCATAGCCGTCTGGCCCTGGGGCGCCTACCTGGGTGACGACGCGATCAAGAACGGCATCCGCTTGAAAACTTCTTCGTTGCAGCGCTACACGGTCAACAGCTTCATGACCAAGGCCAAGGCGACCGGCCAGTATATCAACTCGATACTGGCCAGCCGCGAGGCGGCCAACTCCGGCTACGACGAGGCCCTGTTGCTCGACGTCGATGGTTTCGTTGCCGAGGGCTGTGGCGAAAACCTGTTCATGGCCCGGGGCGGGCGGGTCAAGACCCCCAATATAGCCACCGTGCTCGAGGGTATAACGCGAGACACCGTCATAACGATGCTCGGTGACCAGGGCGTTGAGCTGGTCGAGGAAAGCTTTACCCGCGACGAAATCTACATAGCCGATGAGGCCTGGTTTACGGGCACAGCGGCAGAGATCACGCCCATAGCCTCGCTGGACGACCGCAAGGTCGGAGCCGGTAAGCCGGGGCCGATTACCAGGGCACTGCAGGAAGCTTTCTTTGCAGTCATCAGGGGGAAGCAGCCGAGATACGAACACTGGCTCACGCGGGTGCCGTCCTGAGCCAGCCGCGCCGCGGGTTCCGCCTGGGCGGTCTCGGTTCAGGCGGGTCCGGCATGGGGATAGGGCCGAGCGGGCCCGTCCCGTCGGCGATAAAGGGCCTCATGATCGCCAACGTGCTGATCTACATCATGCAGATCAGCGCGCCCCGCTACTTCTTTCTTGAGAACTTCGCGCTGGTGGGCCCGCTCGTGCTGCGGGGCGAGATCTGGCGGCTTGGCAGCTACCAGTTCCTGCACGGGGGAGCGTGGCACCTGGGCATAAACATGCTCATGCTGTGGATGTTCGGCTCGGAGCTCGAACAGCGCTGGGGCCCGCGTTTCTTTCTGAAGTACTACTTTCTCTGCGGTGTCGGCGGCGGCCTGCTCTACACCCTGTTCATGGCCGATGCCATGGTTCCCAGCGTCGGCGCTTCCGGTGCTATCTACGGGGTGCTGATGGCCTATGGCCTGTGGTTTCCCAATCGCCAGGTGCTGCTCTGGTTTCTGGTGCCTATTCCGGTGCGTACGCTGGTGCTGTTTCTTATCCTGATCGAGTTCCTGCAGTCCCTGCAGTCGTCGGGCAGTGGCATTGCTCACGCGGCTCACCTGGGCGGCATGGCCTTCGGGTATGTTTACCTGCGCTGGTGGGGACAGCGCTACGGCGCCACGCTGGGTACCTTGCCCGGCCTGAAGGATATCCGTATGGCCTGGTTGAGATGGAAGTTCAGGCGTTTGCAGAAGCGCCGCATCGGCGGCGGGGAGGGAGGCGGCAGTAAGGGCCGCGGCGGGCCTACCCTGCACTGACCAGATGTGTTGTACCGACCGGATGCGTCCACCGGGTGCCGGCAAGCGGGAAGGTTGGCCAGAAGAGGACTTGGCCTGGCCTCAGAAAAACAGTCTCAGGGACCAGGCAACGACTCTCTTTGAAAATCTTCGGGGACCAATCCCAGCTCCAAGCATCAATCGGGAAACAGCACCCCGATCAGTAAAAAACCTGCTGCCATCAATATAGATTCAATCACGAAGGCTCCTTGTCCTGCTCAAATACAGAACCCGTGTGCAGGGTAGTTCTGGCAGGTTTTAACCATTGTCGTCAACCCCCCGATCGGGTATTTATGTAATGCTGTTCACATTTGACAACCGCGGTTTTTCTCCTGGTTACGCTGTTTAAATGCTGTGTCGCTCTCCGTAACAATGAGTTTTTGGATATAAAACCAGCTGGTTGGGCCGTTTCCTATGATATGCGGTTCGCCTTGGCAGAGCCTGTATACCGACCTGGCGGCCGGCGGTGTTGGGTCTGAGCTTTCCGGTTTCTCGATAATTTTTCTCTTGACCCTGGTCTCAGCCGGTTCTCTGATCGGGGGTGCAGGTGTAATGGAGAACCGCCGGGGATAAAAAGTTCGGGTGTGCCGGGTTGAAGACGGGGTTCGGGTCGAAGAAAGGGCCCTGGAGGTCGCTGCTGGCCGTCGCAGCGCTGCCCGCGTATGGGTGGGAGCCCACTCGCAGGCAAAATTGCTGCTGCTGCACGGCATGGGGCAGTACGGCGGACGTTTTGACGAGCTGGCGCGCCACCTGGCGTCGGTTGGAGTAAGCGTTACGGCTTACGATCAGCGCGGACACGGGCGCGGGCCGGGCCGCACGGGCTGGCTGGGCGATTTCGACCAGCTGCTCGACGACCTCCAGGCCGTGGTTGAACAAGCAGCACGCGAGCAGCCCGAATTGCCGCTGCTGCTCATGGGCCATTCGATGGGAGGCCTGGTCGTGCTCGCCTACCTGCTTGACCGCCGCCCCCTGCCCGACATGGCGGTACTGTCGAGCCCGGCTATTGTGCCCCTCATAGACGACGAGGATGGGCTTGACCCGACCCGGCTGAGCAGGGACCCGGCGGCCTGGCGATCGTACATGCGAGACCCGCTTCTGCTCAGGGAGCGCGTGCAGCCCGAGCTCTACCACCACCTGTTCGACGGCCTCTGCCGCCTTCCGGGAAGGGCAGCCGAGCTGAGCTTGCCGTTGCTGCTCGTGCAGGGCAGCGACGACCGCCTGTGCAGCGCCGAGGGGGCGGTGGAGTACCTCGAGCAGGCCTCTTCCGCTGATATTGATCTGAGGGTCTACGAAGGAGGGCGCCACGAGTTGTTCGCAGACACCATACGCGAGCGCGTGATCGCCGAACTGGGCGAGTGGATACTGGAACGTGTGCCGCGGAACTCTGCTAGCATGGTCTCAGCATGAGTTGCAGGGTTGCATTCGTAGTTGGCTCGCCGCGGTCGGGGTCGACCTTGCTGGCGCGCATGATCGGCTCGCATTCGGCTGTTTTCGGCCGCCCCGAGCCTCACCTGCTCACACCGCTTGCCCACCTCGGCTATTTTGGCAACGTCGACAAGGCTCCCTACGACCACGTGCTGGCGGCCGAGTCCACGCGGCAGTTCGTCGAGGATCTGCCCGCTGGAGAGCGGGACTACGTTGATGCCTTGAGGGCATACACCGACCTGCTCTACGAGCGCATGCTTTCTACGCGGCCCGGCAAAGAGCTGTTCCTCGACAAGACTCCGGCCTACGCGCTGGTGCTGGATTTCATAGCCCGCATCTATCCTGATGCCCGTTTCGTGGTGCTCACGCGCCACCCCCTGGCAGTGTTCAGCTCATACGCCGAGTCGTTCTTTGACGGTGACTACCAGGCTGCCCACGACTACAATCCCATCACCGAGCGTTACGTGCCGGCCATAGCCGGGTTCCTGCGCAATTCGGGCCTGCCGCTGTGCCACGTCGTCTACGAGAAACTCGTGGCCGACCCCGAAGCCGAGCTCGCGCGAGTGTTCGAATATCTAGGTATTCCCAACGAAGAGGGTGCGGTGGACTACGGCGAGCACGGGCATGTTGAAAAAGGCCTGGGCGATCCAATCGGCGTGGCTCGTCACAAGCGGCCCTCTACCGAGTCGATGCATAAGTGGGCAGCCGAGGTCGCCGCCGATCCCGCCCGCGAGGCACTGTGCCGAAACATCATCGCCCGCCTCGACCCCGCCGACCTGCAGACCTGGGGCCACCCGCTGGACACCATCTGGCAGCCGCTCGAGGAGATCTCGGGCAAGCCGCCGCGCAAGCCGCGCAAGTGGGATCGCTACAGCGTAGAGAGGCGTGCCATAGTCATGCTCAGGCGCAGGGTGCAGGCCAGTCGCGGCCTGCGCAAGTTGATGTCCACCGCACGCCTGGGCCTGGACGTACTCCTGCGCGACTGATTCCAGGCTGGCCGGCCTGCTGGTGCAGATCAGGGCGGCTCCCACGCCATTTCAATTGACGACCGCCGGGCGCGGGCGTATAAGATTCGAAGGCCCATAAGGTCTACAAATTTACTGTGACTGCTGCCACCCAGCCCCATTGCATGGCCAACAACCGTGCTTCGCTCATGAACGTGGGCCGCGAGGTCGACTACGCGGTGCGCGCGCTCAGCTACATGGCGGTCGCGTCGCGTTCGGGCGCGCCGATAAGGCGAGCCGAGATCGGCCAGGCCCAGGCCATACCGCGGCATTACCTGGCGAAGATACTTCGCAAGGCGGTCGACGGCGGGCTGGTAGAATCGGGCGTGGGGCCGCGCGGCGGTTTCTGGTTGGCTCGCGACCCGGCCCGCATAAGCCTGCGCGACGTGTACGAGTGCATCAACGGGCCCATGTGCCTGGTGGAGTGCCTGGCCGAGAAACCGGCTGGTGGGCCGCTGATCTGTGATTTTGAAGAGGTCTGCCCGCAGGCTGGCGTCTGGCTCGGCGCCCAGGTGGCCCTCTTGAAGTATCTCGAGGGTTACGACCTTGCCGGCCTGTCGGCCCGTGCCGATGACGAGGGACTGGTTTCAGCCCTGGCCGCCCGGGCCTGAAAAAGCCGACGGACCCCTGGGCGCAACGCGTGGAGGACAGTAAGATGGCAGACAGCGTAAAACTCGACGAGGAACTGGTGCTCGCGACCCTTTCGACGATCAACGACCCTGAGATTCCGGTCAACATCGTGGAGCTGGGATTGGTCTACAGCGTTGAAATAGTGGACCGTACGGTAGACATCGCCATGACCCTCACCACCCCGGGTTGCGGTATGGCCGGCTACATAACCGGTGAGGCCAGGCAGAAACTGCTCGATCTCGAGGGCGTTGACAAGGCCGAGGTCAGACTGGTGTGGGATCCGCCGTGGAACGCCCACATGATCAGCGCACCGGGCCGCAAAAAGCTGGGCCTGGCTGACCCCGGCGACTGAGCCTCGCCACTGAGCCCGGCGAGCCGGCTGTCGCCGGTCTCGCTGCCCGCTGGACGGGCAGTGCTGCTGACCGTTTTACGGGCAACGGGCCGCTTGCGGCCTGCTTTCTACCCGCCGGGAGCACGGGTTTCGCAGGTTTCCCAGCTTACGCACAGCTTGGATAGTTGGCACCGATCCTGCTTCTACGGGAGGTGAGGGGAGACCCTTACCCAAACCGGGAGGAGCAAACCACATGAGAATTCACACCATAATCCGTTCCCTGCCCCTGGCTGCAAGCATGCTGCTGGCCGGCGTAGCGGTGGCGCTGGCCGAAGAAGCCGCGGCGCCCGCAGTGAGTGACGGAGTTTTTACAGCCAACAACTCCTGGATGATGCTGGCCGCTGGCCTGGTCTTCATCATGCACCTGGGCTTCGCGACGCTCGAGTCGGGTCTGACCAGGTCGAAGAACACCACCAACATCCTGTTCAAAAATACGTTTATCGTCTGCGTTGGTATTATCACCTACGCGCTGGTGGGCTTTAACCTCATGTACCCCGGCGACTTCAACATCATCGGCGGTGGCGTGCTCGGCTTTGCCGGTTACGGCTTGTTTCCGGCGGCGGTCGATAACACGGCGGCTTACGCCGACGGTGGCTACACCTACTGGACGGACTTCCTGTTCCAGGCGATGTTTGCTGCGACAGCCGCCACCATCGTATCAGGGGCGGTAGCAGAGCGCATAAAGCTCTCGTCGTTCATGATCTTCTCCACGGTTTTCGTGGCGCTGGTCTACACGGTCGTCGGTTCGTGGAAGTGGGGCGGTGGCTGGCTCGACGTCATGGGCTTCTACGATTTCGCCGGCTCAACCCTGGTGCATTCGGTCGGCGGCTGGGGTGCACTGGCCGGTGTCCTTCTGCTCGGCCCGCGCATGGGCAAGTACACCAAGGACGGTAAAATTCGCGCCATACCCGGCAGCAGCATGCCGCTGGCCACCATCGGCGTGTTCCTGCTGTGGCTGGGCTGGTTCGGCTTCAACGGCGGCTCGGTGCTGAGCGCTGATCCGGCCCTGGTTTCGCTCACGCTCGTGACCACCTGCCTCGCGGCCGCGGCCGGGGGCCTGGCGGCGATGGTGGTTTCCTGGGCCATCTCGAAGAAGCCCGACCTGTCGATGGCGCTCAACGGCATACTGGCCGGCCTGGTGGGCATAACCGCCGGCGCCGACCTCATGGCCATGCACTCGGCCATAGCCATCGGCCTGGTGGCGGGCGTGATCGTGGTGTTTTCGGTGATGTGGTTAGACCGGGCAAAGATAGACGATCCGGTGGGCGCGATCTCGGTTCACCTGGTCTGCGGAATCTGGGGCACCCTGGCCGTGGGTATCTTCGGCGGTCCCGATTACTCGGTGGGCACCCAGCTCGTAGGCGTGTTGGCTTACGGCGCGACCTGCTTCCTGTCGGCCCTGCTGATCTTCGGCGTTCTCAAGAAGACCATTGGCCTGCGCGTCAGCGAGGAAGAAGAAATGCTGGGACTCGACCTGGGCGAGCACGGCATGTCGGCTTATCCGGATTTCTCAACCGTGTCGGTAACCGGTGTTCACCCCTCCGGCTAGGCATGGACGACCAGGGGAGACCCCGTGGCGTAGTTTGCCACGGGGTTTCTTTGCAGTGTCGGCCGCTGTCAGGTGAGGGTCACGGAGCAGGCAATACAGGCTTGGGCCCCGTAGTAGCTGGCCATAACCAGGGCTTCGCGGGCGGGTAGCGCCAGCCGAAAACGGTCAACGGCGAGCAGCCCATCCGACAGCACGAACAACAGGGCTCCAGCCGCCGCGGCCAGGGCCGATGGCGAGCCATCGAGCGCTCGCAACACCGCCAGCACCGCGACCAGGCCTATCACCGCCACGTAGGCGGCCACTGGCACCTTCATCTCGCCCAGGCCGGGAAGCAGGTAGCGGTACAAGGCTATCGAACCACCGCCGAGAAGACCCGCTACCAGTAGCGTCGGCGCCGCGCCGGGCGGCGGGGCTATCCAGGCCGCCGCGTAGAACAGGTGGCCGACCAGGAACGAGACGAGGCCGGCGGCAAACAGCTTGCGCGGTAGCATGAGCAGCACGTCTCCGCACAGTCCGAAGGCCAGCCCCCCCAGCAGCAGGCAGCGGTAGCGCGGGTCATCGCCCGGGTGCAGCCAGGCTATGGCTATGATCAGCAGCATGGTGCCCGGCTTGAGCAGGTAGTGAAGCGCAAGCAGGCCACGGTTGCGGGCGACGATCTGGGCTGTCCCCGACAACAGGGCCAACAGGAGAAGAGCGCTTACTGACATTATGGCGGCAGAGGCTATACGGGCGCCGGCTACATTGCCAAGGCGGGGGTATTCCAGTAAAACGGCCTGATTCCACCTCCCGGGAGCAGCTCCATGTCCAGCCAGAACGGTTTCTACAGATTCACCGGTACCGACGACTACATTGTCTCCCCGTCGCTCGTCGACGCGGTAAACTGCGCCATCGCGCTCGAAAGGCCGCTACTAATCAAGGGCGAGCCCGGCACGGGCAAGACCCTGCTGGCGGAGAACGTGGCCAGCGCCCTGGGCATGCCCATGGAGTCCTGGCACATAAAATCGACCAGCAAGGCATCAGAGGGCTTGTATGTTTACGATACCGTGCAGCGCCTGAACGACGCTCGTTTTGGCGACGGCGATGTTTCGGACATCCGCCGTTACATCCACTACGGGCCGCTGGGTCGCTCGTTTTCGGCCGAGGAGCGCACCGTGCTGCTCATCGACGAAATAGACAAGGCTGACCTCGAGTTTCCCAACGACCTGCTGCTCGAGCTTGACCAGATGAGGTTCACTGTCATGGAGACTGGCGACGAGGTGGCCGCCCGCGAAAGGCCGGTTGTCATCATCACCTCCAACAACGAACGCGAGCTGCCCGACGCGTTTCTGCGTCGCTGCGTGTTTCATTTCATCGAGTTTCCCGAACGCGAGCTGATGCAGAAAATCGTGGCCGTCCACCACGACAACCTCGACAGCAAGCTGCTCGACCAGGTGCTCATAAAGTTTTACTGGCTGCGCGAGCAGAACGACCTGCGCAAGAAGCCGTCCACGTCGGAGTTGATAGACTGGATATCGGCGCTGCTGAAGTCCGGGATCAGCCAGGACCAGCTCGAGTCTCACATCCCCTTCATGTCGGCCTTGCTCAAAAACGAGCAGGACAGCGAAGCCCTCAGCCGCTACGATGACCGAGGCGGCGAACTACCCACGCAGTGGAGCGACCTCGGGCCCCGCTACAACCAGTAGTCCCATGTTTCTTGACCTGTTTTACGGCCTGCGCAAAGCGGGAGTACCGGTTGCCCTGCAGGAGTGGCGCATGCTGCTCGAGAGCCTGGAGCAGGGCATGCACGCTTGCAGCCTGATGCATTTCTACCACCTTTCGCGCGCCTGCCTGGTAAAGAGCGAGGTCTGGTTCGATGCTTTTGATGCCGTGTTCGCCGAGGTCTTCGAGGGAGTCGAGGGCGCTCTCGACATAGAGAAGGAGGTCCTGGAGTGGCTGCGCGACCCCAAGGCGGCCGAGCAACTCACAGCCGAACAGCTGGCCGAGCTCGAGCGACTGACCCACAGCGAGCTCATGAAACGTTTTCTCGAGACCCTCGCCGAGCAGGATGAGCGCCACGACGGCGGCGGACGCTGGGTGGGCACCGGCGGCAGGTCGCCCTACGGACACGGTGGCGTTCATCCCACCGGCATCCGCGTTGGTGGCCCCGGTCGCAACCGTTCGGCCATGAAGGTGGCCGAGGAAAGGCGCTTTCGTGATTACCGCACCGACCAGACCCTCGACCTGCGGCAGACGCGGGTCGCCCTGCGGAGACTGCGCAACCTGACCCGCAGCGGCAACGCCTCGGAACTGGATCTCGACGAGACCATAGACGAGACCTGTCGCAACGGCGGCGAAATAGAGCTCGTCTTTCGGCCGCCCAAGCGCAACAACGTGCGCCTGCTGTTGCTAATGGACGTGGGCGGCACCATGGACCCCTACTACGAGCCCGTGAGCCGCTTGCTCACCGCGCTGCACGAGGAGCGGGGCATCCGCGACTTCCGTTCCTACTATTTTCACAACTGCATCTACGAGCACGTGTTCAAGACGGCGCGCCTCGCGGCCTCCGATGCGGTGCCCACCGGGGAGTTGTTTCGCATGCTCAACGAGCGTTGGAAGGTGCTGGTGGTCGGCGACGCGGCCATGCACCCGGCCGAACTGCTGCAATCCTACGGCAACATCGACCCGCGCGTGGTGAGCGAAACCCCGGGCATAGACTGGCTGCATCGCATAGCCGCCCATTTCAACCGCAGCGCCTGGCTCAACCCCGACGACAAGCGCTACTGGGACCAGACCCAGTCCACGCGCGTGATTCGCCGTACTTTCCCCATGTTCCAGCTCAGCGTAGATGGCATATCGGAGGCCGTGCAGGCCCTTATCGGCGCCCGCGTACAGGCCTGAGCTGTGGCTGTCGCCCGCGCCACAGCAGCCGACCCGGCCGACGGGTTGTGCTTTGAGTGCACGGGCTGTGGAGACTGCTGCCGGGTGCGCGACGGCTACGACTGCGTTTACCTCTACGAGGACGACGCCGAACGCCTGTCCCTCGAGCTGGCACTGGAGCTAGACGAGTTTCTCGAGCGTTACGCTTTTGTCGACGAGCTGGGTTGGACACGTATCAAAATGGACAGCGACGCTTGTCCGTTTTTTAATCGCGAGAATAACTGTTGCTCGGTCTACGAAGCGCGGCCGTTGCAGTGCCGTACCTTTCCGTTCTGGGACTCGATGCTGACGGGTAACGCCGGTCGCTTGAGCTGGCGCTCGAGCGCGCGCAGGATGTGCGAAGGCGTGGGCCAGGGCAACAAGTGGCCCGCCGCCCAGGTGAACAAGCTGGTGGCTGAAATGAAGGAGGCCGAGGAAGAACAGGGCTGATGTTACCTGGCGATATAAACCTTAACGACCTGTTCGTGTTCGACGACGGTATTCCCCACGACTGGTTTCGCTGGATGAGGGGCAATGACCCGCTGCGCTGGCAGCCAGAGACCGAGGGGGCGGGATACTGGTGCGTGTCCCGTTACGACGACGCCGTGGCGGTGTCGCGCGACAACGTCCTGTTTTCGTCGTCGGCCGGTGGCACCAACATATTCGAGGCCGGCGACGAGCAACTCGTAATGCTGCGCGCGCTCATGCTCAACATGGACCCGCCCGGGCACAGCAAGTACCGCCGCCTGGTAAACAAGGGCTTCACCCCCGCGCGGGTCGCCAACCTTCGCTCCGGCATCGTCGAAATGTCGCGCGAAATAGTCGACAGCATAGCCGAGCGCGGCGAGTGCGAGTTCGTGGATGACGTGGCTTCGCAGCTGCCCATGATGTCGATCTGCGACATGCTGGGTGTCCCCGTAGAAGATCGCCGCCACGTGTACGATCTCAGCAACACGCTCATCGGCTTTGACGACCCCGAGTTCCAGGTAAGCGACGATGACCGCATGGGCGCTTCGCTGGGCATGTTCGAGTATGCCCAGAAGCTGGGCGACGAGCGCAGGGCCAATCCCGGTGACGACCTCGTGAGCGTTCTCGTCAACGGCGAGGTCGATGGGGAGAAGCTCGACGACCTCGAGTTCAATTCATTTTTCCTGCTCATCGCGCTGGCCGGAAACGAGACCACCCGTACCGTCACCAGCCAGGCCATGCGGCTGCTCATAGAGCACCCCGACCAACGGGCGCTGCTGGTAGATGACCCGTCGTTGCTGGCCGGCGCCGTGGAAGAAGTCCTGCGCTACAACCCGGCTGTCATTCACTTCCGGCGCACCGCGACGGCCGACACCGAACTCGGTGGGCAGGCCATTAACAAGGGAGAGAAGGTCGTTATCTGGTACCCGTCGATCAACCGCGACGAATCGATGTTTGACGATCCCGATGCTTTTGACATCAGGCGCAGCCCCAACGAGCACCTCGCTTTCGGCGTGGGCGAACACTTCTGCCTCGGGGCCAACCTCGCCCGCGTGCAGTTGAACGCCATACTGGGCGAGCTGGTGTCGCGCTTGCCCGACATGGAGTTTGCCGGTCCGGTTCGGCGGCTGCATTCCAACTTCATAGACGGTATAAAGGAAATGCGTTTGAGTTTTACGCCGCAAGGAAAGGTAACATGAAAATAAAAGTGGACTACGATCTGTGCGAGGCAAACGCTATCTGCATGCGCGAGAGCCCGAAGGTGTTCGAGGTTGATGACGACGACAACCTGCAGGTGCTCGTCGAAGAGCCGGGCGAAGAACTGCACGCGTCGGTTCGCGAAGCGGTGAGACTCTGCCCGCGGCAGGCGCTCAAGCTCGAAGACTAGTACTGGCGTCCCTCAGCGACGGCGCAGGCGCAGTTGCAGGTCTGATATGCGTCCCTCGGCGAAACCGGCTTCGCAGTAGCTCAGGTACATGAGCCAGGATCTCTGCAGGGCGTGGTCGTAGCCCAGTTCGGACAGCAGCTGCCGGTTGTCCGTGAAACGTTGTCGCCAGTGCGCCAGCGTCGTCACGTAGTGGCTGCCTATGTCGGTGGTTTCTTCCAGCAGCAAGTCTGCGCCCCGGGCTTCGTGCTTGATCACCCGCAGCGAAGGCAGGCATCCCCCGGGAAATATCCGCTGGCGGATGAAATCCGGGCGGTAGCGGTACTCGTCGTAAAGAGCGTCTTCTATGGTGATGGCCTGCAGGAACAAGCGGCCGCCGGGTCGCAGGCGGTCGCGGTAGCAGGCAAACAGGCGCCCGTAATTGCGCGCCCCCACCGCTTCTATCATTTCGATGCTGGCCACCGCGTCGTGGCTGCCGCGCAGGTCGCGGTAGTCGCTCCTCTTTACCGTCACGAGGTCGCCCAGCCCGCGCGCTTGCACGCGGGCGGCGAGGTAGTCGGCCTGCTTTTCTGACACGGTCACAGCCGTCACCCGCACCTGTCGTTGCTCGGCGGCGTACAGGGACAGGGCCCCCCAGCCACAGCCGAGGTCGAGAAGTCGTTGCCCGGCCTTCAGCTCGAGGCTGTCGCAGGCGCGTTCGAGCTTGGCCTTCGCGGCTTCTTTCAGCGAGGTGCCGGGCTTGTCAAAAACCAGGCAGGAATAACTCAGCCCGGGGTCCAGGAAGAGTTCGAAGAAATCGTTTCCGAGGTCGTAGTGTTTTGCCACGTTGCGCCGCGAGCGCCGCCTGCCGGCCGCCGGTTGCAGTCTTCTCATCCCCCGGACGAGCGCGGCCGCCGGGCCTGGCCGGGTTTCGATGCCCTGCTCGTTGGCGGCCAACAGCCGTGTGAGTTCGACCAGCTCGTCGCAGTCCCACTCGCCGCGCGTGTAACTGTCGGCCGCCCCGATGCCTCCGCGCAGCGCGACGCGCAGAAAGAAGCGTGGGTCGTTGACGGTTATGGTTGGCTCGAAGAAGGGTTGGCCGGCAGCGCCAGGGGCAGCGTCGCCAAAGCTGAGCGTGGCACCGTTCTCCTGCAGGTACAGGCGCCCCGAGGAGAGCTTGCGCAGTCGCCCGAGGACAACGGCTCTCGCGGCCGCTGCAGGCAGCTTGACGAGGAGAGGTATGACAGGCTGAGCGCTGTCGGGTTGCGGGTTTCTCAGCGGAACTTCGTGGTGCGAGGAGGGGGACTCGAACCCCCACGAGCGCAATGCCCACCAGGCCCTCAACCTGGCGCGTCTACCAGTTCCGCCATCCTCGCAGTCAGCTGTGGCCAGGGAGCAGCCTACTCTTCGGCCGCCGCGGGCTCAGCCGCGGGCTCCGTTGCCACTGGCTCCGTTGCCACTGGCTCCGTTGCTAGTGGCTCCGTTGCTAGTGGCTCCGTCGCAGGCACGGTAAGTGTCGCCGGCTCCTCGACGTCGTCGAACACCGAGGTTCGCTGGGCCGACATCACCGCCAGCGTCAGCGACGTGGCCATGAACACGATGGCCATGATGGTTGTCAGCCGGGTGAGCATGTTGCCGGGGCCGCTGGGGCCGAACACGGTCGAGCCGCCGCCTCCGAAAGCCGCGCCCATATCGGCGCCCTTTCCGCTCTGCAGCAGCACGACTCCGATGAGTACCACCGCGGCTATAATGTGAACTACGTTGACCAGGGTTTCCACTTTAAATTACTCCCGATTGCTCCCGATGGTGGACTATGCGCAGGAAGTCCTCCGCCTTCAAGCTGGCCCCGCCGACCAGGGCGCCGTTGACGTTGGGGCAGGCCATGAGTTCGTCGGCGTTATCGGGCTTGACGCTGCCCCCGTAGAGTATGCGGATGCCGGCCGCGGTGTCCGTGTCGCTCATGTCGGCGAGCACGGTTCTGAGGCCGGCGTGGACTTCCTCGGCCTGTTCCGAGCTGGCGGTACGCCCCGTTCCTATGGCCCACACGGGCTCGTAGGCCAGCAGCAGGCTGGTGAAACCGGCCTGCTCGAGCTCGCATAGACCGCCTCGCAGCTGCCTTTCCACCACTTCTGCGGTCTGCCCGGCTTCGCGTTGCTCGAGGGTTTCTCCGACGCATAGCAGAGGTATCAAGCCGCCCGCATGGGCGGCGGCGACCTTGCGGGCAACGGTGTAGTCGGTTTCGCCGAAGTGCTCCCGGCGTTCCGAATGCCCTATCACGACGTGGCTGCAGCCGGCGTCGACGAGCATTTCGGCCGAGACTTCGCCCGTCCAGGCGCCCGATTGTTCCCAGAACATATCCTGGGCGGCCAGCGACACCGGTGAGCCGGCCAGCTCGCCGGCCACCACGTGCAAAGAGGTGTAGGGCACCGCCAGCAGTACGTCGCGCCCCTTGAGCCCGGCACAGCCATCCACGACGGCGCGCGCCAACTCGGCCGATTCGTCGGCGAGGCAATTCATTTTCCAGTTGGCGGCCAGCATTGGAACAGGCATGTTGGTCTCCTCAGGCATTGTCGTTCTCCTCGTCCAGTGCTGCTATGCCCGGCAGGATTTTTCCTTCGAGGAACTCCAGCGAGGCCCCGCCGCCTGTTGATACGTGGGTGACGTCGGCCTGTCTACCGGATTCTGTCAGAGCGGCCACCGAGTCGCCACCGCCGACGACAGACATCGCGGCCGAGTCGGCAACGCCGTTGGCCACGGCCATGGTGCCCTCGGCAAAAGCCGGCCACTCGAAGACGCCCATGGGGCCGTTCCACAACAGGGTGCGCGCGCCCGCTATGGCGTCCCGGTAAGCGCGTCGGCTGCGCGGGCCGATGTCCAGCCCCATCAGCCCGCCGGGTATATCGCGGCCGTCGACAGCTACCGGGGTCGCGTTTTCGTCAAAATTGTCGGCCACCACGTGGTCCACCGGCAGTTGCAGTTCGCAGCCGGCCCGGGTGGCCTCGTCGAGCAGCTGTGCGGCGAGCTCGGTCTTGTCGCTCTCCACCCGCGAGTCGCCCGTCGAGTGTCCCATGGCTGCAAGAAAGGTATAGGCCATCGCACCGCCAACGAGCACCGAGTCGGCCGGCCCGAGGAGGTTTTTCATCACTGCTATTTTGTCGGATACCTTGGCGCCGCCGACGACCGCGACAAAGGGTTGCTCGGGCGATTCTACCAGCAAGCTCAAGGTCTCGACCTCGCGCGTGAGCAGCAGGCCGGCGGCGTGCTCGGCCAGCAGGGCCGGAACACCTACGATCGAAGCGTGGGCGCGGTGCACGGCACCGAAGGCATCGTTTACATAGAGCTCGGCCAGGGAGGCCAGCTCGGCCGCGAAGGCGGGGTCGTTGTTTTTTTCGCCGTCGTGAAAGCGCAGGTTCTCGAGCAGGAGCACTTCGCCGTCGGCAAGTGCCATGGCCATCGCTCGGGCCTGTTTACCCACGCAGTCCGGGGCCAGGGGAACGGGCGTCTCCAGCAGGCTGGACAGCAGCTCGGCCACCGGAGCCAGCGAGCAGGCGGGGTCAGCCTTGCCGCCAGGCCTGCCGAGATGCGATGCCAGGATGATGCGGGCGCCCGCGTCGCGCAGGGCCTTGATGGTCGGCAGCGCGTTCTCCACCCGCACGGCGTTGCCGATGACGCCATCGCGCAGGGGTACGTTGAAGTCCACGCGCAAAAACACGCGGCGACCGGCGAGTTCGAGCTGCTCGAGCCTTCTCACCTCTGCTGTCTGCCGCTGTTCCTAGAGACTGCCGGCGATCATTGAGGTGACGTCACACAGCCGGTGCGAAAATCCCATCTCGTTGTCGTACCAGGACAGGATCTTTGCAAAGCCGGGCTCGGGTACCTTGGTGATCGGTGCGTCAAAGATCGACGAGTGAGGGTTGCCGTTGAAGTCTATCGATACCAGCGGCTTGTCGTTGTACTGCAGCACGCCCTTCATGGGGCCGTCGGCAGCGGCCTTCATGGCCGCGTTTATTTCTTCGGCCGAGGGGGTCTTATCGGTTTCAAAAACGAGATCAACCACCGATACGTTGGGCGTCGGAACTCTTATGGCCATACCGTCGAGTTTCCCTGCCAGCTCGGGCAATACCAGGCCGACGGCCTTCGCGGCACCGGTGGTGGTGGGTATCATCGACAGCGCGGCGGCACGTGCGCGGCGCATGTCACCATGCGGAAGGTCGAGTATTCGCTGGTCGTTGGTGTAGGAGTGTATGGTCGTCATCAGGCCACGCTTGAGCGTGAACTCCTGGTGCAGGATCTTGGCCACCGGCGAAAGGCAGTTGGTCGTACACGAAGCGTTGGAGATGACGTGGTGCGAGGCCGGGTCGTAGCTCTCGTGGTTGACCCCGTAGCACAGCGTGAGATCCACGTCGCCGGCCGGCGCCGAGATCACTACCTTGCGGGCGCCCGCCTGGAGGTGGGCGGCTGCCTTGTCGCGGGAGGCGAACAGGCCGGTCGATTCGATGACCACGTCGACGCCCAGCTCACCCCAGGGAAGTTGCGCCGGGTTGCGCTCGGAGAGGACATTTATGGACTTGCCGTTGACCGATATGTTGGCGTCACCGGCTTCGACCTGTCCCGGAAAGCGTCCGTGTATGCTGTCGTACTCGAGCAGGTGGGCCAGGGTTGTTGCGTCGGTGAGGTCGTTGACCGCAACGATTTCGTAGTCTTTTTGTTCCAGCCCCGCACGGAGCATGTTACGACCGATGCGACCGAAACCGTTAATTGCTACCCTGGCTGCCACTGTAATCCTCCTGGCTTATGTGTTGTTCGCAGGCGCGTTGCCGCTGGCGGCAAACGCCCTGAACCCGAGTTAACCCGCCCCGTACAAAGGTTTGAAAAGGTGGGGGGAAACAGCGTTCGTATCTCACGCGCGGCAGGCCGGGTCAAGGTAACAGGGGCGTTCGTTTCCGGCTTCGGGGGGATGCTGCATAATGGGTTGGCCGCGCGACAAGGCTGGTGTTTGCAGGGCGCAGCTTGTGCGTGCCTGACGCGAACTGTTATTCGGTCGGCGGCGAGGGAGTAAACTGAGGCGGTGGAGTTGGGCGGAGGTATACAGTTTCTGGACATGATCGGTGGGTCGGGGCTCGTCGTGAAGGGCGTCCTGTACCTGCTCATCGCGGTGTCGGTAATCAGCTGGGCCGTAATTCTTTTCAAGGCCCGGCAGATACGCGTGGCGCGGCGTTTTTCCGAGCGTTTTCTCGACATGTTCTGGCAGACCCGCAACCTGACCGAGGTATCACGGGCTTGCAGCGGCCTGCCGGAAAACCCGGTCGCCGAGGTTTTCAGGGCCGGCTACGAAGAGCTGCTTCGCTTGCGGACCCGTAAGCGCGGATCCTCGGACCCGCTGACCACCGAGCTCGGCGGTGTGGCCAACGTTGAGAGGGCCATGCGGCGAGCGGCAAGCCTGCAGCGGGTCAAAATGGAAAGGCAGCTGACTTTCCTTGCCACCACTGCCAGCTCGGCTCCATTCGTGGGCCTCTTCGGCACGGTGTGGGGAATCATGAACTCCTTCATGGGCCTGAGCGAAGGCGGCTCGTCGAGCATACAGGCGGTGGCTCCCGGCATATCCGAGGCACTGGTGGCCACGGCCATGGGCCTGGCGGCGGCCATTCCCGCGCTGGTGGCCTATAACCACTTTGCGCGCCGCGCGGCGGTGCTGGCGGGCGACATGGAGAACTTTGCCTCCGAGTTTCTCAACATCGCCGAGCGACACTTCCTGGGACAGGCCGGTCGCTGATGAGCGGCGAGATCGGCAGCGGGTCGACCATCTCGGGCATAAACGTCACGCCCCTGGTCGACGTGATGCTGGTGCTGCTGGTGATTTTCATGGTGACCGCACCCATCATCCAACAGGGTGTGCCGGTGGACCTGCCCGAGGTGACGGCCGAACCCCTGCCGGGTGACGAGTCGGCGCTGGTGGTGTCGGTGACCGGCGACGGCGATGTGTACCTGGCCGACGAGGCCGTCGAACTGGACGCGCTGGGGGCCGAGGTCCTCGCAATGGTCAAAGAGATGCCGGGTCGCCCGGTGTATCTCAGGGCTGACCACGGGGCTCTCTACGGGGCGGTTGTGGCCGTCATGGCCGAGCTGCGGCGGGTGGGAATAAAAAACCTCGGGATGATAACCGACCCCGAGGCCGCCTGACCAGTGCAGGCCGATTTTCCAGGCAGCCCGGTCTCGTTGCACCGTGACGTCCTGGACCCCGATTTTATCAGGGCAGCCCTGCTGTCGCTGGGTGGCCACCTGCTGATACTCGCGGTGGCGGTGTTCCTCGGGGCGCGCCACTGGAGCGAGTCCCCCGCGCGGGCTCCGATATACGGCGTGCGCATTCACAAGGCAGCTCCCGGTTCGCTGCTGATGCGGCAGGGGCCGCTGGGCGGGTCGGGCGCGGGACCCGAGGCGCCAGCCCTGGTGAAGAAGCCGGCACCCGTGAAGAAACCCGAGCCGGTTGCGAAGAAGCCAGAGCCCGTGAAGAAACCCGAGCCGGTTGCGAAGAAGCCAGAGCCCGTGAAGAAGCCCGAGCCCGTGGCAAAGAAACCCGTACCCGTGAAGAAACCCGAGCCGGTTGCGAAGAAGCCAGAGCCCGTGAAGAAACCCGAGCCCGTGAAGAAACCCGAGCCGGTTGCGAAGAAGCCAGAGCCCGTGAAGAAACCCGAGCCGGTTGCGAAGAAGCCAGCGCCCGTGGAGAAAGCAGCACCCGTGGCCGCTGCGCTGGAGAACATTCCAGCGTCTGAGCCTGCGCTGAAAACCACGCCACCTGCCGCACTGGGCGAAGACGGCAGCAAGCTCGCTACTTTGAGCGGGGCTGCCGGGGACCCTCCTGCCACCGGTCCCGCAGGAGTGGCCAGCGGCGACTTGCTGCAGGGCGTTGAGTTTCTTCGCTACTACAACACGCTCATCGATACCCTGCGTCGCAACTGGGTCTGGGCCGGAGATGCCAGCGCCGGGTTGTCGGTATCGGTGGGTTTCAGCGTAAGGCCCGACGGAAGCCTGGCCGCGGTTCGCCTGCTGTCTGAATCGGGCAACGCGGGCTTCGACAGGTCGGTCGAGAACGCGGTCAGGAGCGCAGGCATGATAGAGCCTCCCCCGGATCGTTACAGGAAGGAGTTCAGCGAGGTGATCATACAGTTCAATTCAGACGACCTTGCCAACGCCGCGGGGGCTCGAAAGAGATGATAACCTGCGGGGGCAAGGCCCTGATCCTGGTGGTCTGCACTGTATTGCTGCTTATCAACGCGCGGGCCGAGGCCCAGGTCAGGGGCGAGATTTCGCGACCCGGGTCGGTACTCGTGCCCGTGTCGGTGCCCGGCCTGGAGTGGGGCGGTGGCGAGACCAGGCCGGCCGCGGCCGCGCGCTTCAATGAACTGCTGGCCGAAGATCTTCGCAGGTCGGGTATTTTCAACGTAGTCGATCCCCCGCGCGACCTGGGATTGCCGTCCAGCGATGGCTACGGAGGCTGGTCATCGGCGGGGGTGCTAGGGGTCGTGGGTGGCAGCTACACGGGTACGCCCGGGGGCATCACCGTCGAAGTTCGGTTTTTTGACGTGGCCGCGGGTCGCAGCCTGGGCGGACGTCGGCTCAACGGTTCGGTGGACGCGGTGTCGGCAATGGCGCACCAGGTCGCCGACGGCGTGATGGAGATAGTGACGGGTCGTGAAGGTCCCTTTCATTCCTGGATAGCTTTTGTCTCCGACCGAGAGGAGCACTTCAGGGAGCTGTACGTGTACAGCTTTGACGGCGCGGTGTCGCGCTTGACGGCGCACAGGTCCATCACCATGGCGCCGGCCTGGAACCGCGACGCTACGAGAATAGCCTTCACCTCGTTCAAGAGTGGCAAGCCGGTGCTCTACGGTTACGACCTCTCGAGCGGTAACGACAGTCGACTTGCCCACCGCCACGGTGTCAACGTGGGCGCTGCCTGGGCGCCGCAGGGACTCTCGTTGCTGTTCTCGCGCGAGGTAGAGGGCAACTCGGACCTTTATATCCTTGATCTTGGCAACGAGCGCACGCGCAGGCTCACCCGTCACTGGGGCATCGACGTCGATCCGGCCTGGTCTCCCGACGGCCGCTCGGTGGCGTTCTGCTCGTCGAGAGGGGGTACGCCGCAGGTATATGTCATGAAGAAGGACGGCAGCGACATGAGGCGGGTGACCTTCGAGGGCAGCTACAACTGCTCGCCGGCCTGGTCCCCCGATGGTCGGCACCTGGCCTGGACGGGCCGCGTGGGCCGATATTTCCAGATCCTGGCAATGCCCGCTGTGGGTGGTAAGCCCCGGCAGCTGACTTTTGAGGGTGAAAACGAAGATCCGTCCTGGTCGCCAGACTCACGCTTCCTCGCCTTTTCGAGCAAGCGCACGGGCGATCGCGACCTCTACATGGTGCACGCTGCCCGTGGCATAATAACCCGGCTCACGTCGGGCCCCGGAGATGATGCCGCCCCCACGTGGTCTGGCCGCCTGCGATGAGATAGTAAATACCTGGAGTGGAAATCGACGATACCGTGTCGGACCGGATACGGTGCCGAAAGGAGTGAAAGAGTGGTGACGAAGATGGGTGTAACAACAAGGAGAGAAAATATGCGGGTAGCAGTTACGATGACGGTAACGGCCCTGTGCGTGCTGGTGATGGCTGGCTGTTCGGCCCAGGGCGAAAGCGTGTTCGGTGGATGGGGCGGCGGCACACGCGACCAGGATCGCGTGGCCAGCGAAGAGCTCGCGGCCGAGCCAAGCATAAACCAGTTTGAAGAGATCGGCGCCGTGGCCTCGGGTGGCCCCCTGGAAGACGTATCCTTCGAGTTTGATTCTGTGCAGTTGAGCGAAGACGCAATGGCAGTCCTCGAGCGCAACGCCGCCTGGGCTGCCACTCACCCGGGCAGCAGGATAGAGGTCGAAGGGCACTGCGACGAGCGCGGCACCTCGGAGTACAACCTGGCGCTGGGCGCTCGCCGGGCGCGGGCCGTTGTTGACGGACTGGTTGCCCTCGGGGTAGATTCCGACAGGCTGTCGACTGTGAGCTACGGAGAAGAGCTTCCCCTGTGCAAGGATGCCAACCCGGATTGCTGGCGACGCAACCGCCGCGCACGACTGGTTGACCTGGGAACAGACTGAATATGAAGAACGCTCGCTTGTTGTTGATGCCCTGCTTTCTGACCGCGACCCTGTTGCTTTCGGCCTGTGCGCCCCAGTACGGCGTCGTGTCGAGCGACCGGGGCACCCGTGAACTGCAGAGGGTGCAGGTGCGGCAACGTCGCGCCATAGAAGAGCTGCGAGTTGAGCAGGAGCGCTTGCGGGCCATGCTCGAAGAGCTGGGCTACCGAGCCGAGTCGTCCGCCGATCAAGTGGCGCCGGTTGCTTCACCGGTCCCCGGCGTCGAAGGTCCTGGCAGAGTTGAGTCGCCGCCTGGACTGGCTGCATCGGGACTGGCTGCATCGGGACCGGCTGCGTTCGGGTCGGAAGGCGCCGTGGCGCTGGAAGGGCCTGTCGCCGCGGCGGGATTAGAAGTGACCGCGACGGCGGCAGCAGCAGCTCCAGCGGCGGCAGCAGCTCCAGCGGGTAATCGTGGAGAAGGGCTGCTCGAGTGGCCCGGACTTTCGGCTCCGGCCGGATGGACTGAGCCCGGGGCCGATAAAAAGAAAACCGGCGAAGCTCCTTTCGGGAGTATTGCCAGCCGGCCCGATGTCGAGGCAGCCGAGGCAGGGGCCGAGCTAGCCACAGCACCTCCGGCAGACGCCACGGCCGGCGAGGTCGGGGCAACCGGCGCGAGCGCCTGGGGCGACGATGAAGCCGACTCCGGCGGCGCTGGCTTCGGCATGTCAGAGAGTTCGTGGGAAAAACCGAGGGTGCCGTCGTCTCTCCGGGGGAGCGACTACGGCAAGGGCGTCGAACTGTTCGAGGCCGGCGACAGCGAAGGCGCGATCCAGGCGTTTCGGAATTTCATCCACGAGCACACCGACTCGTCATACCGCGATGACGCTCAGTTCATGATCGGCGAGGCCTGCCTTCGCCAGGGCCAGTATTCGCGAGCCATACTCGAGTACAACCGGGTCGTGGTGTCATACCGTTCAGGCGATCGCACGGCCGCGGCCCTGCTGCGCCTGGCCGACGCGTTTGCAGCCATCGGTGACGATATAGACGCCAAGCTCAGCCTCCAGAAAGTCGTAAACGGCTACCCGGGATCAGGCGAGGCCAACGAGGCGTGGCGCAGGCTCAGGGGGCAGGGCAGCTGACCCTGGCTTTTCACGATGAGGGTTTTCAGGGGGCTCGAACGGGCCCGGGGATTATTTCGCCGCCCGGTCCTGACCATAGGTAACTTTGACGGCGTACACCGCGGCCACCAGGTCATACTCGACCAGGTCAGGGCCGACGCCGACCACCACGGCACCGACGCCGTGGCGCTCACGTTTTTTCCGCACCCGCTACGGGTGTTGAGACCCGACAGCGCCCCCAGGCAGTTGATGACTCTTGGCGATCGGCTGCGCGCCCTGGCCAACTGCGGCATGGACGCCGTGGTGGTGCAGGGGTTCTCTCCCGCCTTTGCCGACATAGAGGCCGAGGTCTTCGTGCGCGACCTGCTCGTGGGTGCCCTCGACGTGCACAAGGTGGTGGTGGGACATGACATCAACTTCGGCAAGGGGCGCAGTGGTTCAGCCGAGACCCTGCTCGAGGCCGGCGAGAGCTGCGGGTTTTCGGTCGAAGTCATACAGCCGGTCGCTGTGGGGGGCGAGGTGGTTCACTCCAGCGTCGTGCGCCAGGCGGTCGCTGACGGCGACGTGGCCAGGGCGGCGGGGCTGCTCGGCAGGCCGTGGACCCTGCGCGGTCGCACGGTAAGAGGCGACGGGCGCGGCGGCGAGCTGGGCTTTGCCACGGCCAACCTTCTGCCGGCCACCGACCTCGTTCCGGCCGACGGGGTCTATGCCACCCGCGCGCTGCTCGACGGGCGGACGATAGACGGGGTGACCTCGGTGGGTAACAAACCCACCTTTGACGGTTCTGCTACGGTGGTCGAAACGCATCTTTTCGAGCCCCAGGGTGAGCTTTACGATCTGCCCATGGGGGTTCAGTTCATAGGGCGCCTGCGCGGCCAGGTGCGCTTTTCTTCGGCCGAAGATCTCAAGCAGCAGGTGGCCCGGGACATCGAGGATGCCCGGCGAGCGCTGGTAGAGGCTGGCTGAAGCATGCACGCAAGCGGCGAGGGGCCCCGTGTATTGAAGGTTCATGAGCGGCACAGCGGCGAGCGGCTTGACCGCTGGCTGGCGGTCTCCGGTCAGCTGGGCAGTCGCTCGCAGCTGCAGGCAGCCATTCGCGAAGGCCGGGTCGACGTCGATGGCCGTCGCGCCCGCGCCTCGTTGCGCCTGGCAGGCGGCGAGACGGTGACGGTGGCCCCGGGCAAGCCCGTGGACGCAGAAGGCCTGCCAACGGCCGAGGACCTGCCACTGCGCATCCTCCACGAAGACGAGTGCATGCTGGCTGTAGACAAGGCAGCGGGCATGGTCGTTCATCCCGGAGCGGGCAACAGGCAGGGCACCCTCGTCAACGCCTTGTTGCACCGTTACCCCGACGAGCGCTGGCCGGGCGACAGGGGTCGCCCGGGCATCGTGCATCGACTGGACAAGGAGACCTCGGGCGTGGTGCTGGTGGCCAGGACGGTCGAAGCCCATGAACATCTATCGGCCCAGTTCCGTGGTCGCAGCGTGCGCAAGCAGTACCTGGCCCTGGTCCGGGGCGTGGTCACGTCGCCCGGGGTCATCGACGCGGCACTCGGCCGGCACCCGCGCGACCGCAAGAAGATGTCCCAGGCAGCCAGGAACTCGCGGCCGGCCAGTACGCGCTACGAGCCGCTCGAAAGCTTTGACGGGCTTACCCTGCTCAAGGTCATGCCCGAGACCGGCAGGACCCACCAGATAAGGGTGCACATGGCGGCCAGTGGCTGGCCGGTGGTGCGGGACCCCTTGTACGGCGGGCGATCGCGCGGTGACCAGGCCTCGCTTTGTTTATCGGCCCGCACCCGCGAACTGCTTTCGGCCATGCCCAGGCAGGCGCTTCACGCTGCAAAAACAGGCTTTACCCACCCCCTGACCGGATCCATGCTGTCGATCGAGGCGCCGCTGCCCGACGATTTTGAGTCGCTTCTACGCGGGTTGCGCGGTGCATAGCTGCTTGCGCACAGCCCCCCGGTGACAGAGGATTTGACTGTCGTCGGGGGATTATCTAGCCTTAAGTAATCCACCGGTACCTTACTGTTGCAGCCCTGAATGGGGGAGCGCCGTAACTGCCGGTCGGAATCCCTGGTTCTTCGAGGGCGCCCGTTGGCCCCCGGTATCTTCAGGAGCAGGGAATTTTCAGGTAGGGGGCGGCCCGCTCCGACCAGGCACTTGGGCCAGGTCGGTTGCACGTCGCCGGTTTTCCAACAAACACCGGAGTCTATGAGTCCACGAGAGAACAGCAGCAATGGAGGTTCGACCTCACGGTCGGGCAGGGGAAAAAGAGGTTCGGGCAGGCCGCGTAGCCAGTCTGGCCGCGGTCGCAGGGCTGAGCCCCGGCACGAAGAGGTAGATATCAGGGACGGTGCGAGAGCAGCGCAGGTTGAGGCAGTACGCGAAGCGGCGGCCCAGGCTGATCCCGAGACCGACCCCTTTAACGGCGTTGACGGCGCGATTCTCAACCTCAAGAGCCTCAAAGAAAAAACGGCCAAGGATCTGGGCGACATCGCCCGCAACATGGGCGTTGAAAGTCCCTCCATCATGCGCAAGCAGGAGCTTGTCTTTGCCATACTGGGTGCGCGCTCGGAGAAAGCCGGCAACGTGTACGGCGAGGGCGTGCTCGAAATACTGCCCGACGGTTTCGGGTTCCTGCGGGCTCCCGACGCCAACTACTTTCCCGGGCCCGATGATATCTACATATCGCCCAGCCAGGTGCGCAAGTTCGGCCTGCGCACGGGCGACGTCGTTGCCGGTCCCATTCGTTCGCCCAAGGAGGGTGAGCGCTACTTTGCCTTGCTCAAGGTTGAGGCCATCAACTTTGAAGAGCCGGAAATGGCCCGCAAGAGGGTATTGTTCGACAACCTGACGCCGCTCTACCCCGACGAACAGCTTGTGCTGTCGCATGAATCGAAAGAGTTCATTTCGCGGGTCATCGACCTTCTCGTTCCCATAGGCAAGGGCCAGCGCGCGCTCATCGTGGCCGCGCCGCGTACCGGCAAAACCGTGATGCTGCAGAACATCGCCCACGGCATAGCCGAGAATAACCCCGACGCGATGCTCATCGTGCTGCTCATCGACGAACGTCCCGAGGAAGTGACCGACATGCAGCGCACGGTGAAGGGAGAGGTGATTGCCTCGACCTTCGACGAGCCGCCCACGCGTCATGTCCAGGTCGCCGAGATGGTGATCGAAAAAGCGCGTCGCCTGGTTGAGCACGGCAAAGACGTTGTCATACTGCTCGATTCGCTGACCCGGCTGGCCCGCGCCTACAACGCGACGGTTCCGTCGAGCGGCAAGATCCTGTCGGGTGGTGTGGATTCAAACGCGCTCAGGGGACCCAAGAAGTTCTTTGGTGCCGCTCGCAACATCGAGGACGGGGGCAGCCTCACCATCATAGCCACCGCGCTGATCGATACCGGCAGTCGCATGGACGAGGTCATATTCGAAGAGTTCAAGGGCACCGGTAACTGCGAGATCCACCTCGACCGGCGGCTCATGGACCGCAGGGTGTTTCCGACCATAGACATCATGAAATCGGGCACCAGGAAGGAAGACCTGCTGCACGACCGTGCGGTGATCAACAAGGTCTACGTGCTGCGCAAGCTGCTGAGCCAGCTCAATACAGTCGAAGCCATGGAGTTCCTGCTCGACAAGATGAAAGACACCAAGGACAACGCGGATTTTCTGTCCTCGATGAATTCCTGAGGGCGACCCTTTGCAAGGGTTGCCCTGATTTGTTAGACAGACCGATTGATTTGCCCGTAATAGCAGGCGCCCCGGTGTTATCCGGCGTAGCCTGCGGAGGACAGCTGAGTTACTGATGACCCAGGTTAGCATGAAGCAATTGCTCGAGGCGGGGGTGCACTTCGGGCACCAGACCAGCCGTTGGAATCCGAAGATGAAGCCTTTCATCTTCGGCGCCCGTAATGGGATTCACATAATAGACCTGCAGCAGACCGTCGTGTTGTTCGCCGAGGCTTGCGAATTCGTTCGTAAGACGGCCGCCGAGGGTGGATCGGTGCTGTTCGTGGGCACCAAGAAGCAGGCGCGCGCCGTCATAGAGGCCGAGGCGCGCCGTTGTGGACAACACTGGGTCAATACCCGCTGGCTGGGTGGCGCGCTGACCAACTTTGCGACCATCAAGCAGTCAATTGAGCGCATGCGCAAGTTCGAAGAGCTGCTGGGCGACGAAGTCCAGACCGTGGGCCTGAAGAAGAAAGAGATGCTCATGATGAGCCGCGAGATGGCGAAGCTCAAGCTCAATCTTGAGGGTATGCAGAACCTGAAGAGACCGCCGGACGTCATGTTCGTGATTGACCCCGACTGCGAAGAAATTGCTATCGCCGAGGCCAACCGCCTGGAGATACCGGTGGTCGCAGTGGTCGACTCCAACTGCAACCCCGAGAACATCACCATGTGTATTCCGGGCAACGATGACGCCATCAGGGCGATCAGGTTGTTCTGCGGAGCGATTGCCGACGCCGTGGTCGAAGGCGAGCGTGAACGGCAGGAACGTCTTGCCGCTGCCAGCGAAGGTGAGGGTGTGCCAGGTAGCGATCTCGCGGGAATGTTTTCCAGCGTGGCCGGCGAAGAAGCTCCGGCAGCAGAGGCAGCCCCGGCGGCAGAGGCAGCCCCGGCGGCAGAGGCAGCTCCCGTGGCAGAGGCAGC
>Ga0114934_10000004_pt1 | contig 128936 bp, 122 predicted proteins | sample 4SBtaG_2_FD_99695 | JGI IMG/M metagenome (GOLD analysis project Ga0114934, IMG submission 99695) | Deep subsurface microbial communities from Kolumbo volcano to uncover new lineages of life (NeLLi) - 4SBTROV10_white metaG | ecosystem: Environmental > Aquatic > Marine > Volcanic ...
AGAATCGACCCGGATAGAATCGCCTGGGAGAAATCGACCCGATCAGCGCGAGGGCATCGCCCTGGGCCCAATTGTCTTTGTGCTGGCGGGGTCAGGCTCTTCGCGCTCACCGGTCATCCACGATCCCACGAATTGTATGGGCTTGAACACCAGCAGCTCGATCAACTTACCCACCGGGTAAACGAGGTAGTACACAAGCTTGAGCGGCTGTGAATCCGTGTCCTCGTAAGCGCCGGCTTCAGACGAACTGGAGCCAGCCATCGCGTGCATGGGGCTCAGCGCCGGTAACAACGGCGCTGACAGCAGCAGTGCCGTCAGCAGGGCGACAACAGCAGGCCTTACTACAACTGGGCGTAATCGTTTCACGGCCCCCCCAGTGTACACCAACACGGCCCGCTGCGCAGCCGACTAGCCCTCGGCCCAACCTATCCAGCTCAACTGCCGGCCCTGTTCGGCGCGATCGGCCCTCACCGAGTAGTAGCCCTCGGCGTGGCAGCAGGTACAGGGTCCCGTTGATTCTATACGCGACGCTCTCACGCCCATGGCCACGAGACGGGCGGTGTTAATGGCCCGGAGATCGATGGCCGGTTGACCGACAGCAGTGGTGGTAGTGGCCATGCCCGCAGAGCTGAAACGCTCTACCAGCTCAGCCGATACCTCGTAGCAGCACGGCCCCACCGATGGACCCAGAACCACCCGCAGCGACGAAGCCCGGTAGCCGCTGGCCAGCGCGTGCTCTACCGCGGCGTCAACGATGCCGGCCAGGCTGCCCCTCCAGCCGGCGTGCACGGCCGCCGCCCATGGCCTTCTGTCGACACCAGCCGTGGCTTCGTTGCCAGCCTCTCCAGCAACGTCGGCCAGCATGAGCAGGGGCACGCAGTCGGCAGTCCGCACCGCCACTATCGACCCGCCCCTGCTCACCAGCCCGTCGGCCTCGATTGCATGGCCACCCGGAGCCCGTGCTGTTCCCGCCGCCGCCGCGGGCAGCTCCACCACGCGGCGACCGTGCACCTGCCTGGCCGTCAGCAAGCCGGAGGGTAGCCCGGTTTCGCGGCCGCCGAAGCCCCAACTGAAACCCGGCCCGCGGCCGGCAGCGCCCAATCCCTTGTCAGCGGTCAGCATTCTGATAGTGTCCGTGTTTTGCCAACTCGAAGAAAGCCTCCTTATGCAGACACGGATTGCCGCGGCCATGGCGACACGCCCCCCTACCACTACCCCTGCAGCCCACCGGGCGTGGAGACAGTGAAGTGAAAAGAGCCATCCGGGTGGCCGGCGCACGCACCAACAACCTTCGCGAAGTCAGCTGCCGATTTCCCATGCGCAAGCTCTCGGTCGTTACGGGCGTATCGGGGTCGGGTAAGTCATCGCTGGTTTTCGACACCCTCTACGCCGAGGGGCAAAGGCGCTATGTACAATCGCTATCCACTTATGCGCGGCTGTTCCTCGAGCAGATGGAACGCCCCGACGTTGACTCCATAAGCGACATTCCCCCCGCCATCGCCCTCGAGCAGAAAAACTCGATTCGCAACGCGCGCTCGACGGTGGGCACCATAACCGAGGTCCTCGATTACCTGCGCCTGCTCATGACCCACGCGGGTACAGCGAGCTGCGTGGACTGCAACGAAGAGCTCGGTGCCGACGGTCCGGCCGACGCCGCGGCGCGGGTACTGGAGTGGGAAGAAGGCCTGCGCCTGCTGTTCCACGCGAGGGTGCCGTTGCACGGCCTGGAACCCGAAGAGGCGGCAGCAGCCTTTGCCGGGCAGGGCTTCAACCGCTTGCTCATAGATGGAAAGGCGATGGACCTTTCGGAAGCCGGTAGCGACTACTTCAAGCGCGACGAAATCGACGTCGTGCTCGACCGCCTGGTTCTCAGGGCCGACAGCGCAGAGCGAGTGCAGGAAGCCCTGGAGCACTGCTACGAACTAGGCGACGGCGTAGCCAGCGTGTCGGTGCAGGGCGAGCCCGAAGTGCGGGCGGTCTATCGTAACGCCTTCTGCTGCCGCTCCTGCGGCCGCGAGTACACGCGGCCTACTCCACACCTTTTCAGCTTCAACAGCCCGCTGGGAGCCTGCACCACCTGCGAGGGATTCGGTCGCGTGGTCGACTTGAGCTTTGACAAGGTCATCCCCAACCAATCGCTTTCGCTGCGGGGTGGAGCGGTGGCCCCGTGGAGCACACCAGCTTTTGCCGAGGTGCAGGAAGACTTCGTCAAGGCGGCCGAGCGCCTGGGTTACTCTACCGAACTACCCTGGGCGCGGCTGCCCGAAGAAGTGAGGAACTGGGTCATCGAGGGCGACCGCGACAGCCCGGGGGTGAAGGGTTTTTTCAAGTGGCTCGAAGGACGTCGCTACAAAACCCACGTACGAATACTGCTCGCTCGCTACCGCAGCTACCACCCGTGCGATGACTGCGGCGGCCAACGACTCAAGCCCGAGGCCCTGGCCGTCAAAATAGGACGGCGCAACGTGGCCGACTTCTGTGCCCTCAGCATTGCCGACCTCGCCCGTATCATGGCGCGGCTCAAGCTCTCGCCCGAGGCCACCGAGCGCACCCGCCCGATCATGCGCGAGATCCGCAACCGCCTGGCTTACCTCGCCGACGTGGGGCTCGGCTACCTGACGCTCGCGCGGCAGGCCCGCACCCTGTCGGGAGGAGAAGCCCAGCGCATCCACCTGGCGGCCGCACTGGGAAGCGCGCTCACCGACACCCTCTACGCACTCGACGAGCCCACCGTGGGCCTGCACCCGCGTGACAGCCGCATGCTGCTCAAGGTACTCAAGCGACTCACCAAGCTCGGTAATACCGTGGTGCTCGTGGAGCATGACCCCACGCTCATCAACGGCTCCGATCACGTGGTCGAGATCGGCCCCGGCGGTGGCCACCTCGGCGGCAAGCTGGTCTACGAGGGTAAGCCGGCCGGGCTCGCGGGTACCGACACCGCGACCGGGCGCGTGCTGCTCATACGCACCATCGCCCGCCAGAAACGCAGCCTCGCAGACCGGGGCTCGCTGCTGGTACGCGGCGCGAGGGAAAACAACCTCGACATAGACGAGCTCAGCATACCGCTGGGACAACTGGTGTGCGTGACCGGGGTCTCGGGCTCGGGCAAATCGACGCTGGTCGAGCAGGTGCTGTACGAGGGCTACCTGCGTCAGACCGGCAACGGCGGCCAGGAAGCCGGCGAATGCGACGGTATTGACGGCTTCGACCAGATCGACGAGCTGTTAATGATGAGCCAGGCCCCCATAGGCCGTTCGCTGAGATCGAACCCGGCTACTTACTTGAAGTTCTACGACGACATTCGCAAGTTGTTCGCGGCCACTCCGGCTGCCCGGCGCACACGCATCAGCGCCGGGGCGTTCTCCTTCAATACCTCGGGTGGCCGCTGCGAACACTGCCAGGGCACCGGTTCGGTCACCATCGAAATGCACTTCATGGCCGACATAACCGTGCCCTGCGACGACTGCGGCGGACATCGTTTTAAGAAACGCGTGCTCGAGGTGCGTTACCAGGACCGCAACATCAACGACGTGCTCGGCATGACAGTGGACGAAGCGCTCGAATTTTTTGCCAATCGCCCGGCCATGGCTCGCAAGCTTGGTGGGCTGGTGGCGGTCGGGCTGGGCTACCTCGCTCTCGGGCAGGCCACGTCCACGCTTTCGGGTGGAGAAGCGCAGCGCCTGAAACTATCTTCTTTCCTCGCCGAGGAGAGCAAGGCCGGTCGCACGCTGTTCATATTTGACGAGCCTACAACGGGGCTTCACCTGCAGGACGTACATGTTCTCATCGAAGTACTCGACGGCCTGGTCGAGCGAGGCCACTCGGTACTGGTGGTGGAACACCACACCGACTTCATTTCCCACGCCGACCACGTCATAGACCTCGGCCCCGAGGGTGGTGACGGTGGCGGCCGCGTGATCGTGCAGGGCTCGGTGATGGATGTAGCCGGCTGCGAACAGTCTCACACCGGCGTCGAACTGAAGAAGCACCTCGAGCTCTAAGCCCGGCGGTAGCTGCACAGCCATCGGCCGCGGTCAGGCAGCCAATTCGACCTGCTGCAGCTGCATGCCCGAACGGTCGAGCAGCTCCTCTATGGTATCGAGCTTGTAAGCCTTGGCGTAGACCACCCGCTTGACGCCCGTGTTGACCAGTACCTTGAGGCAGTGAATGCAGGGCGTATGGGTAACGTAGACGTCGGCACCGGCTATACTCGAGCCGTTACGCGCGGCCTGGGCTATGGCATTGATCTCGGCGTGTATGGTGCGAAAGCAGTTTTCCTCGATGTTGCCGTCGGGGGTATGCGACTCGTAGACAAGGCAGCCCACGTCGAAGCAGTGGGGCATGCCGGCGGGCGAGCCATTGTAACCCGTGGCCAGTATGCTGCGCTCGCGCACTATTACCGCCCCCACCTGCGCCCGCGTGCAGGTGGAGCGCTTGGCCACCTCTGCAGTTATTGCCATGAAATACTCGTCCCAGCTTGGTCGTTCCTGCATCGCTCGCTTCTCCGGTGGCTTTTCTACCACACCCGGGCGCGGTCGCCACCGCGCCCCCCGGTCCCGAATTGACCCGGTACCGCGCCCGACTAGAATCCACGGCTCGAGCGGGTGTAATTCAGTGGTAGAATGCCAGCTTCCCAAGCTGGACGTCGCCGGTTCGAGTCCGGTCACCCGCTCCACTTGTTTGCCCCCGGAGACGCGGACTGGCCCCCGATCGAAACAGACCGCTTGGCTGGTCACCCCGCAGGCGTTAAATTGTTCTGTGCCTGTCTCTCCGGCGAGCGGCAGGCCAGCGGAGTATTAATTTGAGCACCCGAACCAGGTTCACCATAGGCATCAGCATCATCATAACGACGGTGGCCTTTCTCATATTCACAGCCGTTGACCAGACGCGCATGTACATGGTCACGGTGAGTGAGTACCTGGAGGCCGACCAGGCCATTGCCGATTCCACCGTGCGCGTCGCCGGCCGCGTGGCGCCCGGCTCGATCGAGTGGGACCAGCAGAAGCTTCGCCTCAACTTCACGCTCGACGACATGGAACAGGACCAGTCCATCGAGGTTAGCTACGAAGGTATCCTGCCCGACATGTTTGCCGAGGACCGGGACGTCGTGGTCGAGGGCCCCTACGCCGGCGCGCAGGCTTTCGAGGCCGACACCATAATCACCAGCTGCCCCTCCAAGTACGAGCCCGAGCAGACGGGGCACGAATGATAACACTGGGAACCCTGGCGCTGTGGTTAGCGCTGGTGGCATCGGTATACGCCGTGGCGGCCTCCGTGTACGGCGTCCTGCGGGGTCGAGCCGACTTCGTGGCCAGCGGCGAACGCGGGGCCTGGACCGCCATGGCTTCGGTCGTTGTAGCCACCGGCGTAATGGTGCACGCCCTGGTCACCAGCGACTTCAGTATCCGCTACGTCGCCGGCTACTCGAGTACCACCCTGCCGCTGCGCTACCGCATCTCGGCCCTGTGGGGAGGCATGGAGGGCTCGCTGCTCTTCTGGGCCTTTGTGCTGGTGTTGTTGAGTTCGCTGGTCCTGTGGCAGAACCGCAACCGCAACCGAGCGCTCATGCCCTGGGTCACCGCCACGCTGATGACCATCACTACTTTCTTCGTGCTCATGCTGGTGTTCCTGACGCCGCCCTTCGCGACCCTGCCCTTCGCGCCCACTGAAGGCACCGACCTCAATCCCCTGCTACAGAACTACTGGATGTCCATCCACCCGCCCGCCCTGTACCTGGGATACGTAAGCTGGGCGGTGCCCTTCGCCTTCGCTATGGCGGCGCTGGCCAGCGGCCGACTCGACGACCTGTGGATACGCACCACCAGGCGCTGGGTGCTCGCGGCGTGGTTTTTCCTGTCTATGGGCAACCTGCTGGGCGCGCGCTGGGCCTACGAAGTGCTGGGCTGGGGCGGCTACTGGGCCTGGGACCCGGTAGAGAACGCCGCGTTCATGCCGTGGCTGACAGGCACGGCCTACCTGCACTCGGTGATGATACAAGAGCGCAAGGACATGCTGAAGGTCTGGAACATGGTGCTTATCATCATGACTTTCCTGCTCACGATCTTCGGCACCTTCCTCACCCGCAGTGGCGTCATCTCCTCTGTGCACTCGTTTACTGAATCGGGGCTCGGGCCATGGTTCATGGGTTTTCTCATACTATGCATGGCCGTGTCGGTTTCTCTGCTGCTGTACCGGCTCGACCGCCTGCGCCCGCGACACGAACTCGATTCTCTGATTTCCCGGGAATCGAGCTTTCTGTTTAACAACCTGGTGCTGGTGGGTATCGCCTTTGCGACACTCTGGGGCACGATATTCCCAGTTCTGTCGGAGTGGGTGCGCGGGGTGAAGATCACCGTGGGACCGCCGTTCTTCAACGCGGTGAACGCGCCGCTGGCGATCACGCTGCTCTTTCTCATGGGAGTTGGCCCGGTCATCGCCTGGCGTCGGGCAAGCCTGGCCAACCTCAAGCGCAATTTTCTCGGACCCGGGCTGGCCGGCCTGGGGGCGGGCCTGGTGGCGCTGCTCGCCGGCCTGCACTCGCTGTCAGCGGTGCTGGTAGTGTCAATGGCGGTGTTCGTCCTCTTCACGATGACAGCCGAGTTCTATCACGGTACCGCGGCCCGTTCGAGGATCTCGGGCGGGGCCTGGCCCTCGGCGCTTCTCGACCTGGTGACTCGTAACCAGCGACGTTACGGGGGCTACATCGTTCACCTCGGGGTAGTGCTTATGTTCCTGGGCGTGACCATGTCGTCGGTATACCGGGTTGAAGAAATCCACACCGTCGACCGCGGACAGGAGTTCCAGATCGGCGACTACACTCTCAAGTACAGCAACATGGAGACAAGCAGCGACGACCATATGGATCGCCTGATCGCCACCCTGCAAGTGAGCCGCGGCGGCGAGGTCATCGACGAGCTCAAACCCGAGAAGCGTTTCTACCGTAAGCCCGAGCAACCAGCCACCGAAGTGGCCTTTCGCTCGACGCTGAAAGAAGACCTCTACGTCATCCTGGGTAATCTCGGCGACAACGAGACCGCGACTTTCCAGGCTTACGTGAACCCGTTGGTCGCCTGGCTGTGGATAGGCGGCATCGTGCTGGCGCTGGGCACCCTGGTCTGCGTGCTGCCCTTGTCGACACGCCGCGAGCAGGAAGTCCCCGTCCGAACGGCAAGGGGTAGAAGCGCGTGACCGGAGTGGCACCACGATTGCGCAGGACAACCCGGGGGCTGGCGGCCTTTATGCTGGCTGCGACAACGGCCAGCGGCCTGCTGGCAATAGCAACGCCGGTCTCGGCCGGGGACATGTCGCAGAAGAAAGTAGAAGAACATCTTACCTGCCAATGCGGTTGCGGCCTCACGGTGCGCAACTGCAATCACCTGCAGTGCAGCTCCGCCCTGCCGATACGCGACGACATAAAACGATCTCTCGCCGCGGGCGAAAGCGGTGAAGAAATCCTCGCGCGCTACGCCGACACCTACGGCGAAAAAATCCTCTCCGCGCCCGGGTTCACGGGCTTCAACCTGCTTGCGTGGACCATGCCAGCCTTCGCCGTGCTGCTCGGCGGCCTGCTGATAGCGCGGGTTCTGAAAAAACCCGGTCGCCATTCACAAAGCGGCGCCGACCCGCCGGACGGCGACGACGCCTCGGCCGACGGTGGCCACGCGCCGACCAGGGGAAGCGACGAGGACAGGCGTCGGGTCACGCGCGAGCTGGAGAAACTGTCCCGATGAGCACCCTTGTCGCCCTGCTGGCCATGGCCGCCGCGTCAGCGTGGATAAGCTGGCCGCTGCTGCGCCCGGCCAGTGCCAGCGTGGAGGCCGAAACCGAAGCCTCAAAAGAACTCTGGGAACGTGAAAAGTTCGTGGCCCTTACCGCCATCAGGGAAGCCGAGTTTGACCAGGCCACGGGTAAGTTAAGTGACGAGGACTACGAAATCCTTCGATCCGACTACGAAGAGCGTGCTATGAAAGCCATGGCCCAACTGGAAGGAACTCCGTCGGTCGATGCCACTGCCACGGCCACGGCCTCGCAGGCACCCGGTTTCTGTGTTGATTGTGGCCAGCGCTACGGGCAACGGGATCGCTTCTGCGCGGCCTGCGGGCGCGAACGCTGAGAACCCCAGGTGGCTGACTCAAGCCAGGCCGACGCCCCGATCAAGGGGATAGACCAGCTCGTCGAATACTTCGAGGCCGGCTGTACACCGCGCGAACAATGGAAAGTGGGCGTAGAATACGAGCAGCCCGTGGTCCACACGGCCAGCGGACAGGCGGTGGCCTACGAGGGGCCCTCGGGTATAGGAGAGCTGCTGACTTTTTTTGCCCGCGAGTTCGGCTGGACACCTGTAGAAGAAGGCGGCCAGGTGATCGCCCTGCACGACGACAGGGCCTCGATCACCCTGGAGCCTGGAGGGCAGTTCGAGTTGTCGGGCGCCACCCTCTCAAGTCTGCACCAGGCTGAGAATGAACTCAGCCGCCACCTCGAGCAAGTGAGCAGGGCCGGGCGCGAACTCGGCCTTTCGTTTCTCGGGCTGGGTATATCCCCCAAGACCCCGCTGCCTCAAATGCCCTGGATGCCCAAGCGACGCTACCGGGTAATGCGCGAGTTCATGCTGCGCACCGGCTCGCTGGGCCACCGCATGATGCAGCAGACGGCCACCGTGCAATCCAACTTTGATTACTCGAGCGAAGCCGACGCGCTGGCCAAGTTTCGGGTCGCGATGGCGATGGCTCCGTTGCTGGTCGCGGTGTCTGCAAACTCGCCGGTCGTAGACGGTCAGCCCAGCGGTTACCGCAGCTACCGGGCACACGTGTGGAGCGATACCGACTCTGACCGCTGCGGCTACCTGCCCTTTGTTTTTGATAGCAACTCCTTTTTTGCCTCTTATACTGACTACGCCCTCGACGTTCCCATGTACTTCGTGCTCAGGGACGATAACTGCGTGGATTCGGAAGGGCTGACCTTCCGGCAGTTCATGCAGAAGGGCGTGGCTGGAGAGCAGGCCCTGATGGGCGACTGGATCTACCACCTGTCTACAGTGTTTCCCGAGGTCAGGCTCAAGAACTGGATCGAGGCACGCTCGGCCGACAACCAGCCTCCCCGGCTGATGCTGGCGACCCCGGCCCTGCTCAAGGGCCTGCTCTACGATGATGACTGCTTGCTGGCCGCCTGGGACCTGCTGAAGCATTGGCCGCTGGACCACCTGGCCGAGCTGCACGAGGATGCCGCTCGCGTGGCGCTGTCTGCGAGGGTCAAACAGCACACTCTTGGTCGCTACGGTCTCGAGTTGCTGGAAGTAGCCCGAGAAGGCCTCAAGCGACAGGCCGAGGCCAATCCCGAAGCCATGGATGGGCAGGGACGCGACGAGACTCGCCATCTCGACGGCCTCGAAGAACTGCTATCGGCCCAGCGCTGCCCGGCAGACGAGATCATCGAGCTGTGGGAGGGGCCTTGGTCCGGAAATGTCGACAGGCTGGTTTCCCAGGCAAATTGCGCGCGGTAGCCGCTTTTGCGCCGCGCCTCCTAACCCATTACTGGAGCAGGTCTTTCGCTGAACCCCCGTTCGGGTAGTGCAAGAAAATACCATTAGTGTGCAGAAACCTATTGACAGGTGGCGCATCAGGGTGGTTTATTAACGCCCATCGGGAGCGATTCTTTCCAGGGGTGTCCAGCAGCCGGGTTCCACTACCCCCCCCTGCCCGTAAGGCCGGATGAAACGGGCCGCCAGAGATACCGGGGAGTATTCCAACAATAAACGGCCAGCCGGTTGCCCAGAGGGCAAGGGCTGGAAAAACAGGGGCGCCGACAACGGCTTCAGGAAGACAACGGCTCCAGGAAGACAACGGAAAGAAGATAAATAAGCGCTGCTTATCATGAGACTGAAACTATTTCATGATATGTTATCTTCCAATACCGAGGGAACTGGGGTCTAATAACGCCATGCATCATAGATGCGGAACTCTTAACGCGACCAGCTCGAAGTCCTGCCCCGGACTTTAAAACAGGGCGGATAGTTTCATGAATTTATTTGAACCAGACACCTTGTTGCCGGCCCAGTTTTTTGCAGCTTTCACCCGTGAAGGCGGAATGGTACGCGAGCGCAGGCTGATGCTCGCCGTGCTGCAGGACGCCGTGGAGTGCTACCAGAAATACGCCCTGGCCCGCGACCCGCGCGGCAGGCTGCTTTTTGATGATGCCGCGGACTGGATAGACGCCGATGAGCGCGAATGGTCGTTCTCCTACGTAAACATCTGCGAAGTGCTGGGGCTCAATCCCGAATACATCCGCCGCGGGCTTTCGCGCTGGAGACAGAGCAGGGCACCGATCAAGCGCAACTCCGCTCGCATCGTATCGCTGTTGGAGCGCGAAGCGCTATTGACGCAATTCGATGAAGCCGAGCCCGTTGCCGCCGAGTTGCAGGAGGCCTCCTGAAGCCCCCCCCCCGAACGAGGCAACAGCTTTTTTCGGCAGGCACGGAGCGTCCCTGGCCCGCGATTTATAAGGCTGCCCCCCTTTACAGGGGGCGGCCTTTTTTATTGCCTATTGACGACTCTCCCACAGCATGCTGACCATGTTATATGGCTTGGGTATTCAGAGTAGCGGCAGCTATAGCGCTGGCCGTGTTTCTCTGCGCCGCAACGGCAACAGCCGAAACGGGGAGTGGCCCGGCCACCGCTCCTGGCGACCAACAGGCGCTGGAATCTGATACCGCCGATATTGCAGAAAAAGCCTGGCGTACCCTTGAGTACGACGCTGCAGCCAAGCGCAACTGGGCCACCGACCAGGAAGCAGTGCGCAGGCATTTTGCTCGGACCCCGGACGAAGCGGCACGCATGTTTCGCGAGCAGTACGGGCCCGACTCGATGCTGACCCGCAGCGCTTCGGCCATCGCGGTCATCACCAACGCGGCCGAACGCAGTGCCCAGCTGCCGCTCGACAGCATCAACTCGGTCACAGAAAGTGTAAGCGGGGTGGCCCAGGAGCTGCCCGGAATGAGTAGACTTCCGGCTCTCAAGCTCAAGTCAAAGGTGGACAGCCACCATTTCGGAGTCAGCTTGACGACGAAGTGGTAAGCGCCTGCGGACGATTGCCGAGGCCGGCCGACTTGCCGTCGCCCTCGTTCATCGGATCGCCTACCTGGTTGAATTGCGGCGACTCCCCGAGGTCTTCTTCGGGCCAATCAACATAACCAACATCGGTAGGAATACCGTTCATAGCCTCGATCGCGGCCTCGAGCAGTTCGGGATCAACGTGGGCCGTGACCCCCATGTCTTTTATCAACCCGTTTGCGATCGCCCAGGCTCCCGGCTGCAGCCCGTAAATGTCCTCGTGCACTTCGACCAGCACGCGGCCACGGCGCAGCCCCACCTTGACGGGCTGGTAGGTAAAGCGCCCCTTCGAGCCCACCTTGATAAGCGGAAACACTGCCTCGATGTCTTCGGGGTACAAGCGCACACAACCGTGGCTGACCTGCATGCCCACGCCCCAGGTCTTGTTGGTGCCGTGGATGGCGTAGGAGGGCAGGGTGAGCTCTATGCGGTGACGGCCCAGTGGATTTTCAGGGTCCCCACCGGCGATGGTGAAATCCCTGCGGCCGAGTTCTTTCAAACGCTCAGCGCGAATTGACGCCGGTATCACCCAGGTCGGGTTCCTGGTCTTACCGCGCACCCGGAAGTCGGCCTCCGGCGTCTGCCAGTCCTGCCGACCGAGACCAACCGGGTACGTGATCACCGTTGACGACCGCGCACCCTTGCGCGGCGAGGGCAGGTAGTAGTACATCCTCATCTCCGGGATGTTGACCACCAGCCCTTCGTAGCGGCCACTTGGCAGGATCCACTCTGACGGCAGCAGCAGGGCCACGCCCCTGTCGGGCAGCCAGGGGTCGACCACCGGGTTGGCCCCGAGAATTTCGTTGTAACCAAGGTCGTACTGCCGGGCGAGTTCAAGCAGGGTATCGCCAGCCACCACGGTGTGGGTATGGCTGCTGCCCACCACGGTCTGCGTCCCCTGCGAACCCTTGTCGAGACCGGAAACGAAAAAGTGGCTGACGATTTCGCGGGGAGGCCAGGCCTTCTCTTCAAATCCGCTGGGCTCCACATCGACTCGCTTGTCGGTTAGAGCAGCGGACTCTGCCCAGCCAGAACGGCTGAGCAGCGGTGCGGCAGCCAGCAACAAGCCCGCCACCAGCAGTATTCTTCTCAGCGGGGTCAGTCGCATACCATCAACCTGCAGGAAGCCGGCAGAAGCTTGGGCAACTTCTTCAGTACTTGTCCGCGAAACACCCTGTAGGGCAAAGAGCGACCGCTTACGCCGGTCACAAGGCAGTTGACCTCGAGCTCGCGCGCCGCCCGGGCCAGCCCCTCGGACACGGTGTAACTCGTCGTCCAGATTGGTATCACCTGCACCCGGGCCGCAGCCCCCTGCCTGGCAGCGGAGTTGAGAGATTGTACCCCTTCTTCACTCGGAAGAGGGTCTTCTTTGCCGTACAGCATTCCGGGCCACTCCTCGACGTAAATGCAGTATAGCGTGTTTTCACCCATACCCTTCACCCTCGCCAGCGCCTCTGCCACTACCCCGGAGCTTTCCCCGCGTACGGCCACAAGGGTCGAGCTCGTGTACAGCGGCTTCAAATCCGCTGCCATCGCGAGATTGACTATCTCTGCCTGTACCTCGGGGGCGTGGGCCTCGCCCCGTTCTGACCGACGAAGGTCTTCGCGCGACACCGACGGAATGTGATGGATCGCTTCTTTAATCCAACCTTCTCTCAGTGCGATGCCGTAGATCATGCCGGCGGTGGCTATGCCCCCGCCAAAGGCAGTCGCCAGTGGTTTCTCTACTATGTTGACCAGCCAGGCCACCACCACCATCGTGGTCGGCACCAGGCCCACCAGGAACACCCAACCACGCTTCCTGTCGCGCCAGCGCAGAAGGTCGAGTCCACCCGACTCGATGGTAAACGCGCCCAGCAGGCCGAAGGCGTACATATCGCCCAGCACGCCCATCTCGCCCTGGGTGACCAGCACAATCGCGATGGGCACGATGGTGGCCACCAGTATGGCTATGTGCGGAGTGTTGAAGCGCCGATTACGTCGCATCATGCGACGGGGGACGTAGTGCAAGTCGGCCAGTTTCAAGAAAACGTGGTAGGCACCGATGATGGCCGTGTTGGCCGCGAACAGCAGAAGCGACGCAGCGGTGAACACCACCGCCGTCGACAAGAACTGCACGTTGGTCTGGGCCGCGAGGTCAGAAATGAAACGTTCGCTGCCCGGTATCGATACGTTGGCACCCACTTTTGCCACCGACAGCAAGGTCAGCATGGGCGAGGTCAACAGTATGGTGATTATCACACCCACCATGGCGAACATGGCCGTGCGCTTGACCGGTTGCCGCAACACCGGCGACAGCTGGCTGATGCTCTCCAGTCCCGAAAAAGCCAACCACGCCGCTCCGAAACCGACCAACAGCTCTCGCATACCCAGCTCGCGAACGCCGTCAAAAAGACTGAACAATGTTTTCCAGCCCTCGAGATCGAGGCTGGTGAGCATGACCAGCAGCACGACCATGTTGGTGAGGAAGGAGGCCACTGCCATCACCAGCGAGAGCCTCGCGCTCTCGCGCACGCCCACGATGTTGACCGCCGCCAGCAGCCCCAGGCCCAGGCAGGCAAAAAAGGGTACGTTGCTCGCCACGGTCGGGAAAACACTCGACAGGTAATAGAAACCCGAAGTGGACGAGATCGCGCAGGTCAGGAAGAAATCCACCGTGATGAACATCCCGCCCAGGGCGCCCATTCGTTCCCCGAAGGCCATCTCGCCGATCGCCACCACGCCGCCGCCGTTGGGCGTGCGCTCCACGATCTCTATGTACTTGATAGAGATGAGCACAAATCCCACCGAAGTGAGCAGAACGAAGAAAGGAGCGTTGGTGCCTACCAGTTCGAACAGTATGCCCGGCACGTAGTAGACCGATGTCCCGATATCACAGAACACCACGGCCCATGCCAGCAACCACGTAAGCTGCCGTGCGCCGTCCTGGGAAGAATTGGATGCAGCCAACAGACCAGCGGGGCAAAGACCGTCGGCTACTCAGGCCTGCTCGAGTTGCAACAGCAACTCTTCGCGCCCGGTCACCGGGGCCGAACACGACGTACCCCGGCAAAGCCAGGCCGTCGGAACTCCCTCGGCATTATTTTTACCGCGAACGGGGGCTGGGAGCCAGCTTTCGCCTGTGCCATCTGACAGGGAAAGTATCTCGAGACCCGGCAGGGGATATGCGAGCGCCTCGGCGGTCAGCGATCCGACTCCGTCCTGCAACGGCGCGGAGGGCAACGGCTTCTCGCCACGGATGACCAGCAAGGACCTGCCGCTGAGCGTCGCCAGGGTCACCCCGAGCAGGGCCGCTCCACCGTGGGGGTTGGCCAGGGCTGTCCCCAGCAGAGCCTCGCGTGAACGTTCAGCCGCCTCAAACCAGTGTTCCTCGGCCGTAAACAGATACAGCCTGTCGAGCAATTCCACGGCAACCGCGTTGCCCGACGGGACTGCCGAATCCCAGGCTTCGCGGGTGCGCGCAAGCGGTGTATCTGCTCCCGCCTGGGAAAAATAGAACCCGCCCTCGGCGTGGGCAAAACGGTCGAGCAGTCCCTGCCCCAAAGCCTTCGCTTCGTCGAGAAAGCGCGGTTGTGAAGTAGCCGTAAACAGTTCCAGGCAAGCGCGGCCCATGAAGGCGTAGTCGTCGAGGAAAGCCCCCACCCGTGCCGAGCCGCCGGCGTGCAGGTGCAGCAGGCCACCGTCGCCGTCGCGCATCTGCGACAACACGAAGTCGACAGCAGCCTGCGCGTCAGCTACCAGGTCAGCACGACCGGCTGCCCGGCCGGTAGCCGCCATCGCCGCTGCGGCCAGCCCGTTCCAGTCGGCCATCACCTTGTCGTCTCTTGTCGGAGCAACCCTGTCCTGCCGCCGTGCCAGCATGGCGGGCAGCACCCTGCCAAGAAGTTCGCGGTCGCCGGCCGATGGCTCACCCGCGAGGGCCTCCAACCTGATAACGTTGCCAGGCTCCGGGGCGCCACCCCCTTCCCAGTTTCCGGCTTCGCTCACGTCGAGCAGTTCGCAAGCCCGGGCAAAGTCGGCTGGCGCCACCGCGTCGGCCAATTGCTCGCGGGTCCAGGTATAGAAAATGCCTTCCACGCCTTCACTGTCAGCGTCGAGGGTGGCCGCAAAACCACCGCCCGGCAAGCGCATATCACGCCTGAGCCAGTCGAGGGTGGAAACCGCGACCTCGAGATACCGCCCATGGCCGGTCAGCTTCCAGGCCCCGAGGTAGCTGGCCGCCAGTGAAGCCTGGTCGTAAAGCATCTTTTCAAAATGGGGAACGTGCCAGACCCGGTCTACCGAGTAGCGATGGAAGCCACCGCCCACGTGGTCGTGCAGGCCGCCGTCGGCCATCGAGTCCCAGCTCAACCGCAGCAATGCACGGCGCTTGTCGTCGGCTTCGTGCGCCTCGGCTGCCAGGAGCAGGTCGAGCGCGCTGCAGGACGGAAACTTGGGCTGGCTGCCAAAACCCCCGTGCTCGCTGTCCACGGTTTCGAGCAGGCCATCGGCCACGCGCAGCAAGCGGCCAGCATCAACGGCGCGAGCAGCGTCCCTGTCGCTCGCCATTTCACGCCGCAACCAGTCCGCGGTCTTGGCGGCACTTTCGCTGACCTCGTCGCGTCGGTCGTTCCAAGCCCTGGCCACTCCCGCCAGCACCCGGCCAAAACCAGGCAACTGGCCGCGGTCCTCGGGCGGAAAATACGTGCCGGCGTAAAACGGCTCGAGACCCGGAGTAAGAAAAACCGTCATCGGCCAGCCTCCGTGACCGGTCATGGCCTGCACCGCGCGCATATAGAGTTGGTCAAGGTCAGGGCGTTCTTCGCGGTCGACCTTGATGCACACGAACAGCTCGTTCATCTGTGCGGCCAGAGTCGGATTCTCGAAGGTCTCGCGCTCCATGACGTGACACCAGTGGCAAGCCGAGTAACCAATGCTGAGCAGGACGGGGAGCTGTTCCTGCCGCGCTCGCGCCAGCGCCGCCTCACCCCAGGGCTGCCAGGCCACGGGGTTCTCCGCGTGTTGCTGCAGGTAAAGGCTGGGCTCGTCCGAAAGGCGATTTACCGCGGTCTTATTCGACACAGGGCTGGCCATGGGCAAGCATAATCATGGACCTCAAAAGTCCACAATGATAGGCGGGCCCCGTGGGCCCTCCGCGCGGCTAGGAGCCCGTCCCCAGCTGCGCCTCGGCCAGCTTGAGAGCCAGCAGCGCAGCCTCGGTGGCTTCCGTATCGGCCGCCGGATCGTCGAGTGTCGCCTGGGCCTGGTCGCGGTCGCTCGCTGCCGCCTCGGCGTCAATTTCGCCTGCCGGTTGGGCGCTGTCGGCGAGTACGGTGACCGTATCGTCCACGACCTCGGCGTAGCCGCCGCTCACTACCAGCTCGTGCTTGTCGCCCCTTGCGTCGGTGTAACTGAGCACGCCGGTGTCCAGTCCGCCAAGAAAGGTAACGTGCTCGGGCAGTACGCCGAATTCACCGGCGATGCCCGGGGCCGTGAGTTCACTGACCTCGGTATCGGCCAGCACCCTTTCCGGGGTCACTATGCGCAAGCGAAGGCTCACGTCAGGCCGCCATCTTCTCGGCTTTCTCGCGGGCCTGCTCGATGGTGCCTACCATGTAGAAGGCCTGTTCGGGCAGATCGTCGTGTTTTCCTTCGACCAGTTCCTTGAAGCCCGAGATCGCGTCCGCGCGTTTGACGTAAACACCCGGCGTGCCGGTAAAGGTCTCGGCAACGTGGAAGGGCTGGGAAAGGAAACGCTGCACCTTGCGGGCCCGCGCCACCACCAGCTTGTCCTCTTCGGAGAGCTCGTCCATCCCGAGAATCGCGATGATGTCCTGCAGATCCTTGTAGCGCTGCAGCACTTCCTGCACCGAGCGGGCCACGTCGTAGTGCTCCTGTCCCACCACGTTGGGGTCGAGTATGCGCGAGGTCGAATCCAGCGGATCCACGGCCGGGTAAATGCCCAGCTCGGCGATCTGCCGCGACAACACCGTGGTGGCGTCCAGGTGGGTGAAGGTCGTTGCCGGTGCCGGGTCGGTGAGATCATCGGCGGGCACGTAAATCGCCTGCACCGAGGTAATTGAACCCTTGGTCGTGGTCGTGATGCGCTCCTGCAATCCACCCAGGTCGGTACCCAGGGTGGGCTGGTAACCCACCGCCGAAGGCATGCGCCCGAGCAGGGCCGACACTTCCGAGTTGGCCTGCGTGAACCTGAAAATGTTGTCGATGAACAGCAGGACGTCCTTGCCGTCGTGGTCGCGGAAGTACTCGCAACATGTCAGCGCCGTCAGGGCCACCCGCGCACGCGCGCCGGGCGGCTCGTTCATCTGCCCGTAGATCAACGCCGTCTTGTCGATGACCCCCGACTCGCGCATCTCCATCCAGAGGTCGTTGCCTTCACGGGTACGCTCGCCTACGCCGCCGAACACCGAGTAACCTCCGTGTGCCTGGGCGAGGTTGTTGATCAGCTCCATGATGATGACGGTCTTGCCGACGCCAGCACCGCCGAACAGTCCGATCTTGCCACCCTTGGCGTAGGGACACAGAAGGTCGACCACCTTGATGCCGGTTTCAAAAGCCTCGACGGCCGTCGACTGCTCGGTAAACTCGGGGGCAGCCCTGTGTATGGGCCACCTGTCGGTCGCCTCTACCGGTCCGCCGCCGTCAACCGGCTCGCCAATGACGTTGAGGATGCGCCCCAGGACAGCCTCGCCCACCGGCGTGGTGATGGGCTGTCCGGTGTTGGTGACCTCGGAGCCGCGCACCAGCCCTTCGCTGGAGTCCATGGCTATGGTTCGTACCGTGCTCTCGCCGAGATGGGCCGCGACCTCCATTACCAGGTTGTCGGGCTCGTCGTTGATAGCCGTGTTGGTGACCGTGAGAGCGGTCAGGATATCGGGCACCTCGCCGGGCGGAAATTCCACGTCCACCACTGCGCCCATCACCTGGGTGATCCTGCCTTTAGCCATTACTGCTCGTCTCCTCCGTAGTTTGTCGCCGCCCCGCGTTGGCCTGCGGCCCGCGCTCGAGTGCGTCAGTCCCTGTGTGCTTTAACCGTTGAGTGCCTCGGCTCCGGCGATGATCTCCATGAGCTCACCGGTAATCGTTGCCTGCCTCGCCTTGTTCATCTGCAGTGTCAGCGCGTCCATCATCTCGCCAGCGTTACGCGTGGCGCTGTCCATTGCCGTCATGCGTGCGCCGTGTTCACTCGCGGCCCCTTCGAGCATTGCCTGGTAGACGGTGGTCTCCAGGTAACGGGGCAACAAGCCCGCCAGCAGTTCCTCGGCGCCCGGCTCAAACAGGTAGTCGGTGGCCTCATCGTCGCCCTCGGCGCTTACAGCGTCACCGTCCTGCTGCGACGATGCCTCGCCTCGATCGATGGGCAGTATCTGCCGGGTGCGCACTATCTGGGTCATGGCCGATTTAAACTCAGAGTAAACCAGGTACACCGAGCCGGCGTCGCCCTCGGTAAACAAGCGGGCAGCCTCGGCTGAAACTTCGCGCGCGAGCTCCAGGCTCACCCCGCCAGGCACGTTGACGTGCGCAGTCAGAACGCGATCGCTGCGGTTCTTGAAATAGTCGTTGCCCCGCCGCCCGCAAATGGTGAGCGAAGAACCCTCTCCCTGCTCAGATGCCATGAAAGCCTCTGCGGCCTTGGAAAGGTTGGTGTTGTAGGCTCCGCAAAGTCCCCGGTCCGACGTGATCAGCAGCACGTGCACGGGCGCATCGCTGCCCTCGCCCAGAAATGGATGCGAGGAAGCCTCGACCCTGTTGGCCAGGTTGGCCAGCAGCGACTGGAGCTTTTCAGAATACGGACGCGACGCGGCCACCTGGTCTTCCGCCCTGCGCAGCTTGGCGGCCGACACCATCTTCATGGCCCGCGTTATCTGCTGGGTGCTGCGCACCGAAGAAATGCGCTTACGGATGTCTTTGAGGTTGGCCATCGTAGTTTCTGGTCAGCAGCGCGACGGTTCAGGCCGCGAAGACTCCCTGGAACTGCTCAAGCGCCGCGTCGAGCTTCGCCTTGAGATCGTCATCGAGTTCTTGTTTCTCGGCTATGGCCGGCAGCAACTCGGCATGCGAGTTGTCGAGGTAACTCATCAACTCGCTTTCGTAGCGCCCCACATCCGAGGGGCCGACATCGCCCATCAATCCGTTGGTCGCCGCGTAGAGAATCACCACCTGCCGCTCGATGGGCATTGGCTCGTACTGTCCCTGCTTGAGCACTTCGACGAGCAGTTCGCCCTGGGCCAGCTGTTTCTGGGTGGCGGCGTCAAGATCTGATCCGAACTGCGCAAAGGCCGCCATCTCGCGAAACTGGGCAAGATCGAGGCGCAGTGTCCCCGCGACTTTTTTCATCGCCTTGACCTGGGCCGCGCCACCCACTCGAGAAACCGACAGGCCCACGTTCACCGCGGGGCGAACGCCTGAAAAGAACAGGTCCGATTCGAGGTATATCTGCCCGTCGGTGATCGAGATAACGTTGGTAGGAATATAAGCCGCCACGTCGCCCGCCTGGGTCTCGATGATAGGCAGGGCCGTGAGCGAACCTCCTCCCACTGAGTCATTCATCTTGGCCGCACGCTCGAGGAGACGCGAGTGCAGGTAGAACACGTCACCCGGGTAGGCCTCGCGTCCCGGCGGCCGTCTGAGCAGTAACGACAACTGGCGATAAGCGGTGGCCTGCTTGGACAGGTCATCGTAAATGATCAGGGCGTGCTGGCCGTTGTCGCGAAAATACTCACCCATGGCCACGCCGGCGTAGGCCGCGAGAAACTGCAGCGGTGCCGCCTCCGAGGCCGTGGCCGAGACCACTATAGTGTAGTCCATCGAGCCGTGTTTCTTGAGGCGGTCTACCACCTGCGCCACCGAAGACCGCTTCTGGCCGATGGCGACGTATATGCAGACCACGTCGCCGCCCTTCTGGTTAATGATCGTGTCTATGGCCACCGCGGTCTTGCCGGTCTGTCGGTCTCCGATGATCAGCTCGCGCTGACCGCGGCCGATAGGGATCATCGAATCAACGGCCTTGATACCCGTCTGCAACGGTTCGTTGACAGACTGGCGATCGACGATGCCCGGCGCCTTGACCTCGATGCGGCGGTTCTCGCTGCTGTCGATATCACCCAGTCCGTCTATCGGCTGGCCAAGCGCGTTGACCACCCGCCCGAGCAGGCCCTTGCCCACCGGAACCTCGGCGATACGACCGGTGCGCTTTACCTCACCGCCCTCGGCAATTTTTTCCGGGTCACCGAACACGGCCGCGCCAACGTTGTCCTCTTCGAGGTTCAACGCCATGCCGTAAATACCACCCTCGAACTCAAGCAGTTCGCCCAGGGCGACGCGGTCGAGTCCGTGTATGCGGGCGATACCGTCGGCGCTCGAAAGCACGCGACCGGTTTCACGGATCTCAACCTCGCGGTCAAAGTCCCGTATCTGGTCCCTGATAATATCGCTGATCTCTGATGCCCTGATCTGCATCACTTCTCCCTCGGGCCGTGTTGCCCGATTTCCCTGTTGTCTTTTTCAGTCGTCATTTCTGCGTTCGCACTTCTTCCGGGGCACTCGACCAACGATACTCAGTCGTTTCCGCCCATGCTGCGGGCCAACCTTCGCAAGCGCGTGCGCACGCTACCGTCAAAAACGCGTCCCTGCACTTCTACTTCGACCCCGCCCAGCAGGCCAGGATCAACCTCGAGCTCAGGCATCACGGTGCCGCCTGTCCGGCCACCAGCGAGATCGGCAAAACGCTGTGCGATGGAATCGAGCTCGTCCGCCGTAAGTTCGCTGGCCGACCTGACCGCGATTCTTACGCGACCCTCGACCTCGTCCTCCATGGCGCGGTAACACTCATCTATGGCCGGCAGTTCGGCCAGCCGGTCCTTCTTGGCGAGCAACCTGACGAAACGCCCTATCGTTGAACCCTCGCCCGCAGCCGCCACCATGGCAGCTGCAATTTGCTGCCGCTGGGCAAGGCCCATGCGGCCAGCAGCCAGCTGGTCGCCTTCCAACCGGTCCAGGCCATCAGCGAGCTGCGCCAGGTCCTGCCCGGTTTCCTGCACCCGGTTTTCTTCGCCGGCCAATGAAAACAGGGCCCGGGCGTAGCGCCGTGCTGCGGCTCCCGAAATCACTGGAGGCTGTTCTCCCCGGTCGTCTTCTCGGCTGCCGATACTTCTTTGAGAAACTCTTCGATCAGGCGGTTACGATCGGCGTCGCCGAGCTTGCTGGCCAGTGTCGTAGAGGCCAGCTCAGCAGCCAGCCGCGCGGCCTCCGCACGCAACTCGGCACGCGCTGTCTCGTAGTCACTTTGCGCGGTGCGACCGGCTTCGGTAAGCATGCGCTCGGCAGCTTCACGCGCCGCCACGAGCAATCGCTTGCCGTCGGCCTCGGCCATGGCCCTGAGCTCGGCAGTCAATTCTTCGCGCGCCTGGTCAAGACCCGCCAGCTTTTCCTGGTACTCGGCCTGCACGCGCTCGGCTTCTTCCTTTGCGCGTGCGGCGGCCGACATGGCTTCCACGAGTTCCTTGCGACGAGAGGCGAGAAAATCGCGCAGCGGCGCCGAGGTAAAACGGTGGAACAGGAACACGAACAGGCAGAAGTTGAATACCGAAGCTCCCAGGTTGAACCAGTCGCCACTGCTGAGGAGATGCTCGCCGGCGTGACCGGCATCGCCGGCGGCCAGTGCAAAACCGGCTCCCGTGAAAACAGCCACCAGTGTAGCGGCAGCCGAAAAAACTGCGGGACGGGCAAGCCGAGCTGCGCGGGTTCCGTTCACGATTGCCCACCGAGGACGGCCTTGACCATCGCGTCTGCCATCTCTTCTGATTGCGCCTTCAAGCTGTTGCGCGCCTCGTCGCGGCTCTGCCAGACTTCCTTCCTGAGTGCGGCCAGGTTGCTGGCGGCCTCTTCGCGGGCCTTCTCTAGGATCGCGGCCTCGTCTACGCGCGCCTGGCTCCTGACTTCTTCGGCAGCCACCTGGGCCTGGGCCCTGCTGGCCTTGAGCTCCTGCTCGTAGCGCTCGTTCATCTGCTGGGCTTCTTCGCGACCGCTGGCGGCAAGGTCCTGGTCGCCGGCCGTGCGCTGTTCGCGCTCCTCGAGCAGGCGCCCGAAAGGCTCAAACAACAGCCGATTGAGCAGGTAAGCGAGCACAAAAAAGCTTACCAGCTGAATGATAAAGGGAGCTTGCAGTTCGAAATTCATCTATCGAACGGTCCAGTCAAAAGATCCTGTCTCAAGGTCACAGCGCAGTGGAGGTAACGACGCCGATAACCGGTTTGTAGATCAAAACGGGCCCTTCCAGCGCCCAACGCGCCGGAGCCTCGCGGCCCAACCTTGTTTGGCTAACACCGCCCGAAGAGCTTGTCAAAACTGCTCGCGGGCGAAGACCCGGCAGGGTCAACCCAGCAGCCGATCGGCCAGCCCGCTAAGCTCTTCTTCCGAGTAGAACTCGATCTCCACGCGCCCACCCCTGCCCTTGCGACGTACCCGCACGCGGGTGGATAGCGCACGCCCGAGACGCTCCTCCAGCCCACCTGTTTCGAGCTCTGCAGGGCCATCCTTAGAGCCGGCCTGCTCCCCATGGTCGGAGGCACTGTCAGCCTGGGCATCGGTGATACGGCGCACTTCTTTCTCCGTCTGCCTGACCGACAGACCCCGTTTGCACACGCTCTTTGCCGTCTTTATCTGCAGGGCAGCGGTCGGCAGGGCGAGCAACGCGCGGGCGTGCCCCTCGCTCAACTCCGAGCTCTCGAGCAGTTCTTTGATCGGCGCCGGCAAGCCTATCAAGCGCAATGAGTTGGCTACGCTTGCACGCGACTTACCCACCCGCCTGCCGACATCCTCCTGGGTGTAGCCGTACTCGTTGATCAGTCGCCGATAAGCCGAAGCCTCTTCCAGGGGCGCGAGGTCCTGCCTCTGTATATTCTCAACGAGCGCAAGTTCGACCAGCTCGGCCTCGGAAACCTCTTCCCGCACGATGACCGGCACCTGCTTCAGACCAGCCAGTGTGGCCGCACGCAGGCGGCGTTCGCCGGCTATGACTTCGTAGCCACCCTTGCTGCGGGTAACAACCAGCGGCTGTATGATACCGTTCTGCTTGATCGAATCCGCGAGCTCGCGCATCGGCTGCTCATCAAAATTGCGCCGTGGCTGACCGCGGCCCGCCCATATGCGCTCGACATCCACCAGGCCCTGGCCCTTGGGCCAGGTCGGCAGGCCGCCAGCGGTCTGGCCATCAACCCCCGGCCCTGCTTCTATCCGCCCAGGGCTTTCTGATGACGCGTCGTCGGGCTCAGGTTCATTGGCAGTGGCCGCCCCGAATATCGCGTCAAGCCCTTTGCCCAGTGCTTGTCTCCTGCTCACTGTGTCCTCCTGCCCGACTCTCCGACGAGCTTGTTTTTAATACTTTCATCAGTAATTCTTCGCCTGCCGCGCGGTAGGCTTCGGCCCCCTTCGACGCCGGGTCGTACAAGAGCACCGGCAAACCGTGCGAAGGGCTCTCACTTATCCGGACGTTGCGCGGGATGACCGTGCTCAACACCAGGCTCTGAAAATGATTCCTCACCTGCTCGGCCACCTGCCGGCTGAGCGTGGTACGACCATCAAACATTGTCAGCAGTATGCCGTCCACCACCAGCGCCGGGTTGAAAGCGCCGCGTATGCGCTCCACCGTGTCGAGTAGGCCGGTCAACCCCTCGAGTGCGTAGTACTCGCACTGCAATGGGATGAGTACCGAGTCGGCCGCCGACAACGCATTGACCGTGATCATCCCCAGCGAAGGAGGGCAGTCTATAAGAACGCATTCATAGCCAGACCGTACTTCTTCAAGCTTCTCGCGCAGGCGGTATTCCCTGGCTTCTTCGCTGATAAGTTCAAGCTCGGCCCCCGCCAGGCTGCGGTCAGCAGGAATAACGTCGAGTTCGGCGAGCCCGGTGGTGCACAGGGCCGATGAAGCGGGCGTGTTGTTAACGAGGACGTCGTAGACCGTGGCCCCACTGCTGCTGCTGGCTCCGACCCCGCTTGAAGCGCTGCCCTGTGAATCAAGATCGACGAGCAGCGTCCGGTGGCCGGTCAGGGCCAGTGCAGCAGCCATGTTGACGGCGGTCGTGGTTTTACCCACACCACCTTTCTGATTCGCTACCGCTACTATGCGCCCCATCGACCCATCCGCTCTTCTCCTCTTGGAATTATCACGCTAGAAGCCTGATTGCGAGCCTTCTGGGCACAGCGGCGGGCACATTCAGCGATACAGACGGCTTTATACCGATCCAGGGGAGGATCTCATTCCGGCTGAGAATTGTTTCACGTGAAACATCTACCGGAAGCAAAACAGCGCTGAGCCCGACTTGTGAAACGATCTGCCACGGACTGAGCCGGAAATTGTTTCACGTGAAACAATCTGGCGACGGTTCAGCCCTGGCCGTCGTCGTTCAGGCGATAAACGAAGAGCCGGCGGCCACCGGCCCGGCCGATATCGTAATCCCGCTGCCTCTCGAATTGCAGACCGCTTTGCCCGGGATCGGGCTGAGCGGCAGCCCCGCCGGCCATGACCAGCAGGTGCCCCCCCTCGCGAAGCAAACCCGCCCCCGTCTCCAAGAAACGATGCGGGGCCTGAAACGCCCGCGACACCACCGCGTCAAAGCGCCGATCCCGAACCCCGGGAGATTCGACGTCCTCGTTGATCACGCTGCAGTTGGTCAGCCGACAGCACCTGATTACCTGCTCCAGGAAACCCGCCCGCTTGCGGCGTTTCTCAACCAGGGTCACGCGTACGCCCGGCAGAACCACCGCCAGGGGCACACCGGGCAAGCCTGCGCCGCTTCCGAGGTCAACAATGTCGCTGCAGCCCGAAAGGCAATCTACCAGGGCCAGCGAATCAAGCAGCTGGGCTTCTACCGCCTGTTCTCGGGGGATAGCTGTGAGCCGCTGGACCCGGTTCCAACGGTAAAGCTCGTCGAGAAAATCTATCAAACTCAGCGCGAGCTGGTCGTCCAGAGCCAGCCCCAACGAGGCTGCTCCAGACTGCAGCCTGGAGAGCTCGCCTTTCATGCACTGCGTTTTTTGAGATGAATCGCGATGGCCGACACCGAGGCCGGCGTCAGGCCACTTACCCGGGAGACCTGCCCCAGCGAAGCAGGCCTGATACGCGCTAGTTTCTCCCGGGCCTCGGCCGACAAGCCCTCGACGGCCTGGTAGTCAAAATCCTCGGACAGGGAGGTACCCTCAAGCTTCTTCATGCGTTCAACCTCTTCGCTCTGGCGGCCGAGGTAGCCATCGTAGGCGGCCTCGGTCTGCACCAGGGCTTCCAGGTCAGGCTCGATAAGGGGCAGGGCGCTCAATCCGGCCCGTATAACCAATCGACTGAGAAGCTGGTAGCCGATTGCCGGCCGCCTGAGCATCTCCCAGCAACTGGTAGAGCCGGTAGGCACCGCTACCCCCACCTCAGCAAGGCCGGCTCGAAGCTCGCCGTCTGGATTGAGCCGGGTTGACTTCAGGGCCGCGGTGGCCCGGCGCAAGCCGCTCTCCCTGCGCTCAAGCGAGGCCAGCCGCTTGCCACTCAGCACGCCGATCGACCGCGCGTGGGCGGCGAGCCTCAGGTCAGCGTTGTCCTCTCTGAGCAGCAATCGATATTCGGCCCTCGAAGTGAACATACGGTAGGGTTCGCCCTCAACACCCCGGGTAACGAGATCGTCTATCATCACGCCAATGTATGCCTCATCGCGAGCCAGCAGCAGGGCATCGCTACCCGACACCAGGCGCACGGCGTTGATGCCTGCCATCAGGCCCTGGGCGGCGGCCTCTTCGTAGCCAGTGGTTCCGTTGATCTGACCGGCCAGGAACAGTCCGCCCAGCACCCGGGTCTCCAGGGATGGACCGAGCTGGATGGGCTCCACGTAGTCGTACTCTATGGCGTAGCCCGGCCTGACAATGATGGCCTGCTCCAGCCCCTCGATACTGCGCACGAACTGTTCCTGCACCTCCAGCGGCAAGGCGGTCGACAGCCCGTTGGGATAAACCTCGTCGCTGTCCAGGCCTTCGGGTTCAAGAAAGATCCGATGAGTATCCCGCTCGGGAAAGCGTACGACCTTGTCCTCCAGGGCCGGACAGTAGCGGGGACCGCCGCAGTCTATCGTGCCGTTGTACATTGGCGATTTCTGGAGGTTATCGCTTATGATGCGATGCGTCATGCGATTGGTCGCGGTGAGGTAACAGCTCAGCTGCTGCAGGGGAGGGGCGATGTCGTCAAAAGAAAAAGTCGGCATGTCCGGGTCGCCCGGCTGCTCGACCAGACGATCCCAGGCTATGCTGCGCGCCGACAGCCGCGGGCAGGTACCCGTCTTCAACCTGCCGGTGAGCAGGCCGACATCGCGCAACGAAGCGCTCAACCCGTGCGAGGCCCGGTCGCCGGCCCGACCGCCGCTGCTCTGCCTGTGGCCTTCGCGGATCAGGCCCTCCAGAAAAGTGCCCGTGGTAACGATCACAGCAGGCGCAAAGTAAGCTTGGCCGCCGCCGCTCATCACGCCCTGCACCCGGCCAGCATCGTGCAGGAGTTCGGTAACCTCGCCTTCAAGCAGGGTAAGCCCTTGCGTGGCACGGGCCACCTGCGTCATGTGGCGACTGTAAAGCAGCTTGTCGGCCTGGGCGCGGGTGGCCTGCACCGCTGGGCCCTTGCGCGTGTTCAAGCGGCGGAACTGTATGCCGCACTCGTCAATGGCACGTCCCATCTCGCCACCGAGGGCATCGATCTCGCGCACCAGGTGGCCCTTGCCTATGCCGCCGATCGCCGGGTTACATGACATGCGTGCAAGTCGGTCCGAGTCCATGGTCACGAGCAGCGTGCGACAACCCGAACGCGCCACCACCAGCGCAGCTTCCATGCCGGCGTGCCCTGCGCCGATGACGATTACGTCATAATCTGTATCCCTGCTTCCCATTGCCTCGGCTGCCGGCTCTCTTACTTGCCCACGCAGAACTCAGAAAATATCACGTCCAGGATCTCTTCGTTATCCAGGACCTCGGTAAGCGCCGACAGCCCTTCGAGCCCCTGCCGTAGCTCGAAGGCGAGCAACTCGCTACCGGCTCGGTCGCGCAACAGGCCACTGGCCTGCTGCAATGCGAGCGCAGCCTTTTCAAGCGAAACGCGGTGCCGCTCCCTGCCCATGAAGGCGGGCTGCCCGGGCTCGCCCAGTACACTGTTGAGCTTATCGCGAACGGTCTCGGCCAACTGCTCGCAGCCTTCGCCCGACAGCGCCGACACCCCGAGCACCGGGGCTCCATCGGCGGCCTGCGACAGGCGCGCGCTGTCCAGCGAGCAACCGAGGTCGAGCTTGTTGAGCAACAACAGGTCAGCTCCAGCGGCAAGCTCAATATTGGCCTCCAGCAGTTCAGGCCGCGAACCGTCCACCACCAACACACGCAGGTCGGCCTCCTTCATGGCCTGTCGACTACGCTCGGTGGCGGCACGGTCCAGGTCGGTCATGTTCATGCCCGTGTCCCCGACCAGGTACTCGCCCAGGCCGGCGGTGTCGGTCATCACCAGCGCGAGGCCGGCAAGTTCGACGGTCTCCTGTACGCAATCGCGCGTGGTTCCGGCTTCGCTTGAGACGAGCACCCTGCCGTGCCCGAGCAGGGCGTTGAAGAGACTCGACTTACCGGCATTGGGCAAGCCGTAGAGCACCAGTCGACAACCCTCGCGCAAGCGACGGCCGAGGGTGAAAGAGTCGAGCAACGAGGCAACTTCGGATTGCAGACCTGCCAGCGCCTGCAGCGACGCCTCCGGATCGGGTTCTCCGATTTCGTCTTCGCTGAAATCAACGTCGGCTTCGGCCGCCGCGAGCAGCCCGCACAGCTGCTCCCTGAGCGAAGCCAGCCTGGCCGACAGGCCGCCCTGCAACTGCTCCCAGGCGGCTTCAGCCGCCTGGCCGGCAGGTGCGTTTATGAGATCGATCAAGGCCTCGGCCTGGCTCAGGTCCATGCGGCCGTTGAGTACCGCCCGGCGCGTGAACTCGCCCCTGTCGGCAGGCCTGGCACCGGCTGCGTGCACCGCGCCCATGATTTTCTCTACCACCACGGGAGAGCCGTGGCACTGGATCTCCAGGCAGTCTTCGCCGGTAAAACTACGGGGGCCCGGCATCACGACGCACAACACTTCGTCAATCGGGCGTCCGCTGCCGGGGTCGACCGCGGTGCCGTGGCTGAGCTTCCAGGGCTGAAGGGGCCGGTCGGAGGCCGGTCGAAAAACCGCCGCAGCTATGGCCGGTACAAGCGTCCCGCTGACCCTCACGACGGCTATCGCCGCTGTCCCTGCGGCCGTAGCGCAGGCAGCGATCGTGTCGGTCTTGTACAAGGGCGCCGCCCCGCTCAGGCAGCCACCGGAACGGGAGCGTGACTGTCAATTTCCTGGTCCTGGCCGAACTCGCCTTCGCTGACCACGGCCTCATCCACAACCGGCAACATGCGTATCTTACGATAAAAGCCAGAGCCCAGTACTCGCAGCTTCAGACCCTCGGTCTCGGCCAGGGCGCCCTGAAAAACCCGCCGGTCCGCCGGGCTCATGGCCGCCAGCTGAACGCCCTTTACCTCGTTGATCACCTGCTCGCCCAGCCTGGCTGCAAGACCTTCAAGCACGGTGGTCCGCAGCGCACGGTAGTCGCCTATATCGACGGTGACGCGCAGACGATCAGCCCGCTCGCCCTTGTGAATCATGCGGTTGAGCAAGTGCTCCAGAGCGTCCAGACACTCGGCCTCGGGGCCGACCAGCATGGCGTCGGTTTCGGACCTGACCCTCACCACGACTTCGTTGCCATCGTCTACGAGGCTGGCGCTCACCCGGCCTGGAAAACCCATGGACGCGATCAACTGGCCCATGAGTTCAGCTCCGCGATCGCAAAGTTTTAATTTTTCCTCTTCGCTCAAGGGTGGCGAGGGGGCCTGCTTCTCCGGTTGCTTCTCGGGCTTTTTCTCGCGCTGGCGGCTGGGTTGCTGGCTGTCGGCCTGTTGCTGCTGGCCGTCGGATTGCTGGCTCTCGGACTGCTGGCCACCACCCTGGCCACCTCGGCCCCTGCCACGACGGCCACGCCGACGCCGACTACCACTGCGGGATTCCTGGTTGCCACCCTGGGCCTGGTTGCCACCCTGGCGAGAAGCGTTGCCTCCGTCCGCAGCCGAAGCTCCACCACCACGATTCCTGTTGTCGTCGCGCTTCTTGTCGTCGCGCTTCTTGTCGTCGCGCTTCTTGTCGTCGCGCTTCTTGTCGTCGCGCTTCTTGTCATCACGCCGTCCACGGCCGCCACCCTCTCGGCGATTGCTGCCATGAGAAGCTCCACCATCACCTTCGCCACCACGACGACGTCCGCGCCGCCGACGCCCACTTTGCTCGGCCATGTCATAACTCTGGCCGTCCTCCATGACACCCGGACGGGGCGTTGCCCGCACCTGGGCACGACGGGCGCCCACGCCAAGGAACCCCTTGCGCGGATGCCGCTGTATTTTTATCTCAACACGATCACGAGTCAGCCCAAGCTGATTAAGAGCCAACTGAATGGCTTCTTCGACCGTAACTCCCTGTACCTCGACGCTATCTGACATCGGCTTATTACTCCTGTGTCCGCTGCCGGTTGGTGTGGTACTGCTGCGCGATTGAAAGCAGGTTATTCGTGAACCAGTACAACACCAGGCCGGAGGGAAAGTTTACAAACATGACTGTGAAAACGACGGGCATGAGCATCATCATCTTCTGCTGGGCGGGATCTCCCATGCTCGGGGTCATGCGCTGTTGGAGGACCATGCTGGCCCCCATGAACAGGGTCATGACCGGTATTCCGGGCGGGGAGACAAAAGGAATGGCCAGGCTACCGAGTCTGTCGGGCTGCGACAGGTCGGTCATCCAGCCTATGAAAGGGGCGTGACGTAGCTCGATTGCCTGCATGAGCGCGTTGTACAAGCCCAGGAACACGGGAATCTGCACCACCATCGGCAGGCAACCCGAAAGCGGGTTCACCTTGTGACGGCGATAGAGCTCCATCATTTCGCGATTGAGGGTCTCGCGATCATCTTTATACTTTTCCTGTATCTTCTTGAGCTCAGGCTGCACTTTCTGCATGGCCTTCATGGCGTGGGCCTGTCGCTTGTTTACAGGGTAGAACAGCACCCTCACGCCCAGCGTCAGCAGCAATATCGCCACCCCGAAATTACCCACGTAGCGCTCCAGGAAAATAAGCGCCTCGAGCATCGGTCGGGCTATGGCCGAAAACCAGCCAAGGTCGATTGCCGCGTCGAGCGAATGGCCGACGTCTTCGAGCAGGTGCAGCCGCTTGGGCCCAACGAACATGCTCCAGGCCAGGCTGTCGGCGCCGTCCTCCCACAGGGTGACTTCGCCCAGGCCTGATCCCGCGGCGGCAACAAACCGCAGCGCTGTAGTTTCGGGCGGAAAAAATGCCGCCATGAAATAGTGGCTCGCGTAGCCCGCCCAGGTGATCTGGCCCAGCTGGATCAGGGGCTCTTCGAGCCCCGACGCCGCGCTTGCCTCGAGCTCACCGTCTATGAACCCCACGGGCCCTTCTGTCCCCGCAAAGCGATTGGCCTGTTGACCCAACTGCCGGGTCCAGGACAAGCCGGTTGAACGACTACCCTCGGCCTTTACCTCGAGCTCTACGTCAAGAACGTAAGAACCCCCGTACAAGGTCACCCGCTTGGTTATCTCTTCGCCCGCCGGGCCCTGGCCACGCATGACCACTGCCGTATCGGCCCCGAGCTTCTGCACGTCCAGTTCGTATACAATGTTTCGGTCGTCGCGCGGCTGGCCCTCGCCGTCGGTCCAGTAGGCACCGAGCGGCAGCAGGCTGCCGGCGGTTACCATGTCGAGCAGGTCGCTATCGCCCGAGTTCGTTTCATTGAACTCTCGCAGCCTGTAGTGGCGCAGCCTGCCTCCCTGCGAAGTAAACACGACCTCGACGAGATCGCTGGAAAGCTCGGCCAGCTGTTCGACACTTCCTGGCGTGAGATGAATGGGGTCGGCCAGCAACCCGCGGGCTTCAACCGGAGGCAGCTTCAGTGCCGGTACCGGGGCCGTCGGTGACACCGGCGGCGGGATGACCGCTCCCGATAAATCACCACCCGCAGGGGCGCTGCCAAGGTCGGGTTGCAGCCTCCCGGCTTGCTGTTGGCCGGGGGAAACCTGCGGTTGAGGCGCAAAAAGATACTGGTAGCCAACCAGGATCCCGACCGAAAGTATAAATGCTAGTAGTGCTCTCTGTTCCACCAAGCGGCCCCATTTTAAGGCCGCAACCTGGCTCTTGGTTTCAACCCACTGGGTCGTAACCCCCGTCGGTGAACGGGTGACAACGGGCCAATCGCGACAGCGCTCGTGCGCTGCCTGAAATCGGTCCGTATCTATCTATCGCGGTCATGGCATAGGCGGAGCAACTGGGATGGTAGCGACAACTGGGTCCGAGTAGCGGGGATAAAACGGCACGGTAGACGCGGATCACAAAGACCAGCGCGGCCGCTGTAAAAGCAGCACAACTGGCACCGATAATCGCCAGGCGGCCAAGCCCGGCCGCTGGCGGATCGGCCATCACCAGGCCTCCGTCATTCGGTGTTAATGCCCACGAGGGCCGCAAGTTCCGTTTCAACATCCCTGTAACTCAAGCTGTCAGCACCCGCTCTGGCTATGACTACGAAATCGTGAGCCGGCTGCAGTTTGTTATAATTTAACCTGAAAAATTCTCTGACTCTTCGCTTAATACTATTCCTTTTGACCGCCGAGCCTACCCTGCGACTCACCGTTATGCCCAGCCTGACGTCCTCCGTCGGCCCGGGACAAGCGATCAAAACAAAATGCGGTCCCCTCTTACCGCGATTTCCTCGCTGGATCCGCAGAAACTCAGCACGCTTGCGCAAACGACGAGAGCGGGGGTAAGTAAGCTCCATGTGCCTGAGCTCCATGTCCTTGAGACCCGTATCCCGTCGGCTTGTCAGCCCGCCTGTCAGCCCCTGGCCCGCTTGGGAGGGGTGGAGACCGCAAGGCGTTTGCGCCCTTTGGCGCGACGATTTCTGATCACGCTACGCCCGCCTGGAGATGACATACGCGCCCTGAACCCATGCCGCCGACGGCGACTCTGATTGCTAGGTTGATAGGTTCTTTTCACGTTTTCAGCTCCCATCTGGACCTTGCGCAGAGTTCTACGCAGCATCCAGCCGGGCAAAGCTGTCACAGCAATTCTATCTTGTCAATTGTACACCGCCTGGAGCAACGGCGCAGTTATTCTATATTTCAGGGGTTTAGCGCCGCCGGGGCTGCTATCAAGGGGCTACGGGCGCAGGCCGAAGAGAATCCTGGCGGGCCCGCGTCCGGCTCAGTGAAACTCGGGTTTGAGACTGCGGCCGAGCAGCTCCGAGAGGGCCTGGGACGGGGCCATGCCGTTGTAAAGCACCTCGTAGCAGGTCTCGACTATGGGCATTTCGACACCGTGTCTGTCTGCCAGCATCTTGACCGAGCGCGTATTGCGCACGCCCTCCACCACCATGCGCATGCTGCCCAGTATCTGCTCCACGTCCTCGCCGCGACCTATCCGCAGGCCGAACTGGCGGTTGCGGCTCAGGTCACCCGTGCAGGTCAGCACCAGGTCGCCCAGTCCCGACAAGCCCGACAGTGTTTCGGGGCGAGCGCCGAGCGCCGCGGCAAGGCGCTGCGTTTCGGCCAGGGCCCTGGTTATCGTGGCTGCCCGCGCGTTGTGTCCCAGGCCCAGCCCATCGCCGGCGCCCGTGGCAATGGCAATGACGTTCTTCACCACGCCGCCCACCTCGACACCGGTCACGTCGGTACTGCTGTAAACCCTCAGGTTGGGAGACGCAAAGTTGTGCTGGATGCTCTCGGCGGTCTCCTGGTCTGCGGCCGCGGCTACCACCACGGTGGGCATTCCGGCCACTACTTCGGTGGCAAAGCTTGGTCCTGACAGGACACCAACGCGCGGCATCACGGCGCTGCCGTCACCCTGCCGTTGCGCGGCGAGGCATTCGCCAATTACCGCGGTCATGGTGGCACAGCTTTCGTCTTCGATGCCCTTGGATGCCGAGACCACCACCGCGTCGTCTGCAATCCACGGAGCCACCGCAGTCATGGTCTCGCGCATAGCGTGCGAGGGCACAACCGCCACCACGAGACTGGCGCCAGCGAGCGCCTGCTCGGCATCGCTGGTGGCCTTGAGATTTTTGTTGAGTTTCAGCCCGGGCAGGTAGACCGGGTTCTCGTGCCTGCCGTTGACCGCGGCTGCGACTTCTTTGCCCCGCGACCAGAGTACCGTTTCGTGGCCATTACCCGCCAGCAGGCTGGCCAGGGCTGTTCCCCAGCTACCAGCGCCCAGTACCGCAGCCTTCACGGGCACGGCGCCTAGTCTCCCTCTTCGGGTGGTTCTTGATCGGCCAGCGACTCGGTGTCGACCTCGGCCACCAGCGCCACCGAGGCCACTTGCTCGCCACTGCCGGAGTCTACCTTCACCAGGCGCACGCCCTGGGTCTGGCGCCCGATGACACGAATGTCGCCCACGCCCATGCGAATGAGCTTGCCGCCGTCTGTGACCAGCACGACGTCGTCGTCAACATCGGCGATCTGCACCACTCCCACGACCTGGCCGGTCTTGGGGGTAACCTTCATGGTGTAAACACCCTTGGCGCCGCGCTTCACCAGCCGATAGGTCTCTATCTTGCTGCGCTTGCCGTACCCGTTGGCTGATACCGTGAGCAGCGTGGCTCCAACCTCGACGACCTCCATCGACACCACGACATCGCCCTTACCCAGGGTGGCACCGCGCACACCACCGGCCGTACGACCCATCGAACGAACATCGCTCTCCTTGAAACGCACCAGCATTCCGTTGCGGGTGGACAGCGCCATTTCCTTGGAGCCGTTGGTGATGCGCACCGAGATTAACTCGTCATTGCCCGCCAGGTTTATGGCCCTTATGCCGTTAGTGCGGGGACGCGAAAAGTCCATCAGCGGCGTTTTCTTCACCGTCCCGGCACGCGTCGCAAAAAACACGAACTGCTCCTTGGTGAACTCGCGCACCGCGAGAAACGCCGACAACTCCTCACCCGGCTGAAGGGCCAACAGGTTCACTATCGCCTTGCCGCGGGCCACGCGTCCGGCCTGCGGCAGCTCGTGGACCTTCCGCCAGTACACCCGGCCACGGTTGGTGAAAAACATCAGGTAGGAGTGGGTGGAGGCCACGAACATGTGCTCGATGAAGTCCTCGCCCTTGGTCCCGGCCCCGGTTTTGCCGCGGCCACCGCGCCTCTGCTGCCTGTACAGCGAAGTCGCGTTGCGCTTGATGTAGCCCTCGTGGGAGACGGTGACCACCATCTCTTCGTCCACGATCATGTCCTCGATGCCGATGTCGTCGGTAGCGTCGGCTATCTCGGTACGACGTTCGTCGCCGTATTTCAGCGCCAGCTCTTCGAGCTCGGTGGAAATAATTTTTAACACCTCGGCCTTGTCCGAGAGTATTTTCTTCAGCCGGCGTATCAGCGCACGAACTTCCTTGTGCTCTTCGAGAATCTTGTCGCGCTCGAGTCCGGTCAAGCGCTGCAGGCGCATGTCGAGGATGGCCTGGGCCTGCACCAATGACAGCTTGAACTTCTTGATCAGCTGCTCTCTTGCGACAACGGCGTCCTTGGCCTTGCGGATGAGCTTGATGACCGCGTCGAGGTTGTCCAGCGCGATCTTGAGGCCTTCGAGTATATGCAGCCTCGCCTCGGCCTTGCGCAGGTCAAAGGCGGTGGCCCGGGTAACCATCTCGCGCCGGTGATCAATAAAGTGAGCGAGTGCCGACTTGAGATTGAGCACCTTGGGCACGCCGTCCACCAGGGCGACCATGCGCACCGAGAAAGTCTGCTGCATCTGCGTGTGCTTGTAGAGGTTGTTGAGCACCACCAGGGGTACAGCGTCCTTCTTGAGTTCAACCACGATGCGCATTCCATCACGGTCCGATTCGTCACGAAGATCGGAGATACCTTCGATTTTCTTGGCGTTGACCAACAGCGCAATCTTCTCGATCAGCGACGACTTGTTCACCTGGTAGGGGATCTCGTTGATCACGATGCGCGAGCGCCCGGTACGTGAATCGGTCTCGGAGCTGGCGTTGGCCCGTACCTGCAGCTTGGCCCGCCCGGTCTGGTAGGCTTCCTTGATGGGCGCCCTTCCGGATATGGTGGCACCGGTAGGGAAATCCGGCCCCTTCACGTGCTTCATAAGCCCACCGATCGATATATCAGGGTCGTCGATGAGAGCGCGCAGCGCAGCGCAGATTTCGCCCAGGTTGTGGGGAGGGATCGACGTTGTCATACCCACCGCGATACCGGTCGCACCGTTGATGAGCAGGTTGGGTACGCGCGAAGGCATGACCGTGGGCTCGGCCGTGCTGCCATCGTAGTTGGGAACAAACTCGACTGTTTCCTTGTCGATGTCGACGAGCATTTCGCCCGCCAGCCGCGACATGCGGATCTCGGTGTAACGCATGGCTGCAGCAGCGTCGCCGTCCACCGAACCAAAGTTGCCCTGCCCGTCAACGAGCAGGTAGCGCAACGAAAAATCCTGGGCCATGCGAACGATGGTGTCGTAAACCGCCTGGTCACCGTGCGGGTGATATTTACCGATAACGTCACCGACCACGCGCGCCGATTTTTTCGGCGGCTTATTCCAGTCGTTGCTAAGATCGTGCATCGCGTAGAGCACGCGACGGTGTACGGGTTTTAATCCATCGCGTACGTCGGGTAACGCGCGACCGATGATGACACTCATCGCGTAGTCCACGAAGGACGTGCGCATCTCGTCTTTGATTTCTATGGGTAGCTCGGGGCGGCGTACGTTAGCTTCCATGCTTTATACCGCTAGACGTCCAGGTTACGGACATCGAGCGCGTTGGCCTCGATGAACTCCCGGCGGATCTCCACGTTTTTGCCCATGCACAAGCTGATCATGGAGTCAGCTCCCGGTGCGTCTTCCATGGCGACCTTGAGCAGTACCCTGCGCTCGGGGTCCATGGTGGTCTCCCACAACTGCTCGGGGTTCATTTCCCCCAGCCCCTTGTATCGCTGCACGACCAGGCCTTTTTCGGCCCCCTTCATAATCACATCGTAGAGCTCGTTGAGGCTTGCCGCCTCACTGCTGCCGGCCCCATTCTCAATCTGGAAGGGTGCCTTGCCCAGCCCTTCGAGGTCGCCCAGCAAGCGCGACAAAGTCGAGAACTCGGGGGACCCCAGTAACTCGGTGTCCACCATCGCGACCGTCGAACGGCCGTTGACAGTGGTACTTACCACCATCCTCTCGCAACCGTGTTCGGGATCTTCCTCGTAAGTTACGCTGTAGGGCGCAGACTCAGGGTGACGTTGATCGAGCTCGCTCTTGAGGCGCTTGCCCGCCTTGCGCAGAACTGTTTTCTTGCCCAGGCTCGCCACGCTGATTTCGCCGTCGCCAGCCACCGCGCTTATGACCGCACGATCGCGACGCTTCATCTCGAACACGTCGAGCAGGTCGCTTACACGCGTGAGCCTGGTGAGCGCCTTAGTCAGGGCCGCCGTTGTGATCCCTTTTCTGGCACCCTGGCCGCGTACATTGAGGCCTTCGACCCCGAGCCCTATCAGGTGCGCGTCGAGCGCGGGCTGATCCTTTAGGTACTGTTCCTTGCTCGATTTCTTGACCCGGAACAACGGGGGCTGGGCGATGTACAGGTGGCCGCTTTCGATCAGGCGACGGTAGTTGCGAAAGAAAAACGTGAGCAGAAGCGTGCGTATATGCAGGCCGTCTACGTCGGCATCGGTCATGATGATGACCTTGTGGTATCTCAGCTTGGACAGGTCATCGGCGTCTTCCCCCACGCCCAGCCCCAGCGCCATCACCAGCAAACGTATGGCCTCGGACTGCAGCTGCTTGGCAACCGGCGCCTTCTCGATGTTCAGTATCTTGCCCCTGAGCGGAAGGATGGCCTGGTTGCGGCGATCACGGCCCTGCTTGGCCGACCCGCCGGCGGAATCTCCCTCCACTATGTAGAGCTCACTCTCAGCCGGGTCACGGCTCTGGCAATCGGCGAGTTTTCCGGGGAGGGCGCCGGACTCCAGTGCCCCCTTGCGACGAACCATGTCGCGGGCCTTGCGCGAGGCCACCCGTCCACGGGCCGCGTCGAGACACTTGTTGACTATCGCCCGGGCGTCGCGGGGGCTCTCTTCGAGACAGGTCGCGAGACTCTCGTTCACCAGGGTCGCTACCAGGCCGCGCACCTCGCTGTTGCCGAGCTTGGTCTTTGTCTGCCCTTCGAACTGTGGCTCGGGCACCTTGACCGACAACACGGCAGCTAACCCTTCACGCGAGTCTTCACCTTCGATGGTCTCATCGTTTTTCTTGAGCAGGTTGTTGGCTGCCGCATAAGCGTTGAGGGTCCGCGTAAGCGCTGAGCGCAAGCCGGCCATGTGGGTGCCACCCTCGATGGTGTTGATATTGTTGGCGAAGCTGTAGACGTTCTGCGTGTAGCTGTCGTTCCACTGCAGGGCGATCTCGATTTCGACCCCGTTACGCTGGCCGGTCAGGTAAACGATCTTGTTGTTCACCACCTCGTGGTCACGGTTGAGGTGCTCCACGAACGAGACGATTCCGCCCTCGTAGTAGAACGTTTCCATCTGGCCTTTTTCCCGTTCGTCCTCCAAGGTGATGCGCACGCCCCTGTTAAGGAAAGCCAGCTCGCGCAGTCGCTTGGCGAGGATGCCGTAGTTGAACACCCCCACCTCAAAAATACTGCTGTCGGGCTTGAACTTGACCGTGGTGCCCGACCTCTTGGTTTCGCCCACGGCCTTGAGCGCGCGCTTGCGGCTACCGCGGCTGTACTCCTGCTGGTAAACCTTCCCGTCGCGATAAATCTCTACCTCGAGATGTTCTGAAAGAGCGTTGACCACCGATACGCCGACGCCGTGCAGACCACCCGAAACCTTGTAGGACCCCTTGTCGAACTTGCCGCCGGCGTGCAGCTTGGTCATCACCACTTCTGCTGCCGACACGCCCTCAGTGGGGTGCTTGTCTACCGGGATACCGCGGCCGTTGTCGCTGACCGTGATGCTGTTGTCGACGTGGATCTCAACCACCACGGCGTCGCAGTGACCGGCCAGGGCCTCGTCGATGGAGTTATCAACAACCTCGAAAACCAGGTGATGCAGGCCACGCTCACCGGTGTCGCCAATGTACATGCCGGGCCGCTTACGGACCGCGTCCAGCCCCTCGAGGACTTTGATATTCTTGGCGGAGTAGTCTCCTGCCTGGGCCTTGCCCCCACCCTTACCAGCCTTTGTTTTTGTTTTGCTCGCCATGCGCTGAGAAAATCCTGCTGCAGGAGGGTTATGAACACCTGTCGAGGCGTGCCCGTCAGGCCCGCTTCGGACAGCGGCCGGTCAGCCCTCAAGGGCTCGTCCCGACACCGGCCAAAGTATCAATCAGGGCTCGGAAAGTAAAACGGGTCTGCGGCTGTTCGCCCGCAAAAAACAAGGCCAAAATCACGCGGCCGAGACCCCGTTATTATTCCGCGGGGGATCTTTTCGGCCCTATGGCCGAGCTCATATACGCATCGGCATAACGACGTAGCAGTAGTCCTTGTCGATTCCCCTCACGACACCGGGGCTGAGCTGATCCTTGAGAGAAATCTCGACGTTCTCGTTGTCCGGAAGCACGTTGAGAACGTCGAGAAGGTAGCGGCTGTTAAAGCCAATCTCGATCTCATCGCCCCCGTACTTGACCTTAACATCCTCGCTGGCTTCGCCCAGGTCCGGGTTATTGGCCGACACCTCCAGAGAATCCTCCTGGACATTCAACTTGATGCCGCGGGCCCGCTCACTCGAAAGCAGGGACACCCTTCGTACGGTCTGCAGCAGGCTGTCCCGCTCGGCTACCATCAGGTGTGGAACCTTTTTTGGTACGACCTGGTTGTAGTCGGGAAAATTACCCTCGACCAGGCGCATGCTCATTATCGCGCTGCCCGCCTCGAGGAAGGCCTCGTTGCCGGTGATCGATAGCTTGACGCCTGCTTCCGGGTCTAAGTCGGCAAGTATCCTGGCGGTTTCATGGAGGCCCTTGCGGGGCAGGATCACCCCGGTAGGAATTTCACCGCTGCCGCTCTTTTTTTCTATCATCGCCAGGCGATGACCGTCGGTAGCCACCATCCTGAGCAAGCCGCCACCGGAGGCCGACTCCAGGTAAATCCCGGCCAGGTTGGACCTCGTGTCGTCGGTGGACACGGCAAAGATGGTTTTCTGTATCATGTCCAGAAGATCGTTGGCCTTGAACGAAAGAACCGTCGTGTCGCTACCGTTTCCCGGTGAATCGGTGACCCCGGGATGGTCGGAAGGGTCAATTCCCATCAGCTTGAAGTCTGATCGACCATAAGCCACTTCGACCCAGCTGTTCTTGAGAACCTTCAGCTTGAGATCGCTACCCTCTGGAGCCTCTCTCACGATTTCGAACAACTTACGGGCCGATACTGCCACTACGCCGGCTTTCTTTACCCGGGCCGGGCAGGACTGGCGCAGCCCGATTTCAAGATCGCTGGCCAGGACGATTACAGAGTCTGAATCTGTTTGGAGCACCACGTTAGTGAGCACCGCCATCGAGTGTCTTCGGTCGACCACTCCCTGGCAGCGGCTGAGTACGGTAAGGAAGGATTCTCTTTCTAAGGTTATCTCCATGCGGACCTCTTCAGTAATAAAGGAATAGTCTTATCCTGTTACTGTTGTTAGATGCCAACTTTCGAGGGATAAGCTCGTAAGTTGTTGTATTGATGTAATATTATATGCACAGCAAGCCTGTGCGCTTTCTGCTGACAATGTGAGCGCAACTTCTTTTTCGGTGTCGGGGCTGCGATAGGCAAACTCTCCGCACAGCCGAACGCATAACTTATCCACAGCCTATCATCCTCGTCACAGTGTCGATCAGATCGCGAAAACGGGGGTCGTCGCTGCGCTTATTTTCGACCACCCGGCAGGCGTGGACCACGGTAGAGTGGTCGCGGCCACCGAGGAACTCACCGATGCTGGGAAACGAAGCGCCGGCGTGGTTGCGCATGATGTACATGGCTACCTGCCTTGCTTCGGCCACTTTCTTGGTGCGCCGTCGCGCCGCCAGTTCTCCGGGCCTGAGACCGAAGTGGCGGCTGACCCCGGTGGCTATGTCCTCGAGGCCGATTTCCTTATGGTCATTGCCGCCGCTGGTGGCGAGTAGTTCCCTGGCCAGGTCCAGTGTCAGTTCACTGCGGTTCAACGAAGCGTAAGCACTCAATCGGGTGAGTGCGCCCTCCAGATCACGGACGTTGGAGTCAATCTGAGAGGCCACGTAGCTCATCACCTCGTCGGGCACGCTGATGTGCTCGGCCTGGGCTTTGCGCCGCAGAATGGCCACGCGGGTTTCCGCGTCGGGTGACTGGATGTCGGCCACCAGGCCCCAGCCGAAGCGGTTGCAGAGCCGTTCTTCAACACCCTGTATCTCGTTGGGAAACTTGTCCGAGGTCAGCACGATCTGCTTGCCGCTGTCATAGAGCGCGTTGAAGACGTGAAAGAATTCTTCCTGGGTACGCTCGCGGCCGGCGAGAAACTGTACGTCGTCGACCACGAGTACGTCCATGCGGCGAACGCGGTTTTTGAATTCCTGCACGCGGTTGCGGGATATGGCGTCGATGAGCTGGTTGGTGAAGCTGTCGGTGGACAGGAACAACACCCGCGCGTTGGGGTCAGAGTCGACGATGGCGTTGCCGATGGCGTTTGCCAGGTGAGTTTTACCCAGTCCTACGCCACCAAAAATAAAGAAGGGGTTGTAAAGCGCGCCGGGCTGCCCGGCCACCGCGCGGGCGGCGGCATGTGCAAACTGGTTGCTGGGGCCGATCACGAAGTTGCCGAAATCGTAGCGGGCGAGGAAGCCCCCGGGTCGTCGCGCAGGAGGTTTTCTGACTTTCCGGCTGGCCTTGGCCGTCTCGTCGGCAAACAGGTTTCCCTGGGCCGGCTGCTCGTCGCAGACAAGGCGCAGGGTGTTCCGTTGTCCACTGGCCTCGGTCCAGGCTGTGGATATGTCGTCGAGAAAGTTCTCCTCTATCCAGGACGCACAGAGCCGGTTGGGGACAGTGATTTCCAGCGCGCCGTCTGGTGCCGGACGCGTTTTCATGGGCTCAATCCAGGATTCGAAGTCCTCATCGGATACAACTGCCCTGAGCGAGCTAACGACTTGATTCCAAAGGGTTTTAAAGTTGGACGACGGGGCGTTTTCCACAACAGTTACCAAACTTAGACACAGGGTTATCCACAGCTGTTGATAACCCGCATCGCGGGGCCGCGGTGGAACTTATCCACAGGGGCACCGTTGCTTGCCAATAGGTCCAAACGCGTGGAGTTTCAAGAGCGGTACGCAACGCGCGAGACAAGTATGCGAGAAACAAGCAGAGTTGAATGGAGCTTCGGTCGGTGCCATCGGTTGGTGTGAGCGGGACTGGCCTCGGGGCAGGGCCGCAAGCCTGGGAGGAAGAGCTGAAAATGGAAGCAAAGCCGGATTCGGCTGAACTGTTTGAACGTGCGTGCCGTTGCATGCCCGGCGGCGTCAATTCGCCGGTGAGGGCCTGGTCGGCGGTGGGTGGTGTTCCGCGCATCGTGGAGTCTGCGGCGGGTGTTGAGCTCTGCGATGTTGATGGCTGCAGGTACTTGGATTTTACGGCCTCCTGGGGGCCGCTGATCGCCGGCCACGCCCACCCGCGGGTGGTCGAGTCGGTGTCGGCAGCGATGGAAAAGGGCAGCAGTTTTGGCGCCACAACGCGTGGCGAAATAGAGCTTGCCGAGCGCTTGTGCAGCCGTTTTTCCTCGCTGGAGAAGCTGCGCCTGGTCAGTTCCGGCACAGAGGCGACCATGAGCGCGCTGCGCCTGGCGCGGGCGGCCACTGGCCGCGACTCGGTAGTCAAGTTTGCCGGTTGTTATCACGGCCACAGCGACGGGCTACTGGTGCGAGCGGGTTCGGGCGCCACCACCCTGGGCATTCCAGACAGCCCGGGTGTGCCAGCGGCCGTGGGTGGGCTTACGCGGGTGGCACGCTACAACGACCTCGAATCGGTGCGCGCCGCCTGCGACGGCGAGGTTGCCGCAGTCATCGTGGAGCCGGTGGCCGGCAACATGGGAGTGGTGCCGCCGCGCGAAGGCTTTCTGGAGGGCCTGCGCAAGATAACCGAATCAACCGGGGCGCTGTTGATCTTTGACGAGGTGATAACCGGCTTGCGCCTGTCGCCCGGTGGATGGCAACAGTTGTCGGGGGTGACGCCCGACCTGACCTGCCTCGGCAAGGTGATAGGCGGTGGCCTGCCGGTGGGTGCCTACGGCGGGCGCGCTGACCTCATGGACCAGGTGGCACCCGGCGGCCCGGTCTACCAGGCGGGCACACTGTCGGGCAATCCGTTGGCCGTGGCCGCCGGCCTGGCCACCCTCGACCTGCTCGAGGAAGACGGCAGCTACGAGAGACTCGAGGAGCTTGGCAAGCGACTGGGCAACGGCTTGGCGCAGGCGCTGGCGGGCAACGGTTGCGTGCAGCGAGTCGGCTCGATGCTGACGCTGTTTTTCGGCGTCGCCGGCGTGGACGATTACGACGACGCACTAAGCCTGGACGCCGATGCATACGGGCGCTTCTTCCACGCGATGCTGGACCGCGGGGTGTGGCTGCCGCCGTCGGGCTACGAGGCCTGGTTCGTGTCGATGGCTCACAGCGATGAGCATGTCGACCGTGCGGTCGAAGCAGCTGGCGGCGCGATGGCGGAGATCCTGTGAACGAGCCCGGCGTGAACGAGCCCGGCGTGAACGAGGACCGGGGCGGCTCGCTCAAGGCCCTTGGACTTGGCTGGAGCCTGGGCTGGCGCGTGGTGGCCGGCGCCCTGCTGGGCTACCTGGCCGATGCTTACCTGGGCAGCGGGCCCTGGCTCGCGCTGTTGGGCGGGCTGGGGGCAATGGTAAGCGGCGTGCGTAACATGTTGTCCGTGTTGGGCCCCGACCCAGCGCAGGACCCGGCAAGGGGCGCGGGTAGTTCACCACCGGGGTCGAGCGATGAAGGCACTTGATCTCGTAGAGCGCGATACGTCGCTGCTCGTGTTGGCACTGGCCGTGGCCAGCTGGGTCGCCGGGCTCGGCAACGCCATCAGCGTGTTGCTGGGTGGCGGTTTCATGGTCATCAACTTTCGCGTGATACGGATGTTGGTCGCCCGGGCGCTCGGTGGCCGCAAGCAGGCCGTGGCCGAGGGCACAAGCGTTGGAGCCGAGCCGCCGCCAGGGCGGCGAACCTGGCCACTGTTTGTTGGTAAGCTGTTACTTGGAATTGCGCTTATAGCCGGTGTGCTGTACCAGTTTCCCGTTGAGCCGCTGTCGTTTGCCGCGGGTACGACGGCCCTCCTGCTGGTCATATTGCTGCGGGGGCTCAGCGGTGGCCTGGCAGACGAAGCCGGCACGAGCGAAAGCAGCCCGACGGAGAACTGACATTGAACGGCAAAGTGAGAAAGACCACCCCTGGGTCGCTGTTTATCGGCCTGGCTACAGCCTTCACGTTGGCCGTTGTCCTGGTAGAGCCGGCCCGCGCATCGGGCGGAGTGACGTGGTTTGCTCTCATCCCCGGAGTCAACACCATCTGGCCCCACACCGTGGGTGCCACCCTGGTATCGTTGCTCCTGGTTTTGTTTGCCTGGGCCGCCGGGCGCCAGCTCGAAGCCGCGCGCGGGCGCGGCACGGCCCTGGTACCCGACGAGAACCTGAGCCTGCGCAATGCGGCCGAGCTCCTGGTCGGCGCCGTTCACTCGATGACCGAGGGCGTCCTGGGTAAACCGGGCAAGCAGTACGCGGCCCTCTTCGGCACGTTTTTCATTTTCATACTGATGGCCAACCTGCTCGGTCTGGTGCCGGGGTTTGCGCCGCCCACCGACAACTTCAACATTACTTTTGCACTGGGCATCGCGTCGTTTCTCGGTTTCAACGCCATCGGCATACGCCGGCAGGGCCTGGTCAATTACGCCAAGCACTTTGTAGGCCCGGTGTGGTGGCTGGCGGTTCTCATGATCCCGCTCGAACTCATAGACAACATGGTTCGCCCAGCGTCGCTCGCTCTTCGACTCGCGGGCAACATGACCGGCGACCATCTCGTGCTGTCGATTTTCACCGATCTCACCAAGTTCGTGATCCCGGTGGTCTTCTATTTTCTGGGGGCTTTCGTGTCCCTGGTACAAGCTTTCGTGTTCACCCTGCTTTCAATCATCTACGTGTCGCTGGCCGTTGGCCACGCCGACGAGCACTGATTGGACGACGACTTTCAAGGGTGGAATTCGAAACAACTTCGTTGCGGTCGGTGTTGATAGAGGAGTGGTTGGTAGAGGAAAGAGGATGGATGTCGGGCCGTAAAAACGCAGCGTGATAAGGAGAAAATAATGAAGAAGATGAAGACTTTTATATATGCGGCAACTGCTTTCGTGGCTGCATCGCTGGTGGCTACACCGGCGATGGCTGCCGATGGCGGTGGTGGTGGCGGTGGAATGATAGCGCTGGCGGCAGGCATCTGCATGGGCGTGGCGGCTTTCGGCGCCTCGCTCGGCCAGGGCCAGGCCGTGGCAGCGGCCATGGAGTCGATAGGGCGTAACCCCAACTCGGCCGACCGCATCCAGACACCGATGATCATCGGTATCGCTTTCATGGAAGCGCTGGGCATTTACGCCCTGGTGGTCGCCTTCCTGCTGCAGGCCAAGATCTGACAGGCGGGATATTGACCTGGCCAACGGGCTGCCGTTGGCTGGTAAACTGGCGGGGATCGACAGCGGTCCCCGCCTTTTTTATGAGCTGTTCGCGGGCTATTGCCCGGCCGCTTCTATCTCGGCCCTGGTTGCCAGTGCCACCACCGAGTCGCAACGCTCCGCGAGGCGGGACATACCGTTGTTCTCCTGGCGGTCGACCACGGTGACGATGAGCGAGACCCGGCCGCCGGCTTCTTCCACGGCGTCGACGGCTTGGAGCGTCGAGCCACCGGTGGTGACCACGTCCTCCACGAGGGCGATGCGCGCTTCGGGGCGAAAACGGCCGTCGAGTTTTGCTGCCGTGCCGTGATCCTTGACGTCACGGCGAACAAAGAAGCCGTCCAGCGGCTGGCCCAGGCGAGCGGCCTCGCACAGCGCTACCGAAACCAGGGGCACTGCGCCCACCGCCATGCCGCCGACCAGTTCGATCTCGTTGGCAAGCAGGATCTCGGCCACGGCCGTTCCCAGGAGGCACGCTCCCTGCGAGGACATGACGGTCTGCTTTACGTCGACGTAGAAGTCGCTGGTCTGCCCCGAGGCCAGAGTGAAACTGCCGCGTCGCCACGAGAGGCGGGCGAGCAGTGCTGCTACATCGGCCCGTGTGTTGGTCGTTTCAGCCATCGTTATCTATCCCAGCGTGCTATTTCTTGAGCAGGTTGCGGGCGATCACCATGCGCTGGATCTGCGAGGTGCCCTCGTAGATCTGCAGCAGCTTGGCGTCACGCATGAGTTTTTCTACGGGGTACTCTTTCATGTAGCCGTAACCACCAAAAATCTGCACGGCGTTGATCGCGATCTGAATGGTACGGTCGGCGCCGAAAGCCTTGGCGTAACTGGCCACTATCGAGGCCGGTTCACCCTGGTCGATGCTCCAGGCCGCTTTCCACGTGAGCAGGCGCATGGCTTCCACTTCTATGGCCATGTCGGCGAGCATGAACTGTATGGCCTGGAAGTTGGCTATGGGTTCGCCGAATTGCTCGCGCTCGAGCGCGTAGTCGCGGCTCTCTTCGAGTGCTCGCCGGGCGATGCCTATGCACATGGGGCCTATCTGCGGCCGCGTGCGGTCGAAGGTCTGCATGGCTATGCGGAAGCCCTCGCCCTCGTTTCCCACGAGCGCATCGAGGGGCACGCGCACCTGGTCAAAACTGATTTCGGCCGTATCCGAACAGCGCTGGCCCAGTTTGCCTGTCATCTTGGTGGTCGTCACGCCGGGCGTGTCGGCCGGCACGACGAAACAGGCAATTCCGCCGTGGCGTTCCGAAGCGTCGCGGGTGGCGAACACCGTGAACCAGTCTGCCTCGGTGCCGTTGGTTATGAAGTGTTTTACTCCGTCGAGTACGAAATGGTCGCCGTCGCGCTTGTAGCGGGTCGTCATGCCGGCCACGTCGGACCCCGAGCCGGGTTCGGTCAGGGCGTAACCGGCAAATTTGAAATCGCTGCAGAGGCCGCCCAGGAAGTGCTGCTTCTGCTCTTCAGTGCCGGCTATGAGCAGTGGCGTGGAGGCCAGTCCATTGGCCGTCATTATGGTACCGACGCCCGAACAGCCGAAGTTGATTTCTTCCATCACCACGACCGCGTCGAGCACGCCGAGGCCGACGCCGCCGTACTCGACGGGGATCTCGAGATTCATAAGGCCAACGTCCCAGGCTTTGCGCAGGACCTCTGTCGGAAACTCCTCGGCTTCGTCGTAACGTCCCGCTACGGGAATGATTTCTTTGGCCGTAAAGTCTCTCGCGGTTTCGCGTAACTGTTTCTGTTCGTCGGTCAGGTCAAAGGCTATCAAGTGCTCCTCCGGCGTTCGAGTATCCCGGTATGTAGCCGCGAACGCGTCGCGCAGTCCAGTGACCGGGGCGGAGCGGCGCGTTTGCTGCGGTCAGCGGCGCACGCTAATGCCGCAGCTGTGAAAGACGGCGACACTGTGGGGCCCGGGGAGGCACGATGGTCGACGATCGCGGTGTTGCTGGGTCTGGCCGCGGGCGTGTTCATGACCGCAGCCGGATTGATGACCGGGGGTTCGAGGCACAGCCCGGGGCTGGCGCCAGGCGTCGCGGCTACGGTGAACGGCAGGGAGCTTCTGGTCGAGGAGCTTGAACGGCTGGCCGCCGGCCTGGCCGCCGAAGAGCGCGTCGTTACTCTTGAAGATAGGCAGAGAGTACTCGATCGCATGGTCGACGAGGCCCTGCTGTTGGGCAGGGCAGTCGAACTGGGCCTGGTCGGCCGCGACCCGGCGGCCCGCAAGGCGCTGGTGTCGGCGGTTGTTGATTCGGTGGTGACCGACAGCAGCGACCTCGACCCTGGTGACGAGCAACTGCGGGAGTTTTTCGAGGACAACCGTGACTACTTCCGCTCGTCGCCGCGCCTGCTGGTCGAGCAGATGTTCTTCAGCAGTGGGCGAGTCGGCCTGGATCATGCGCTGCGTGCAGACAAGGCGCTTGCCCGCTTGCGCACGGGAGAGTCAGCAGGGCTGGTGGCCCGTGAGCTGGCCGACCGATCGGCGCTGCCCCTGCCTGCCCAGCCGCTGCCGCCGGCGAAGCTGCGCGACTACCTCGGACCCACCGCGGTGCGCACCGCCATGGGTCTCGCCGAAGGCGAGTACAGTGGGGTGCTGCCCGGTGTTGGTGGCTCGCGCGTGCTGCGGCTTCTCGGGCGCGTGCAGGCGGCCGAGCCGACGTTTGAGAAGAGTAGGGTGCAGGTGCTGAGCGAGTACCGCCGCCGCGCAGGGGACGACGCCCTGAGGGCTTACATAGACCGCATGAAGCGCCGGGCGAGCGTCGAAATTGCCGAGGACTACCGGTGACCCTGGTTCGACGGTCGCCCGGCGGACTGATCGTCATCGGCCTGCTGGTTTTCCTGGTGTCGGGCGTGCTGTGGGAGGCCGACCCCGCCCGGGCCCATGATCGCAGCATGTCGTGGTCGCGCTGGTGGGTCAGCAGGGGCGAAAGTGGCACGCAGTTAAGCGCGCGCTTGCGCTTGCGATCTTTCGATCTTGAACGTTATCGCAGTGGGGCACAGCTGTCCGGTGGAAGAATGCCTGTGCAGCTCGCGTCCCAGTTGGCGGTCACGGTAGACGGCCACCGCTGCAAGGCTCACTCGGCCCGTCGCCTGGCGGGGTCGCCTGATCTTGCCCTGTTCGAGTGGGAGCTCGACTGCCCGGACCGGGGCCAGTTGGCCATACGCAGCGACTTGCTGGCACCGTTGCTCCCCCAGCATATGAACATGGGGCGGTTGTTTGATGCCGAGGGCGAAGAGCACGAGTTCCTGCTCGGCGCGGGGCGGCGCAGTTGGACGCAAGCAAGCCCCGGCCGGTCGCAGGAACAGTCTTCATCGTCGTCCTGGGACGATTTCGTGGGCAGTGGGTTTCTCCACGCCGTGGGCGGGTACGACCACCTGGTGTTCCTGCTGGCCTTGCTGCTCGGCGGCACGGCGTTCAAGGAAATGCTGGCGGTGGTCACCGGCTTTACGCTTGCTCACAGCCTGACCCTGGGCTTGACCGTGACCGGTCTGCTGCGCCCGGACGCGCACGCTGTCGAGGCACTGATAGCGTTGTCGATAATTATAGTGTCGGTGGAGAACGCCTGGCTGGCCGGTGGCCGCTCTTCAACACTTACGCGCTGGACGCCATTGCTCATAGCGGCCCTGGCGCTTCCCGCGGGCCTGGGCCTGCTCTCCGTTTCGGCAACGAGCATGCTCGGGATGGCGGTGTTCTCGGCTTGCTACTTTCGCCTGCTCGGCGGCAGCGACAGGCCCGGCCGCCTGCGCTGGTTCTGCGCGGTCGTGTTCGGACTGCTGCATGGCTTTGGTTTTGCGGGTGCACTGCTCGAAGACAGTCGCGCGCAGGCATCGATCCTCTCGGCGCTGGTGGGCTTCAACGTCGGCGTAGAGCTGGGACAGCTGGCGGCACTTTCGTTGATGTGGCCCCTGCTCAGTTTTGCCGAAGGCTTTGCCCGGCGCGCGGGTGGGGCTCCAGCCGTGAGGGGGCTGACCAGGGTGGGCGCAGCCACTACGCTCGCACTTGGTACCTGGTGGTTTACCGGCCGCGCTTTTGAGCAGCTGGTCATCGGCGGCTGATCGATCGGCGCAACAGGTGCTGCGTCAGGCGGGATCGTCGCTGGCGGGGGGATCGTCGCTGGCGGGGGAATCTTCGGCCGCCGGGTCTCCACCGCCAGCGGGCTCCTGTCCCGGCCCGGGCGCGAGTAAAACGCGGGCTATGCGTCGGCCCTGCATCTCGCTGACGCGGCCGTGGTAATCGCCTATTTCGAACACGTCGCCAGCACGGGCGATTCTGCCCAGCTGGTCTGTAACGTAGCCACCCACGGTATCTGAATCGCCGCCAGTGTCTTCGATGTCGAGCTCGCGGCAGAGGTCTTCGACCAGGAGCATGCCATCGATCAGTATGCCGTCGTCGGTGTGCAGGATCTTGGCTTCTTCGTCGGCGTCAAACTCGTCCTGTATTTCGCCGACGAGTTCTTCGAGCACATCTTCAAGCGTGACCAGTCCGGTAGGCACGCCGTACTCGTCCACCACCAGGGCCATGTGGGCCCGGCGGCGCTGGAAGTTCCGCTGAAGCACGTCGATGGCCTGGGTTTCGGGTACAAACTGCATCTCGTGTTGGAGCAGCCGCAGGTCTTCTGAAGACTGCAGGCTGTTGGCGCGGTGAAACAGATCCTTGATGTGAATCATACCCACGACGCTATCCAACCCGGTTTCGCACAGTGGATAACGGGTATGGCTGGTCTCGTGGATGATGGTCATGTTTTCTTCGAGGCTGCGTTCGAGCGAGATAAAATCGATCTGGTCGCGGGCGATCATTACCTGCCGCGCGTTGTGGTCAGAGTACTCGATCAGGTTTCCCAGCAGGCGCCGGTTGCTGATTGACAAGCGGCCGAGAGTGGAAGGTTCGGCCAGGAAAATCTGTAGTTCCTCGGCGCTCATGGATTCGTACTCGTGGTCGGCCTCGGTCACGCTGACCATCGAAAGCAGGCCCTGGGCGAGGCGGTTCATCACCGCGAGCAGTGGCGACGAAAGGCGGGCCACAAGATGCAGCGGCGGTGACATCCACATTGCCACTTTCTCGGTACGGCGCAGGCCGAGAAACTTGGGCGCCAGCTCACCGGCTATTACCAGTGTCACGGTGATCAATAAGAAGGCCAGCAGCAGGGCGAGCAGGTGAACAAAAGCGGGAGAGGCGAGACCGGCAGGCGCCAGCAGTTGTTCGATCTTGCTGGCGAGCGCCGGTTCTGCCAGCCAGCCTATGGCGAGGCTGGCTGCTGTTATCACGAGCTGGCCGGCGGTTATGTGGCGATCAAGATCGTTGAGAACTTTTTCCAACACGGCTGCTCGCCGCCGGCCGTTGCGGACGAGGGTTTCTACCCGGCTCCGGCGCACGGTGACGATAGCGAACTCGGCGGCCACGAAGCAGGCGTTGACCAGCAACAGCCCGATGGCCGTCAACAAGGCTGTAGTATCGCTCACTGGATTCGTTGTCGCTGGCCGAAAGTCAGGATAGCCGGTGCCGGCGATGGGGGTTGGTCTGGGTCGTTCATCAAGCTTTTGCAGGCTCACTTCCATTTAAGCCACGAAGGAGCCGCGTTGCAAGCACCGTGGAGTCATGGCTGGATAGGTAATCGTTTCCGGTGACCCCGGGGGCGGGTAAAATACGTCGTGCTAGCCCTTGTTCTCGATAATTCCCTCGTGCGCTTGCAGCGTGACCGGGAGCGCCCCCTTTCGGGGGATGGCCTCGTGGGGGTGAGCACCCGCATAGCGGGCATATGCAATACCGACCTTGAGCTGGCAGGAAAAGTGCCGCCGACGGCGAGAAAGCCTTTGAGCGTGCGGCTTGCCGCGGCGCTGGCAAAATACTGGTAGAGGTGGGCTGATGGATTTCGGTTACAGCGACGAACAGGAAGCTTTCCGCGGCCGTTTGCGTAGCTGGCTTGAACAGCGCGGCAGCGACGGCTCGATACCGCGCTTGAAGGGCCTGGCCCTGGACGAAAAGGTCGCCGTGGGCAGGGCCTGGCAGAAGAGCTTGTACGAGGACGGTTGGTGCGGGCTTTCCTGGCCCGCCGAGTACGGCGGCCAGGGGGTCGGGCTGGTCGAGCAGATCATCTTCCAGGAAGAGCTGGCCCGTGCGGGCTCGCCGCAGCTGGTCAACCTGCTGGCCCTGAGCATGGTCGGCCCGATGATCATCGAGCACGGCAGCGAAGCCCAGAAAAAACGCTACCTGAAGTCGATTCTCAACGCCGACGAAATCTGGTGCCAGTGCTTCAGTGAGCCGGGCGCCGGTTCCGATCTCGCTTCGTTGTCCACCCGGGCCGAGCTCGACGGTGACGACTACCTGGTAAACGGCACCAAGGTGTGGACTTCGTACGCGCAGTACGCCGACTACTGCATCCTGCTCGCGCGTACCGATCGCGGCACGAAACCGCACGAGGGTATCACCATGCTGATCGTCGACATGAAGAGCGACGGCGTCGAGGTGAGACCGTTGCGCCAGCTCAACGGCGACAGCGAGTTCAACGAGGTGTACCTGGAGAACGTGCGTGTTCCGCGTTCGGGAGTCATAGGCGAGCCGGGCGGTGGCTGGAAGATGGCGATCGCCATGTTGATGCACGAGCGCGCCACGCTTACCTTCCAGCGTCAGTTACAGTCGCGCGTGGCGCTAGACGATATGCTGAAGTTTGCCCGCGACTTTGACCACGGCAAGGGGGCGCCAGCCGATGATCCGGTCTACAGGCAGCGCCTGGCCCAGGCCTGGATAGAAAGCGAAGCCATACGACTGACCTCGCTCAGGCACCTGACCCGTCGGCTCAAGGGCGACCCGCCCGGCGCCGAGGGATCAATAGAAAAGCTGTTCTGGAGCGAGATGTACCAGCGCATGCTGGCCGTGCCAATGTCGATGTCCGGCCCTTACTCGATGCTTTCGGGAGAGGATCCCAGGGCACCTCTGGCAGGCCAGTGGCCCGAGCTCTACCTCTACTCGCGCGGGCGCACGATTGCCGCGGGCACCTCGGAGGTACAGCGCAACATCATCGCCCAGCGCGTGCTGGGCATGCCCCGCTCCTGAACAAACCGGGCTCAGGCGGTTTTGCGTATGCGGCGCCGCTCGCGCTTGGGGTTGATGCTGTGGCGACGCCCGTTGACGCGTCGGAAAGGGAAACGGTAGACTTGCCCCTCGACGCCGGCCGACATGGCCCGGTCACGCCAGGTCTCCAGGCCCCTGCGCAGGTAGTCGGGCTCCATGTCCAGCGCCTGGCAGATGCTTTCAAACGAAAACGCCCAGTCCATGTCTTCCGAATCCAGCCACGCGTCGACGGCTGCTTCGTCTTCAGAGGACGGTAGCGGGACGTTGCCACCGCGGAATACGTTGCGTTGGAACGAGGCGATCGCGTCTTCGAGAACGGCCAGCATCAGGCGTTTTTCCGGCACGAGCGAGGATTCGTCAAGAGGGCGGGTAAAAAACTGGGCGGGGCTCACCGTGTCGGGTTCGACCATGGTAAGGGCGGGGTCTTCTATACATACGGTGCGTGATTTTCTCGGCTCAACGGTCTCTGCTTTCTGCTGCTCACTCATTTTATGCTCCTTTTCTCTCTTTCTACTCGATTTCGTACGATCAAGGGCTCAGGCCACCAGCGATGTCTCGGCTTCGGCTTCGGTGTTGTACTCGCTCACCAGCTTTGCCGGGTCGGCGAACTCTTCTTCAGACGAGGGCATGCTCTCGAACTCGAGGATGTCGAGTTCTTCGAATCCCCTTCTCAGCTTGTCGTTGAGCAGCCCTAGTTTTTTAACGTTGGGGACGATCTTGGAAAACATCGCGCGGCGGAAGGCCTTGGACATTTCGTCGTGGTACTCGAGCTCAACGCAGGCCTCGACGTCCATTCCCATTTTTTCGTAGACCTCGCGCTGCAGCAGGCGGTCGCGCATCAGGCGGCAGCCCTCGTAGACGAAGTCCACGCGTTCGTCGACCTCGGCTTCGCTGAGCTCGAGGTAGTAGTCCTTCAGGCTGAGCACGCCGAAGGCAACGTGGCGTGATTCGTCTTTCATGACCATGGCCGTCAGCTCCTTGACCAGGGGCTCGGTGCTGTAGTCGCGCATGGTCTGGAAGGCGGCCAGCGCCAGGCCTTCCACGAGTATCTGCATGCCCAGGTATTTCATGTCCCAGCGCGAGTCACCCAGCACCTGGTCGAGAAGGGTCTTGAGCTCGGGGTTTACCGGGTAGACGATCTCGATCTTTTCGTGCAGGTAACGATCGTAGACTTCCACGTGCCTGGCTTCGTCCATGACCTGGGTGGCGGCGTACAGCTTCGCGTCGATGTTGGGTACCGAGTCCACTATCTGGGCGGTGGCCATCAAGGCGCCCTGCTCGCCGTGGAGAAACTGCGACAGGGTCCACGCCATCGATTCGTGGTTGAGCCTGACTTTTTCGCGCTCGGTCAGGCGCGTCCAGTGCGAAGTCCCGGAAAGGGCCGTTTCCTCTATCGGGAAAAAGGGCTTTTCGGGGTCCACGTCTATTGACCAGTCGAGGTAGGTTTCGCCGTCCCACTGGGCTTGCTTGGCCATGCGGTAGAGCCGCACGAGGTCACCGCGCAGGTGATCATAGTCGGCCAGGAAGGCGCTGTCGTAGCTGTGCGCCACGCTGTCGAAGGCCCTGGCTACCAGCCCGGGTGTTTTGTGATTACCGGTCGATTCTTCCTGCGGCATTTGTCTTTTCCCTTTGTCCTTCAGTTGTCTCGTTGCCGGACGGCCGACGTTCAGTCGTTGGTGCCGGTGTTTTCCGCTTCGTTTTCCAGCCTGATTTCCGCCATGGCTCGCAGTATCATCTTGCGCCTGAGCAGCGCCATGAACTGCTCGGCGTGTTTCATTGCGGCTATGGCCATTTCGGGCACGCGCTCGGGGTCGGAATGGCCGGTCACGCCCCGCGTGAAAATTTTGATTTCTTCGCGGGCCAGCTTTTCGAGCGCTTCCACGTAGATGGGCAGGGTGGTCTCGTAGGGGAACAACTCCGGTCCTACGCCGGCCTCGCGCATGGCCTGGAAGTTTTCGAGCAGCAGAAGGTCATCGCCCTCTACGCAGCTCACGCCTTCGCGTTGCATGGGGGTGATAATTCCCAGGCGAACACAGAAGTCGAAACGATCCCGGTCCACGCCGTAGCGGGCCAGGGCTTCTTCTACCGGAACCGGCGGCTGGTCGGGCGCGTAGTGAATTTCTTCGTACAGCGTCCCCTCGATGCCCAGCAGGGTGCTGACCTCGCGTTCGCTCACCACCTCGGAGTCGTGCTCAAGTATGGCCTTGATGACGTCCAGGGGTAGGAAACGCTTCTGCTGCAGTTCCTTGATGACGCGGATGCGCTCGATAAACGAGTGATCGTACCAGGCCATGTTGCGGCCGGTCTTCACCGTCGGCTTGGGCAACAGGCCCTCGCGGATGTAGAATTTTATGGTGCCGGTAGCCACGCCGGTCTCGCGCGCGAGATCCGAGATCTTGTGCAGGCCCGTGGTGCTCTGGGGCTTGTCGGTGTCGCTGTCGGTGTTTCTGGTTCTCGCCATAAGAAGTAGAAAGTACGACTATCCACTTACTACAACTCGGGCATGGCTGTCAAGGGATTTCTCGGTAGAGTCGAACTTTTTTTTTGAAGGGCAGATACGGCTTCCTGCCAGTAAAATACTGGCCTTTTTGACAATTCACCCTTTGCCGAGCAGTCTGCCCTCCAGTGTCTGAGTCGTTTCAGCCAGCTCCAGGAACGGCCCCCCCAACCAGGGGGGAGCGTCTTGGCCAGGCGGCCGCGGGCTGCTTTGACCTCGTCGTGGTGGGCGGAGGGGTCACCGGCGCGGGGGTCGCCCGCGAGGCGTCGGCCCGTGGATTATCAACCCTGCTGCTCGACCGTGGAGACTTTGCCGGGGGCACCAGCAGCCGTTCGTCCAAGCTCATTCACGGCGGTATACGCTACCTCGCCCAGGGTGACGTAGCCCTGGTGCGAGAGGCTTCGCGCGAGCGCGCGGTATTGCACCGCATGGCTCCGCACCTGGCCGTGCCGGTCAACGTCGTTTCGCCCGCGCGGACGAAAGCCGGCATGGCCAAGCTGGCCGCCGGCATGTGGACCTTCCGTCGACTGTCGGCCGACGATGAAGATTACAAGGTGCTGGGGGCACGCCAGACCGTCGAGTTTGAGCCCTTGCTGGCTGGCCGCGGCATCGCTGGCTCGGTTGTGTTTCGCGAGTACCTCACCGATGACGCGCGCCTGGTGCTCGAAACGGTGCTGAGTGCTGTTGCTTCTGGCGCGGTGGCTCTCAACTACACCGAGGTCAACGGCATAGAGATGGGAGAGGCTGGCGTCGTGCTGTCGGCCCGCGACGTACTGGGAGCCGACGACCTGGTGATCAGGGCGCGCTGCGTGGTAAACGCTGCCGGGCCCTGGTTCGACGAGGTGGCCGGACTCGCCGACGCTTCGCAGCGGCCGCGCCTGCAGTTGACCCGGGGTATCCACGTTGTGGTCAAGGGCGAGGCCCTGCCGTTGGCGAGCATGCTGGCCTTGCGCACGAGCGACAATCGCACCGCGTTTGCGCTTCCGCGAGGCGGCGCGTGCTACGTGGGGACGACCGACACGCTCTACGAGGGTGACCCGGCCGAGCCCGATATCGAGGGTGCCGACGTTGCCTACCTGCTCGACGCGGTCCAAGAGACCCTCGGTTTGCGCTTGCGGGCCGACGACCTGCTCGGTTGCTGGGCGGGGGTGCGGCCGCTCATGGCATCGCCCGGTAGTAAGGCGTCGGAGATATCGCGGCGCGACGAGCTCAGTAGCGGCCCCGGCCCGCTGGTGTCGATAGCCGGGGGCAAGTTGACGACCTTTCGTCGCATGGCCGAAAGGGTCGTTGACGCCGCGGTCGAACAGGCCGGCCTGCAGCCGAGCGCCGGGCCACCGGGCGACTCGCCCTTGGTGGGAGGCAGCGCTGAGCAGCAACTCGAGGCCCGGGCCCGGGCTGCCCGCCTCGACGACAGCGAGCTTGAGCAACGCCTGTGGGCTGTATACGGCGCCCGGGCCCCGGGGCTGCTGCGCTGTATCGCCGATGACCCCGCCCTGGGCGAGGCCGTGGGCGGCCTCAAGGACCTGACCCTGGCCGAGCTGGACCACTGCATTGAACAGGAAATGGTTCTCACCCTCGATGACCTGTTGCGACGCCGTGTGCGCACTGCGATGTTCGACGCCGAGGCGGCCATGGCTGCTGCGCCCGAGGCCGCTCGTGCGCTGGCGGTGAGACTGGGCTGGGACGATGACCGGCGGAGGCGGGAAGTGGACGTTTTTGTCTCGAGAACCCGCGCCCAGATATCTGCGGCGCGCGACGCCGCAAAATAAAACAGCGGCGTTGAGCCGTGGAGACGAGCTATGACTGAACAGGTAGAAGGGCTGGGCAAGCTGGCGGCCGACGCTCCCGGATTAGAGATAGTGACCGAGGGCGAGTTGCTCGGGGAAACCGGCCGCGACACCTGGATGCGTAGTCTCATGCAGGCACGCGCGAGTGGGCGCGAACCGAGGGCCGGGGCGGTACTCAGACCCGGCAACACCGCGGAACTTTCGGCAGCCCTGCGCTGGGCCGGGGAGACGGGCACACCGGTGCTGCCCTACGGGCACGGCTCGGGCGTGTGTGGTGGCGTGTTGGCGTCGGCCGGTAGCGTAGTAGTCGACCTGCGGCGCATGGATGCCGTGCTCAACATAGACGACGTTTCGTTGAGGGCCACCGTCCAGGCTGGTATGCGGGGCTCCGATTTTGAGGCTGCTCTCAACGAGCGCGGACTGACGATGGGGCACTGCCCGCAGTCGATCGAGATCTCGAGTGTCGGGGGTTGGTGTGCCACGCGGGCGTCGGGCCAGTTCTCCACCCTGTACGGAAACATAGAGGACATGCTGCTGGGCTGCGAGTTCGTACTTCCCGGCGGTACGGTACTCAGGTTGGCCAGTTCCACCCGTTCGGCCACCGGCCCCGATCTCAAGCACATGTTGATGGGCAGCGAGGGAACACTGGGCATATTCAGCGAGCTCACTTTCCGGGTGCACCCCTTGCCCGACTTCAGGCGCGGCCAGGCATTCACCGTGCCCGATTTTGCCGCTGGCGTGGAATCCCTCAGGCTGATAATGCGCGGGGGGTGGCGGCCGGCGGTTACCCGCTTGTACGACGCGGCCGAAGCGGGCCGCCATTTTGCGGGCATGGCCGAGGGCGCACCTGCCCTGCTGTTTCTCAGCGAGGGGCCCGAGTCGCGCGTGCAGGCTGAGTCCGCGGCCATAGCCGCCATAGTGGAAGCGCAGGGCGGCACGCCGCGCGGTGAAGAACCGGTTCTCAGCTGGATGGAGCACCGCAACCAGGTTCCCACTTTTGACTCCCTGCTCGACCAGGGGCTGGTGGTCGACACCATAGAGGTGGCCATCGCCTGGGACAGGCTCTCGGCCCTCTACGACGATGTAAGCAAAAAGGGTGGGGAGATAGAGGACATGCTCCTCATGTCGGGGCACGTTTCGCACTGCTATACCCACGGCGCGAATATTTATTTTACCTTCGTAGCGTCCCAGCCGGATCTCGAGCGTGGCCTGGAGATTTACGACCGGGCCTGGGAAACCACCATGCGGGCAGTTCACGAAGCCGGCGGCACGATCGCTCACCATCACGGCATCGGGCGAGTGAGACGCGGCTGGCTGAGAGCCGAGCTGGGCGAGGGCGTTGAGTTGTTGCGTGCCCTCAAGGATTCGTTGGACCCAGCGGGTATCATGAATCCGGGCGTGCTGCTGGAGCCCGCCGAATGAAAACCGCGCTGCTCGCGCTCGACGCGGGTACCACCCAGGTAAAGGCGATTGCCTACGACGAGAAGGCCACGGTGCTGGCCCGCGCCGTGAGGCCGGTGACCACCACTTATCCGGGGCCCGGGCTGGTGGAACAGGACGCGTCGCAGGTGCTGGCCGCGTCGGTCGAGGTACTCACAGAGGTGCTGGGCCGGACGGGCGGCAAGGCCAAGGGAGTGAAGGCCCTGGGCATAGCCAACCAGCGCGGCTCGATAGTGGCCTGGGACTCGGTCAGCACGAAGCCCTTGTCGCCGATGATAAGCTGGCAGGACACGCGCGGGGCTGAGCGTTGCGAGCAGTTACAGGCGGCCGGGTTTTTCGTGATGCCGGGGATGGCGGCGAGCAAGGCCGAGTGGATCATGGCCAACATCGAAGCCGCAGCCGGGGCAGCGGCCGCGGGTCGGCTGCGCATGGGAACGCCCAACTCCTGGTTGGTGGCAGGCCTTTGTGGAGGCTTGCACACCTGTGATCACTCCAACGCTTTTCCGAGCGGCCTGTACGACTTTGCCGACGGTGACTGGAGCGACGCCCTGCTGGTGGAGCTCGGCCTCGAGCGTGCCATGTTACCCGAGCTCGTAGACTCCAAGCTGGTGACCGGAGGTCTGCAGGCTGAACTTCTCGGTGCCCCGGTGCCGCTGGGCTGTACTTCGGCCGATCAGCAGGCTTCGTTGTTCGGGCTCGGCTGCCTTGTTGAGGGCAGCGCCAAGTGCACGCTGGGGACCTCGGCTTCGGTCAATCTCAATACCGGGGGCGACCTGCGGCTCGGTGGGCCGGGAACTTTTCCGCTGGTGGCCTGGAGAGAGGACGGCGTGTCGACTTACTGCATGGAGGGGCAGGTCATCACCGCAGGCGAAGCCCTGCGCTGGGCGGCCGCGACGCTGGGCTTTGACGGTGGCCCTGCGGCCTTGGCAACGCAGGCCGAAACAGCAGACGATTGCGGGGGCGCCTGGATGATACCTGCGCTCCACGGCCTCGGTACTCCCTGGCAGGAGAACAATGCGCAGGCCCAGCTGGGAGGTCTTTCGGCGGCCGTGGGTCGAGCGCAGCTCGCGCGCGCTACCCTCGAAGGAGTGGCTCACAGGGTAGTCGATGCTGCCGAGGGGCTGTGGCAAACCCCCGGCGAGGCACTATCTAACGAGCCATTAGCCCTCGAAGCGCTGCGGGTTGATGGTGGGGCCTCGAGCAGCGAGCTGTTGCTGCAGATGATCGCTGACTTTACAGGCACGCGGGTCGAGCGCAGCAGTGATCCCGACGGTGGCGCCCGCGGCGTTGCCCTGATGGCGGCAGCGGCGGTGGGCCTTGACCCCTGCGAGGGCGACCCTGGCGGTGGCTGGTCGTTTGACCGGGTATTTGAACCCACCCTGACCGAAGAGCGAAGGCTTGAGCAGCGCGCTACCTGGAAGGCTCGCGTGCAGTCCCTGGTCGAGGTCAGCGGCTGACCGTGTCTATAAGCCTCGTGGTGTTTGACTGTGACGGCGTGCTGTTCGAATCAGGTGACGCCAACATTGGTTTTTATAACGAAGTGCTGCGCCGTGTCGGCGAACCAGCGATGACGGCAGCGCTCGAAGAAAAATGCCACGCGATGTCTTCGCCGCAGTTCTTTGAAGTTTACTTCGCCGATCGTCCCGACATGGCTGCGAGGGTACGCGAGACAGCGATCGCTACCGACTACGAACCGTTCTACTCGTTGATGCATCCCGCACCGGGCTTGTTCGACCTGCTCGACTCTCTACGGGCCGACGGCTACCACACGGCCATGGCCACCAACCGCGGCCGCACGGTGGGCCGCCTGCTCGAGCTTTTTGAGCTCGACAGTCGTTTTGATTTCAGCATCGGTACGCTGGACGTCGAGCTGCCCAAGCCGGCTCCGGACATGCTGCTCAGTTGTCTCAATCGGTTTGCCCTGGAGGCGCTCGAAGCCGTTTACCTGGGCGACCAGGACTGCGACCTGCAGGCCGCCACTGCCGCCGGACTTCATTTTGTGGGAATCGGGCCGGTTGTCGCCCACGCGCCGCTGAGTATTGGAGCTCTCCACGAACTGCCCGGCCTGCTAACGCTGCTCAACGAGGCTGGCGGCAGTGCAACCTGATGCAACAATTCGCACCGTTGCGGGTTATCACGGTCTATAGTTGAACCAGGTCGCCAGTTCGGGACTCAGTCCCGGCCGTTGATACGGTTGATCAGCTCGCGCAGGCGGCCGTGGCCCGAACGGTTGAAGTCGAGTACCAGGCGCGGCAGTCCGGCCAGCTCGGGCTCGTCTGATTCCTGGGCAAAGGCTTCGCGCTGTTCAGGCGGCGAGCCCAGGATGTCGCTGAACTCGCGACCCAGCTTTGTCACCAGGCCCTCGTCGAGCCGCTGCTGCAGGCGCAGCACCAGGCGCCGGCCCACGTAGCGCGACGAGTGGTACACACGGTAGAAACGGTTGATCTCGCGTAGCGCCGCTTCGCTGTCGTCGGTGACGGTGTAGAGCGAGAGGTCCTCTTTAGAAATCAGACCGCGCCTGAGCAGGTGCTCGCGGATGTACTTGTCCCAACTCTTCCAATAGGTGCCGCCGGGCACGTCGAGATATATCACGGGTACGAGCTGACTCTTGCCGGTCTGTATGAGGGTGAGAGATTCAAAACTTTCGTCGTGGGTTCCGAAGCCACCGGGAAACAACACGATGGCCGATGACTCCTTGAGGAAGAACAGCTTTCGCGTGAAGAAGTACTTGAACTGGGCCAGCTTGGGATCGTCCGCGATAACCCTGTTAGCCTCGTTCTCAAAAGGCAGCTGTATGTTGACGCCGAAGCTGCGCTCTTTGCCGGCGCCTTCCTGGCAGGCCTCCATGATGCCGGGGCCGGCGCCGGTAATGATCATGAAGCCTGCGCGGGCGGCCGCCTCAGAAAAGTTGCGCGCGAGGTGATACTCGCCGTGGTCGGCAGGCGTACGCGCGGATCCGAAGGTGGTGATCTTGCGCGTGTCGCTCCAGGGCTGAAAACAGGCCAGGCCCCTGCGAATTTCGGCGAAGGCGGCCGTGACCAGTTTTATGTCGGCCATGTCGGCACCGCCCCTGGCCATGGCCAGGCATTCTTCGATGAGCTCGCGCAGGTAGGGGAGTGATTTGCGCTCCACGGGTTCGGGCAGGGCCTGGGCGAGCAGGTCGGTTATGGTGTCGGCGAGGACGGTGTCGCTTTTCTGCCTGGCTGCCAAATTACTCCCGTCCAGCCGATCAGTGGCCCAGCGGGGCGGCTGAGTCCTGGCTCTCTGCCCGCTGGCGTTCCAGCGGGAAACCCTGGGTTATGACAACGCCCGCCGGGTCTTCGAACACAACTTCAACGCCCGCGTCGCGCGCGGCCTGTACCCCCATTCTGCCAAGCACGACCAGCGCCGTCGACCAGGCCTCGGCAGTTGCGCCGTCGGCCGCCAATACGGTGGCGATTCGTGGTTCGGTGACCGGGCGCTGCGAGCTGGGGTCAATGACGCAGCCCGCCGGGTCGCCCACCGGCCTGGAGCGCGAGGTCGACAGCGATCGGCCGTCGAGCAGTACGCTGCCGTGCACCGTGGTGGTATCAAGGGCCGCCACGGCTACCCGCCAGGGCCTGCCCCTGGAATCGCTGCCGAAAGCCGCCTGGCTTGAGCCACCCAGGTTGAGCCAGGCCCCGCGCGCTCCGAGCGAGAGCAAAAGGTCAACGGCCGCGTCGAGGGCCAGGCCCTTGCCTATGCCGCCGGCGTCCAGGGCAGAGTCAGCCAGGAGGCTGGCACGGTCTCCGTTGAGCTTAAGCGTGGAGGCTATCCTGGCCTCAGGCCCCGCTGTTGGGGGTACGGCGAGGCCTGGCTGCTCGCGCCAGTAATTAACCAGTGGGCCCACGGCCGGGTCAAAGGCGCCGTCTGTGTCCCGTGACAAGCGCAGCATGCTGGCCAGGGCCATGGCCAGATCGTGGCCGATGAGTTGCGGACCTTCACCGGCCCGCTGGTTGAAGCGGTACAGCTGGCCGTCGTTGCTCCAGGTGGTGAGTACGTCGTCCCAGTGGGCGACGAGTTGCTCGGCGCGGTCGGCCAGGTCGGCGGCGGTGGCCTTGTCGGCCGCCGTTACCCTGAGTTCGAGCACGGTGCCCATGACAGGCCACCCCCGCGCGGCTTCAGCCGAGTAAGCGGCCGGGGTGCCGCCCGAAGAGGCCGCGCAGCCCGAGATGGCCACTGTCAGCAGCAGTGCGCAGGCGCCGTAAGCGCGCATGCGCTTCACGTATCGCCGTTGTAGTCCGAGGGTCTGTTGAACAGCAACGCCCGGGCTACGAGCAACATCAAGCACAGTATCGTCGTTTCGAGCAGCAGGAATGAGAATACCTTGGCCCAGGCAAAACCCGGGTGAACAAAACGCACTCCCCAGCCCGCGGCCTCGTTGGCCAGTCCCGCACCGAAGCTGAGGGCGATTCCCCAGGCCTTGATTCTCAGCGACAACGGCACAAACAGCATCAGGTGGGTAAGGGTGAGCAGCAGTATGCCCATCGCGAACGAGTGAAAGTGCAGCACCTCGAGCAGGCCGAGCATGCTGCGGGGTTGGCGGAAGGTTGCGGGGTCGCCCAGGTAGTAGCTCACCACCGAATCGGGATTCAGCGACATCTTCGAGAAATACAGCGCCGCGTTGCTGGCCCACAGCAGGGCCGTGTAGACCAGGAAGCAAAGCACTATGGTTTTCAGCAGACGGTTACGCGTCCACTCCCCTGTGACTACGAATCTCACGGCGGCCCGCAAAACCTACGGCAAGTCGGCTCCCGGAGCCAGCAGGACCTGCCAGGTGGCCAGCGCCCGGCGTATGCCGCCCTCCACGGCCCTGGCCGAGAGCGTGGCGCCCGTGATGCCGGCGATGGCGCGACCAACGCGCAGGTCGTCATCGAGACCCTGGTCGTCAAACTGTTTCAGCCAGCGCGGTGGAGGCATGTACTCGGTGGGCTCATGGAAGGCCAGCATGTGGGTGGCCTTCACCTTGCCCGAAGGGGCCAGCACCACGAGAAAGGTCTCGGGCAGGGTGCGCACGTTGTGGGTGTCGAGCATGGCCCAGCCGGTGACCCGGCCGTCGCGCCGGCCCTCGTAGGCGGTGAGCAGCCTCGAGTCGAAACGCGATCGGGCGAGTTCCTCAAGCCGGGTCTTCTGCACGCCGGTGAGAATGAAACTACGCGTAACGACCTCGTCGGCATCGGGAAACGCCAGCTCCAGCATTTCGTCGCGGGCGTAGAACACCACTGCGTCGGCCGGCTGTCGCCCCAGCAGGGTCGCCGATATGGCCAGGGCCAGCAACGCCGCCCGCGTCCAGTTGGTCCCGGATTTCATCAGAACACGAAGCCCGCGCCCAGGCGCAGCTCGTCGCCGGGGTCACTGCCCGTTTCGGCGTCGCTGAAGTCACGCCAGTCGAGTTTTATGACTACGTTGGGAATGGGCTTCCAGGCTACGCCCACTTCGAGCAACTCGCGGTCCGCGGAGGGGTCGATGCTGAAACCCGCGGGCACCTCGGCGTTGGTGTCCAGGGCTGAGTAGCGCAGCCATGGCGCCAGGTAGTGGTCGCTGCCCGGACTGAGCAGTGGCATAAGATCGTAAGCGATCTCAGCGTACCAGCCCTCCATGGTGGAACCTATCGTTTTCCCGTTGGCCGTGCTCAGCACGTCAGCGTCGTCGAGATCAACGGTCACACCCAGCGCGCGTAGCTCCAACCCGTGAGAGCGGTACTGAAGGTGGGCCTCGTACATCTGCATGAAGACGTCGGCTTCAACGTCTGCAGTGACGGGGTCACTGTCCATGTCGGCTGCGATGCGATCCTGGCCCTGGTCGCCCAGGTAGGCCGATGCACCCAGCAGCAGCTCCGGCGTTGGCTCCCAGTCGAATCGGCCGACCCAGGAAAAATCGTTCGCGAGTTCCTTTGAGCCTTTCTGTCGTCCGCCGCGGATGTCGCCGGATTTGAAACCGCGGGCGTCCAGGCTGGTGACCACGTAACTACGATAGCTCAGTCCCGGTGCCAGTTGGCCGAAAACCCCAAGGCCGTTTGCGCGCCAGGTGCTGGGGATGATACGGCGCTCGACAATGGGCCGCTGGTTGCCGTGGTAGAAAGGAGGCTCGTGCATTTCGTTGACGAAACCCACCGGCACCAGTACGAGTCCGGCGCGGACGTTGGCTCGCTGGTTGATGAGGAAGTCGAGGTACGCGAACTCGACCGACGCCGAACCGCTCTTGCCCGTTGAGGCGTGCTCGTACTCGATCTCGCTGTTGAGCAGGATCTTGTCGTTGAATTTGTATCCGAGGTAGGTCACCAGCCGCAGGAAGTCGGCCTTGTCGTCGCCGCCTTCGACGTGGGCAAAGTTGAATTCGCCGTAGCCGGCTATCGACAGCCCGCTTTCAACGCCGTAGACTTTTGACGCCGCCGGCCCCATGCCCCACTCGCTTTTGAGCTCGGTGGTTTCGGGGATGACCTGCGCCTCTTTCACGCGCCCGAGTTCTTCGGCGAGCACCTTGATCTGCCGCTCAAGTTCGTCGATGCGCTTGTCCGGGGCCTGGTCGGCCCAGGCGTTGCCTGCACCCGTCGTCGCCAGGGCGCAGGCAAGGGCTATGGCCCGCAGGCTGTTAGTTCGTATATTAATTAGCATATCAGTTAACCTCCTTCAGCTGCCGCCGGGGCGGCTCGCCAGTTGACTTTGAGAATGATAGTCAAAGTCAAAATACCATGTCAAGTCCGGGCAATCGGCGGGAAATCTCGCGGTGGCGTTGCTTTAGTGGCCCGGGCGGCCAATGGATGATGGCATGGATGCAGCTACACTGTTGGCCAGGGGCGGTGCTGTTATGTACGTGCTGCTCGCCTTGTCGGTGGCCGCGGGGGCTATCGTAATTTTTAAAGGCTGGCAATTTACGCGCCTGGGTCTGCGCGACTGGGACTTTGTTGAGCCGGGCCTCGAGGCCCTCGGGCAGGACCCGGCCGCGGCGGGCGAGCTGTTTGCGGCCGTAAAAAACCCGGCCGCGCACGTGCTCGAAGCGGTCTGCGGACAGCGTCTGCAGTTTATTGAGTCCGAGATGGCGCGCAGGGGCAGCGCCCTCATTCGTGAGCTCGAGTCATGGCTGCGCGCGTTGTCGGGCATCGCCCACCTGAGCCCCTTGCTGGGTCTGCTGGGAACCGTGCTCGGAATGATACGCGCGTTCATGGCCGTTGAGGCAGCCGGCTCGCGGGTCGACCCGGCCATGCTGTCGGGCGGTATATGGATAGCCTTGCTCACCACGGCCTTTGGACTGCTGGTGGCGATACCCGCCATGGCTGCCTTCTACTGGCTGGAGGGCCGGCTCGACAGTTTTGCGGCCACGCTCAAGGACGCCTGCGCGCAGGCTCTCGAGCGCCGTGGCCTGGGGTCGTCGGGGGCGGCGACCGAGGGCGGCCGGGTGAACCTGGCCGATGAGGACTATGGAGTTTGACCGTCGCTCACGCCTGCGTCCGCGGTTGAGCGTAGCTCCGCTCGTAGACGTAGTCTTTCTGCTGCTGATATTTTTCCTGCTTACCAGCAGCTACGAGAAGAGCGGGGCCATGCAACTCGACCTCCCCCGGGCGCAGTCTTCCCGGCCGGTCGCTGACAGTGCCATAATGGTAAGCCTGGCTGCCGACGGCAGCACCCGGTTAAACGGCCGCCAGGTGGCCAGCGCAGACCTCAGGGCGGAGCTCGAGCTGTTGCTCAGCGCCGACCAGGCCGTACTGCTGCGGGCCGATCGCGCGGTGGCTGTGGTCGAACTGGTGAGGGTGATGGACTCCGTGCGGCAGGCCGGTGGCCGGGCTCTTTCGTTGGCCACGGTTTTTCCGGCCCCCGCTGGGGGCCTTGACGTCGACAGGGCCCACGATGACGGCGGCTGACAGCAGGCTGCTTGCCGGGCTGTCCTTGCTGGCGTCAATGCTGCTGCACGCGCTGCTCGTGCTGGGCCTGCCCGATATGCGAGCTGCCGTCGTCCTGCCTCCCGCTGCGCTTGAGTTCAGCTTTGCCAGCCTCGGCCAGCGCCACGTTTCGCCCGAGCTTGAAAATAAAAGGCCCGCGCCACCGCCGTCGGTCCCTAAGGAAGCCGCGGTAAAAAAGCCGCTGGCAAAAAAGGAACCTGTAGAGGAGCCGCCGACCGGGGCCGAAGTTCTGCAACCCAGCCCTCCCCGGCCCTTGAATCCTGAGAGCCATGCGGTGGCTGCTGCACGGGCTTCCCGGCGCCGGGCCCTGTACGAGCAAACCCTGGCGGGATGGATCGCTCGGCACAAGAATTATCCCGAGATCGCGCGACGGCGCGGTGTGACGGGCAGCGGATTGCTCAGGGTTCGCATCGCCCGCGACGGCCGCGTGCTCGAGCAGGCAATCGAGCAGTCCACGGGAAGCGCCCTGCTCGACCGGGCTGCCGCCGACATGCTGGACAGGGCTGCACCGCTTCCGCCTGTGCCCGAAACCCTGCCCGCGGGGGACTACGAGTTCCTGCTGCCGGTAGAGTATCGCCTGGCGGCCGCCGCGAATTGAGTCGTCACTGCCCGCCCGCCGCCGCTGCTGAGCCCGCCCCGGGCGCTTTTGAGCCCCTGGCGGCGTGGGTTTTCGGGATTGTTGCCCGGCGGGGTAGCCTGCCGGTACAATAGACGGCAGTTGTGTGGGGGAGATAAAGGGGAAGTGAGGGACTATGGCTGATTGGACAATGGTGGTACCGGAAGCGCTGGGGGGCACCCTGGCAAATCTGAGTCGTGGCAGCAGGCTGGCCTCGGGGCTGGCAAGGGACCTGACGAGCGCGCTTGAGAACGGTCGGCGGGGCTTGTCGTCGGTGACCCACGAGGTCCGAACGGGAGCCACGCGCGTGGCCGGCTACCTGGCCGAGGTGGGCGGGGACATGATCCTGCCGCGCGGTTCGGCCTGGGGCGAAAGGATTTTTTCCAGCCTGGGCATCGCTTCGGTCGGGTCGCTGCAGGAGCTCGACGAAAGGATTGAAGACGTCGAGTACAAGATCGACGAGGTTGGGCGTGGCCAGGCGGCGCGCGAGCTGTGGCTGCTCAGGCAGAGGGTGGGTGAGCTCGAGTCGGTGATCTCCGACGTTGACGACCGCGAAGGCCAGGACGCCATTCACCTGCTGGTCGATCGCCTGGGCGAGCTGGAGTCGCGTATAGACACCCTGCCCTGGCCTACCATAGACGTCAGCGACGAAGTATCTTACTGACCCCCGAGGAGGCAGCAGCCGACGACGGACCTTCGCGGTAGGCGCGCGCGAGCAGCTCGACCGGGTGCAGCAACTCGGCGCCTATCCCGGCGCGGCGCGCGTGCATCTCTATCTGCAGAATACAGCCCACGTTACCCACGGCGAGCACCGAGGCGTCGCTTGCACCCAGCGCCGCCGCTTTTCGCCGTCCCAGCCGAACAGCCATGGATGTCTGCTCGAGGTTGTAGCTGCCGGCGCTGCCGCAGCAGAGCTCACTTTCGGTCAGTTCCAGCGGCTCCCGACCCACGGCTGCCCGCGTGATTATGCGCGGTTGTTCGGCCACTGAACAGCCGTGCAACAGGTGGCAGGCATCGTGGTAGGCCACCGGTCCGATGTCGGTCAGCGGTTGGGTGGGAGGGTCGAAGCCTGCTTCTACGAGCAGCTCGGAGATGTCGCGGGTAGCTCCCGCCAGGCGTTGCGCGGCGCCAGAGAGCAGGTCGTCGTGGGCGAGCAGGCTGTCGTACTCGCGCATGAAGGCTCCGCAACCAGCCACCGTGGTCACCACGTGGTCCAGGCCCGCGGCATCGAGCAGGCGCACGTTGTGGCGGGCGAGTTCGGCGGCGCGTTCGCGGTCGCCCGAGTGTGCGTACAGCGCCCCACAACAAGCCTGGCCGGCCACGTCGACCACGGTGATGCCGTTTCGCTCTAGCACTTCTCTCGCGTCACGGTTTATGCCGGGTGCCACCGCGTTGCCCACGCAGCCCTGCAGCAGGGCCACGCGCAGGCCGCTTGAGCGTTTGCCGGGACTACCGATCGTGAGGCCACCGGCCTTCAGCTTGCGCTTGCGTCCGGGCATCAGTCCCAGGCCGGGCAGCAGTCGGCGCAGTCGTTCGAGACCGAGCAGGTCGAGCAGTCGCGCGGTGCGGGCAGCGATTCTCAGCAGCAGGGGAAAGCGCGTTACCAGCAGTGCCGCTCTCCTGCCCGGGGCCAGTGGGTGGGCGGCAGCCAGGCGGGGTCGAAACTTCTCCATGCGTTCGGAAAAATCGACGCCACTCGGGCAGGCGGTCTCGCAGGCCTTGCAAGCGAGGCAGCCGTCGAGATGCGCGCGCGCGGACGCGTCAAGCTCCTGCTCGCCGGCTTCGATGGCCTCCATGAGATAGATGCGCCCGCGCGGCGAATCGGCTTCGCTGCCCAGCTCACGGTAGGTGGGGCAGCTGTGCAGGCAGAGACCGCAGTGTACGCAGGGCAGACCGGTATCCACTACAGGCCACCGGCCAGTCGGCCCGGGGACAGTATGCCAACCGGGTCGAAGCGTTTTTTCAGTTGTCGCATCAGGCCCAGTCCCGCAGGGCGGCCGTGCCAGCAGTCGACGAGTTCGTACAGCCCGGCGGGCGCCTGCTCGACCACCACGCGCGCCTTGTAGTCGAAGGCGGCCTGCCTGAGTTCGGCCAGCAGCGTGGCCATCTCCCGGGGCGATCGCCCAGCGGTGGCAGCCTGCCCGGCTGCCACCGGTTCCAGCGGCTCAAGGCCTATCACGGTTTCGCCCGAGCAGAGGTGGGTCAGCAACTGGTAGCTTCCGCCGGCCTTGACGAGGGTCGCTATCCTGTCGGCGAAGGCCAGCGCCTGGCCGGGCATCGAAATCGCGCGCAGGCGCAGCAGCCAGCCCTGCTGGAGTGCGTCGTGGTAGTCGGGCGGGTTGTCAGATTTCGCCAAGGGCGCGCAGCTGAGCAACTCGCGCAGCCGTGCCTGCTGGTAGTCGAGCTCGGAATTGCCACCCTCGATGCGAATCAACAGCAGGGGTCGCTCGTGGTCGTCATCGGGCGAGTCGCCGGTGCGGTCTTTACCGCCGTCCTGCAGCAGGTCCATCACAACCGGCGAGAGTTCGCTGTTGAGCAGGCTCGCGCGGGCAGCCACGGCCGCCGCGGTGTCGGCGAGGCGATACTGAAGGGTGAGCGCCGCCACTGGCCGCGGGAAGGTGCGCAGCGTGAGCTGGGTGATGATTGCCAGGCTTCCGTTGGAGCCTGCGAGCAGGCGCACTAGATCGTAGCCGGCCACGTTCTTTACCACCTGTCCGCCTACCGTGAGCTCTCTCCCCGAGCCGTCGATGGCGTTCAGGCCCAGCACCATGTCGCGAAAACAACCGAATCCAGCAGAAGAGCTGCAGGTGGTGTCGGCGGCCACGAGGCCGCCCAGCGTGGCCTGTCCGGCGAGCGGCGGATCGAGCGGCAGGCGCTGACCCGAAGCCGCGAGAGTGCGGTTGAGTTCGGTGAGCGTCGCTCCCGCGCCGATGGTGACTACCATGTCGTTGGGGCGAGCGTCGACCGGTCCACCCAGGCCTCGGGTGGACAGCAACAGGTCGAGCGTGCGCGGTGGGTTGGCCGCGCCCATGGCCGTGCCTCCACCGGTGACCACCAGCGCCAGGCCCTCGCTGCGCGCCGTGTTTACGCAGCTGAGAAGTTCCTGCTGGTCGCGCGGCGAGAGAACAGTGGGAGCAGTCAGCCCCGACAAGGTCTCGTCGGGGCGGGCCTCACGGGAGGGCACGCCCTCGGTGCCGGCGGCGAGTGCCGCGCTCCTCGCTGCGCGCTGGGGAGCCTGCACTGTCATCCGCCTCCCCGTGGGCGCGGGCGTGTGACCTCCACGCAGTGGCGGTCACTGGGCAGTATCTTGTGGGGATTGCACAGCGAGCGCGGGTTGAAGACCTCGCGCAGGTCGGCCATCGCGGCAAGGGTAGCCGGCCCGAAGCTGGCCGGCATGAGCCCGGTTTTTTCTATTCCTATGCCGTGCTCACCGGTTACCGAGCCGCCCAGTTCGAGGCAGGCCAGGAGTATGTCGCGACCGGCATCGAGTACGCGGGCAACCTGAGCGGGATCGTTCTCATCGTAGAGCAACAGCGGGTGAATGTTGCCGTCACCGGCGTGCATGAGATTGGCTATACGCAGCTTGTAGCGGCGGCCGATTTCGCCGACTCGTTCGACTATTTCCGGTAGAGCGCTGCGTGGGACAACGCCGTCCTGGGTGCAGTAGGACGGCGCCAGTCGGCCCATGGCGCCGAACGCGCGCTTGCGCGATTTCCACAGCAGCTCGCGTTCCCGGGGGTCGTCGGCGCGGCGGATTTCGCTCGCGCCCTGTTCGCTGCAGGCCTTGGTTACCTGCACGCACTGCTCATCGAGGGCTGCCGCGAGTCCGTCCAGCTCGATGATGAGCACCGCCCCGGCGTCGGCCGGAAACCCGAAACCGTAGGCGGCCTCGACCGCCTCGATCACCAGCGCGTCCATCATTTCGAGCGCGGCGGGCACCAGCCCGGCCGCGATTATGGCCGACACCGCCCGGCTGGCTTCGAGTACAGCGGGAAACACGGCCAGCACGGTTGCCACCGCTTGCGGGTTTTTGACCAGCGCCAGCGTGGCCGAGGTTATGATGCCCAGCGTGCCCTCGCTTCCGGTTACAAGGCCGGCCAGGTCGAAGCCGCCGCTGCCGGCTTCGCGCGACAGTTGCAGCACTTCGCCGTCGGGCAGCACCAGCTCAAGGCCGAGCAGGTGGTTTACTGTGACGCCGTACTTGAGCGTGTGCGGGCCGCCGCTGTTCTCGGCTACGTTGCCGCCTATGGTGCAGGCGGCCTGGCTCGAGGGATCGGGCGCGTAGTGCAAGCCGTCGCTTTGGACCAGGCGGGTGACGTCGAGGTTGACCACGCCCGCTTCGACCTCGACGCGGCGGTTGTCGAGATCCACGTGGCGGATTCGTCGCATGCGACTGGTGCCTATCATCACCGGGATGTCGGCTGGCAGGCAGCCACCGCTCACGCCCGTGCCCGCGCCGCGTGGTACAAAGGCGATACCGGCCTCGTGGAGCAGTTCTACCGAGCGCGACACCTCCTGGGTTGTGGCGGGCAGCAGCACCAGGGCCGGCCGGGCTTTCTCGAGCGTGTAGCCGTCGCACTCGTAAACCCGCAGCGCAGCTTCGCCGGTGAGCAACCCCTCCTCTCCCAGCATCCGCCTCAGCCTGGTCACCAGCCCGGCGTCCAGCGGCGGGTTGCTCAAGGTCGCGCTCACGTATTGAAACTAACCGCTGCGGCCCACCCGTACCAGAGGCCCCCGGGTTGTCTTCGGGAAGGGGGCGCCTTATGCAGCTGATCGTGAGCGATAAAACCCAGCAGGCTTCTTTTGTTCCGCCCGATCGGCTGTTGCTTGGCCCCGGTCCGGCCATGGTGCACGAACGGGTTTACGCCGCCATGTCGCGGCCGATTATCGGCCATCTCGACCCCGCCTTCCTGGACCTCATGGACAGGGTGCAGGGCAATCTTCGTTTGGCGTTCGGCACCGAAAACACAATGACCCTGCCGGTGTCGGGTACCGGGTCGGCTGGCATGCAGGCTTGTTTTGCCAACCTGCTTGAAGTTGGCGACGAGGTGGTGGTGGGTGTGAACGGAGTGTTCGGCACGCGCATGGCCGACGTTGCCGAGCGGCTGGGTGCGCGCGTGCGCAGGGTCGAGGCCGAGTGGGGCGAGGTGATACCCGTCGAGACGCTGGCCGAGGCGCTTGCTGCCTGCGACAGCCCGCGCTTGCTCGCCGTGGTGCACGCCGAGACTTCCACCGGCGCCTGGCAGCCGGTGCAGGGACTGGCCCAGCTGGCCCACGAATCGGGTGCCCTGTTGATGGTGGATGCCGTTACCTCGCTGGCGGGCTGCCCGCTGGAGGTCGACGCCTGGGATATCGACGCCTGTTACAGCGGCACACAGAAGTGCCTCAGTTGCCCGCCTGGACTGTCGCCGCTGACGATGAGCGAGCGCGCCATGCAGCGCGTGGCTGCACGCAAGAGCGCCGTGTCGAGCTGGTATCTCGACCTGGGCTTGATCGCCGGCTACTTCGGAAGCGCACGCGTGTATCACCACACCGCGCCCATCTCGATGCTTTACGCGCTGGATGAAGCACTGCTGCTGGTGCACGAGGAGGGGCTTCACGCGCGCTGGGACAGGCACCGCTCCAACCACGAAGCGTTGTGGGCTGGCCTGGCCACGCTGGGCCTGGAGCCCGCCGCGAACGAGGGGCACCGGCTGTGGATGCTCAACAGCGTGCTCGTGCCCGATGGCGTAGACGAGGCGGGTCTGCGGCGCTCGCTGCTCGAGGATCACGGCATCGAAATAGGTCCCGGTCTCGGCCCGTTGGCTGGGCGCGTTTGGCGTATAGGCCTGATGGGCGAGTCGAGCAGGGCGGCCAACGTACTGCGCTTGCTCGGTGCCCTGGCGCAGCTGCTGGGCGGCGACGCCGCGAAGGCCCGGCGCGCGGCCGAGCAGTCCGGTCTGCAGGGCTGAAGTCTCTGCCCGCTGATCAAGCGATAAGTGTGCACTCGATCGCTCGCAGCTGTTGACATCTGTGGGGCTCGAATCAAAATAGAAAGGTGGCGCTGAGGCCGGTCCCATGGCGGACAGGCTACGGTGGTGAGGCAGGAGATTGAGGCGGAGGATGAGGTGGCCCCGAGGGTTAAGGAGTGGTGGATTGCTGCTCTTGTTGGTCTTTCTTCCCTCCTGCGGCGTGCTTCCCCTGGATTTCAGGTCCTCCCCCGCAACTTCCTACACGCGCACCCAACGTGTCGGTGTCATAGGCGACGATCTTGACGTGGAAAGCCTCCTGGCCGCGGCCTCGGCCAGCCTGGACTACTACGACGGCCGGGGTCGGCGCAAGCGCTACTCGCTCGGTCACGATACTTACAGCGCCAAGCAGCTGCGCCACAGCGTGGAGCACTTTGTTGAGCTGGTTCGGCACACGCCCACCGCCTTGCTTCACCAGCGCCTGGCAGACGAGTGCCGTGCCTACGCGCCCAACGAGGGCGCACGTTTCACGGCCTACTACGAGCCGGTGCTCGAGGCGCGCAGCAGCCGCGACGAAAATTTTCGTTACCCTGTCTACGCGCGACCCGACGAGCTCACTCGCGTGGAGCTGGGGCGTTTCTTCAAGGGAGACAGGAGGCTCATACACGGCAAGGTAAAGGACGGCGACCTCGTGCCCTACCTCACGCGTGAAGAGATCGACGGCAGCCGGCTTCTCGAGGGTCGTGATCTCGAACTGGCGTGGGTGGACGACCCGGTGGCGCTGTATTTTCTGCACGTGCAGGGGTCCGGCCGCCTGCGCATGGAAGACGGCCGCGTGATGCGCGTGAACTTCTCGGCGAGTAACGGCTTGTCTTACTTCAGCGTGGGCCGGTGGATGCTCGACAACCGCGTGCTCGGGCCGGGGCAGGGTTCGTCGAGCTCCATACGTTCCTGGCTCACCCTCAACCCCGAGCAACGCGACGGCGTGTTGTTTCGCAACCCGCGTTACATATTTTTCCGCGAGGTTGATCTCGCCGACAACCAGGGGCCCATAGGTTCGCTGGGAGTTCCCCTGATCGGCGGGCGCTCGATAGCCACCGACCCGAACTTCGTTCCCCCCGGCGCGCTCACTTACATCATCAGCCGCCGTCCCCAGCTCAACGACAAGGGACAGGTGGCCAGCTGGCGGCACTTTGCCCGCTTTGCTTTCAACCACGATACCGGCGGCGCCATCAAGGGCGCCGGCCGAGCCGACATATACTGGGGCGAAGGTGAAAAACGCGGGCTCGAGGCCGGTTACATGAACGAGCCCGGTCGCATGGCGGTGTTGCTCTGCGGCGTGCAGCCGCGACCCGCGTCGCCCACGCGGCAAGCAGCCGTAAACGAACTGGGCGAGGTCGAGTGGCCTTACTTCAAGCCGTTGTCGCCCACCGTCGTCGCTTCCGCGGGCTGAGCCCCGGCAGCTGACCCGGCAATGCAGGCCGGAAAATCGGCGGCTTCACCAGGCGGCGTAGCCGCCGTCCACGGGTATCACCGAGCCGGTCACGTAAGACGAAGCGGGTGACGCCAGGAACAGGCAGGCCGTCCTCAGCTCTCCTGCCCGCCCCATTCGGTTCATCGGGCAAGCGCGGCTCATTCGGTCGACCAGGCTTTCCTTGGCGGTGCTGCCGCCGGTCATCTCGCTGGGAAACCAGGCGGGCGCGATGGCGTTTACCGTTATATCATCGCCCGCCCATTCAACGGCCAGCTGCCGGGTGAGGTTGGTGAGCCCGCCCTTGGAAGCGCTGTACGCTGCCAGCCGGAACAGCGAGCTGCCGAGGCTGCCGAAGATCGAGCTCACGTTGATTATGCGCCCGCCTCGCCCGCTTGCGCGCATGCCTTCGGCGGCCAACAAGGAGAGTTGGAAAGCAGCGGTAAGGTTGACGGCAAGCGAATCGTCCCAGGCCCCGGGCCACTGAGTTTCGGCCCGCCCGGTCACCGATATGCCCGCGTTGTTGACCAGTATGTCTATGCCACCAGCGTTGGCAGACAGCTCGGGCCACGCTGCCGCGACCGCCTCGCGATCGCTTATGTCGAGGGCGTGCGCGGTCACGGTGGCCCCCCAGCGTTGGCGTAGCAGTTCGGCCTGTTCGTCGAGCTGCTGCTTGCGCCTGGCCACGAGCAGCAGCGACGCCCCGGCCGAGGCCAGCGCGTCGGCAAACTCGGTGCCGAGGCCCGACGACGCGCCGGTCACCAGGGCGACGCGACCCGCGAGAGAAAACAATTCCGCGGGCGACTCTGCTTCAACGGCGCTCATGGTGTTGCTCCACTCCCGGCGGTATTAGCGAACACGTCACGGCTCGCCAGCAATTCTACAGCGCTGTCGACGTCGTCGCAGAGATCAATCAGTTTCATGTGGCGTTCGCCGAGTTCGGTGAGCCCGCTCAGGCTTTCGAGCGCGGCCGGCCATTGGCTGCCCACCAGCAGCAGGGGCCGCGCCGGGAGAAGGCTCATGTAGATTTCGTTCCACGCCAGGAAAATTTCGACCAAGGTGCCTACTCCCCCGCCCAGTGCTATCCAGGCGTCGCTGCCGTGAATAAGACCCTGCAGGCGCTCGTAGAGATCGCCGCAGGGGCGTTCTTCGCTGAGAAACTCGTTGGGCTCGCGGCCGGGGAAATCAGGCACGGTAAAGCCCAGTGCGTGGCCGCCTGCAGCCCGGGCGCCGCGCGAAACGGCTTCCATCACACCGCCGTAGCCACCGCAGGCAACCCGCGCTCCACGCTCGGCCAGCATCCCTCCCAGCCGCTCGGCCGATCGGTAGAGCTCGTCGCCCGCGGGCACCATCGAGCTGCCGAATACTGTTACTACCGTAGACTTGCTTTCATCCGTCACTGGAAACCGTTTTCCCCCGCGTACAGGATGCATATCTCTGCGGCCCGGGTTTGTCACGGTGGCTCGCGTAGCGAGGCCTCTCCCGGCTACCAGGCACTGGTACTACCACTGGCATTATTACTGGCACTACCACGGGCACCAGGATTGACAGTCAATGAAGCACTTCAGGGTAGATAGCAACGGCCAGAGTATAAACGTGACCGATTGGGGTGGGCAGGGCCGCACGCTGCTGTTTTCGCATCCCACGGGTTTTCTCGGCGCGGTATGGAAGCCGGTCATCGACGAGTTGCGTGGCATCGGTTTTGATGGTCGCGTCCTGTCGATCGATCACCGCGGTCACGGTCTCAGCTCGAAGCCCGACGACGGTTACCAGTGGAGTAACTTCGTGGACGATCTCGAAGGCGTCATGGCCCGGCTCGAACTCGAAGCTGCCCTGGGCGTGGGCCACTCGGGCGGTGCCACTACGCTGGCCGGTGTGGCGGCGGCTGACGGGAAACGATTTGAGCGGCTGCTGCTGATAGACCCGATTCTTTTTGATCCCGTGGTCGACGCTTCGTTCGCCGAGGTGGACAACCCCATGTCGGCGCGTACGCGTACCCGCCGCATGGTGTGGCCGTCGCGCGAATACCTGTACGAAGTCTTTGCCTCCAAGCCCCCGTACGACACCTGGACCGAAGCGGCCCTGCGCGCCTACGTTGAGCACGGCAGTTTTGATCGGCCCGACGGCGAGATAGAGCTGCTGTGCCCTGCCCGCCTCGAGGCGCGGGTATACCAGCGTGCAGCAGAGTCCGATGGCTTTGCCTATCTCGAGGCCCTCGACCTGCCGGTACTCGTGGTAAAGGGAGAGACCACCGACTCGTTTACTGATGAGCGCGCCGCGCGTGCGATGGATCGCCTGCCGCAGGGTCGCTTGCTCGTCGTGCCCGGCAGCACGCATTTCGTGCCCATGGAGTTTCCCCGCGTGATTGCAGACTTGATAGCCGAAGAACTCGCCGACTCTGGCGCCTGACCAGGTGGGCTTGGTCAGTGTTCGTGGTTCTGTTGGTGATCGGCAGGCGAGGCCTGGGACGGCGAATGGCCGTCCGGCGAGTGCGGGCTATGGCCCAGGTAGCGGGCAAACGGCAGCGCGGCCAGTAGCAGACCCAGCAGTAGGGCGGCGAGCAGGCGCGCGCGGTTCACTCCCTGTCTGCCGACCGTTGCATGGCCATGGTTACGGCCACGAGCAGGATCGCGGGTAGGTACACGGCCGGAAAATCCAGCAGCCAGTGATTGGCGGGCACCAGCCCGCGGGCGGTGTCGAGCACGTGTACGGCTGCGTGCAACAGGTAGAAAAGACTTACCAGCACCATCACCGGTAGCCTGACGGCCGGTCGAACTGCGGCCCAGGCAAGCCCGAGGCCCATCATGCCGAAGGTGGCGCCGACGTCGCGAATGAAGTGCTCGTTGGCGGGACCGAAATCGGGTACGGCAGCCGGGATGCCGTGATACCAGCCGATCGGGTCGGCCAGCATCCAGGTGGCGTTGGCCAGGTTGCCGAGAGCAAACAGTGCGAGCGTCCACGCCCAGGGGTCGTTCTTGAGTTCTCTTGTCATGTTCTCTTTCTCCAACCCTGCTCGCCACAAAGGTATAGACCGGCGCTGACGCAGTGCACAACCCGGCCGCGATGGTTTGCCAAAGCGCGGTATGGGGCTATACGGAGCCGATGCAGCCTGGTGTTTCGAGCGGGGGCCCCATGGCCCGGGCGGTGGCCTGGGCGGTTCATTTATACACGGCCTCGGGCGCCGTGCTGGGTTTTCTCGCTTTGCAGGCGGCTTTTGCCGGTGACCACCGCACTTGTTTTATCATGCTCGGCGCCGCCCTGGCCGTAGATTCAACCGACGGCACCCTGGCCCGGGCCGCCAACGTGAAGCACGTGCTGCCCTGGTTCGACGGCGCCATGCTCGACAACCTGGTCGACTATCTCAACTACGTCGTCGTGCCCGTGGCCGTGTTCATGCAACCGGGCATGCTGCCCGACGAGTTCAGCTTGGTGCCGCTGGTCGTGCTGATGGCGAGCGCCTACGGGTTTTCGCGGGCCGACGCCAAGGGCGTTGTCGAACACTACTTCCTGGGCTTTCCTTCCTACTGGAACATCATGGCGTTCTACTTCGTGGTGCTTGGCACCGGCCCGATGATGAACCTGCTGATGTTGGGCACCGCACTGGCGCTGGTGTTTGTGCCGCTGAGATGGCTGTACCCCAGCCGCAGCGAAATACTGCGCCGGCGCACGCTGTGGTTGGGCGCGGTGTGGGCGGTGATGGCCCTCGTGCTGGTGCTGCGCTTGCCCGAAGTGCAACCCCTGCTCGGGACGGTGTCGTTGTTCTACCCGCTTTACTACATCGGGGCGTCGCTGGTGTATCACCGGCAGGGCTGAAGCCCGGGCGGCCTGTTCAGCAGCTGCGCAGTCGGTTTTTAACCTTCGCCTTTTTTGCCCGCCGTTACTTCGACCTGCAGCGATTGCAGGCTCGGCGTCTGCGGTTGCTCCATTCTTTCAAACGCTCGCGCGTGCAAAGTATGAAGCGCTTGCTCGACTTCGACCCTTAGCAGTTCGGCGGCGTTGTCTTCGTTGCCCGCGGTGAATGGGCCGAGTGCCTCCAGGCTCACCCTGCTGAAGGGCAGTGGCAGGGCAAAACGGTCCCAGCCCGGTGCGTACCAGCAGCGCCGGCTGCTACCACACACGGCGTAGACCGGCAGACCAGTGCGGGCCGCCACCACTGCAAAACCTACCTTGCAGGCCCCGGCCGGCCCCTGTGAGCCATCGGGGGTGATGTAGGTGCAGGTGCCGGTGTCGCGGGTTTCTGCGACGGCTTCGAGCAGGTAATCGACAGCCGGACGTCGGCGACTGGCCCGACTGCTCGAACCACCTCTCAGCGCGCGGTAGCCATAAAGACGACAGAGTCCGGCGATGACGTCGCCGATGTCGCCTATGCTCACCAGCGTATGCATGCGCGAGCCGGCAAAGAAGAACGCCAGGTAGAGCAGGCCCTGGTGCAGGCTCACCACGATGCAATCCTTGCCAGCGGCGGCATCGGCCAGTGCCCGGCGGCCAGCCTTGTCTATGCTCACGCCGCTGGTCAGGCGCACAAAGGCCAGCCAGCCCTTGAGCAACCACGGCACCAGCTGCGCGGCCAGGGCGACACCGGCTTTCTTCAGGCGCCGGGCCGGGCGCTGCTTAGCGGGGGCAGGGTCGGCGGCGGCATGGTCACGCTGGGTCATGACGACTGACTGCCCAGCGCTCGGGGCATTGTCAAAGCAGCGGGCTGTTGGTGCTGCCCAAGCTCGCCGCTACCTCCCGCTTCTTGACGCAGTCGCGGTTGGTCGTCAGGCTACGCGGCTATGAACAGGCTTGATGAAAAGACGGCGATCATAACCGGTGGCGCGTCGGGCATAGGGCTGGCAACGGCGCGGGCGTTTACCGAGGCGGGCGCGACCGTGGTGCTCGCCGACCTACAGGACGGCTCGCAGGTGGCTGCCGAACTGGGCGCGACTTTCATGCGTTGCGACGTGACCGACCCCGAGCAGGTGCAGGCGCTGGTGGACTCCGTGGTGAGTGCGCGCGGCCGCCTCGATCTCTACTTCAACAATGCCGGCGTTGAGATCAACGGTGCGCTGATCGATACCGACCCCGCCGAGCATTGCCGCCTCATGGACGTAAACGTCAACGGCGTGTTTTATGGATTGCGCTCGGCCGTGAGCGCCATGCTCAAGAACCCCGGCCCGGTGCGGGGAGCTATCGTCAACACGGCCTCGGTGGCCGGGCTCGTGGGGGTGCCCGGCATGATCAGCTACAACGCGAGCAAGGGGGCGGTAGTGCTCATGACGCGCGAGGCGGCCGTTGAGTACGCCGCCGAAGGCATCAGGGTCAACGCCGTCTGCCCGGGTGTTATACGCACGCCCATGGCGCACTCGGCCATGGCGGTGTTGGGTGGTGGCGAGGAGCTGCTCGATGAAATAGGCAAGCGTAGCCATCCGCTGGGTCGCGTGGGCGAGCCCGAAGAAGTGGCCTCCGTTGTGAGATTTTTATGCAGCGACGACGCGTCGTTCGTGACCGGTGTAGCCCTGCCAGTGGACGGCGGCATGACGGCCGGGGTTATCTCGCCCGGCCCGCCACCCGATTAGGCCGGACACCTTTCACTCGCCGTTGATTGCCCGCCGAGTCAGGCGGCTTCGTCCATCGCGGCGTCGATGAACGTGAGTCCCTCTTTCGAGGCGTCCACCTGCACGCGACTTCCGGCGGTGAATTCGCCCGCCACCAGGCGCCGCGCCAGCACGGTTTCGACCTCGCGCCTGATGGCCCGCTTGAGCGGACGTGCGCCGTAAGCCGGCTCGTAGCCGACGCGGGCCAGGTGGTCGAGCGCTGCTTCGGTCAGCAGCAGTTCTATTTCGCGCGCGGCCAGGCGTTTCACCAGGTCGGCTGTCTGCAGTTCGACTATCTGCCGGATCTGCCCGCGCTCGAGCGCGTGGAAGACAACGACCTCGTCCAGGCGGTTGAGGAACTCGGGCCTGAACTCCTGCTTGAGCAGTTCGAGCACGGCCTGTTTCATCTGCTCCCAGGAGCGACCCTGCTCTTCGAGCGACAGGATCTCGCTGCTGCCCAGGTTCGAGGTCATCAGTATGACCGTGTTCGAAAAGTCTACCGTGCGGCCCTGGCTGTCGGTCAGCCGGCCGTCGTCAAGCACCTGCAGCAGGGTGTTGAAGACGTCGCGGTGGGCCTTTTCTATTTCGTCGAGCAGTATCACGGCGTAGGGCCTGCGGCGCACGGCCTCGGTGAGCTGGCCGCCCTCTTCGTGGCCCACGTAGCCGGGGGGTGCCCCGACCAGGCGCGAGACGCTGTGTTTTTCCATGTACTCGGACATATCCAGGCGAATCATCGCGTGCTCGTCGTTGAACAGCTCTGCTGCCAGCGCCCGCGCCAGCTCGGTCTTGCCCACGCCCGTGGGTCCCAGGAAGAGAAACGATCCGTCGGGGCGGCCGGCTTCAGAAAGGCCCGAGCGCGCGCGCAGCACCGCGTCGGCCACCGCCTGCACGGCCTCGTCCTGGCCTATCACGCGCTCGTGCAGTCGCTCGGCCAGGTGTACGAGCTTGTCGGCCTCGCCCTCGAGCAGGCTGGTGACGGGGATGCCGGTCCAGCGTGCCACTACCGCGGCGATGTCGTCCTCGCTGACCTCCTCGCGCAGCATGGCGTGACCGTCGTCGGCCTGGGCGTCGGCCTGTTCGAGTTCGCGCTCGAGCTCGGCCAGGCGGCCGTACTTGAGCTCGGCTGCGCGGTTGAGATCGTAGGCCCGCTCGGCCTGCTCAACCTCGACGCGCAGCGAGTCGATCTGCTCCTTGAGCTCGCGCAGTTTCTGAACCTCGGCGCGCTCGACGTCCCACAACGCTTTCTTCTCTTCGTAGTCGGCGCGCAGGTCGGCGAGTTCTTCCTTGAGTTTTTTGAGCCGCTCGCGCGAGGCCTTGTCTTTTTCTGCCTTCAGTCCTTCGCGTTCTATCTCGAGCTGCATTATACGGCGGGCCTGCTCGTCGAGATCGGCTGGCATGGAGTCCATCTGCGTGCGCAGGCGGGCGGCCGCCTCGTCGACCAGGTCGATGGCCTTGTCGGGCAGGAAGCGGTCGGCGATGTAGCGGTCCGAGAGCACGGCCGACTTCACCAGCGCGGCGTCGCGTATACGCACGCCGTGGTGAATCTCGTAGCGCTCCTTGAGCCCGCGCAGTATCGACACGGTGTCGGCCACGCTGGGCTGGGCTACCTTGACCGGCTGGAAACGGCGCTCCAGGGCCGCGTCTTTTTCTACGTACTTGCGGTACTCGGCCAGCGTGGTGGCGCCTATGCAGTGCAGCTCACCGCGGGCCAGCGCCGGCTTGAGCAGGTTGCCCGCGTCCATCGACCCCTCGGCCGCGCCCGCACCCACCACCGTGTGCAGTTCGTCTATGAACAGCACCACCTGGCCGTCTGAATCCTGCACGGCCTTGAGCACGGCCTTCAGGCGCTCTTCGAACTCGCCGCGGTACTTGGCTCCAGCCACCAGAGCGCCCATGTCGAGCGACACCACGCGGCGGTCCTTCAGGCTCTCGGGTACGTCACCGGCGACGATGCGCCGGGCCAGGCCCTCTACGATGGCGGTCTTGCCCACGCCGGGCTCGCCTATGAGCACGGGGTTGTTCTTGGTGCGGCGCGACAGCACTTCTATCGTGCGGCGTATTTCTTCGTCGCGGCCGATGACGGGATCGAGCTTGCCGGCCTCGGCCTCACCCGTCAGATCGCGTCCGTACTGCTCGAGCGGTGATTCGCCTTCGGGGTTATCGCTGTCGAGGCTGCCGTTGCCGAAGCCGCTGTTATTCCCGGACGCGCGCAGACCGGCCAGCGCCTGCTCGAGAACTTCCAGGCTCAGGCCCGCCTCGGCCAGCGCCTTGCCGGCCTCGCCCTTGTCGTCGAGCAGGCCTTCTACGAGCTGCTCGACGCCGAGATGGTCTACCGTGCTGTCGGGGTCATCGCGTCGTTTCATGGCGCGTTCGGCCGCTCGCATTACGCGGGCAAAGCGGGTGCCCGCGCGTAGCTCCTGGTCTGCCGTGGCTGCGCTGGGTAGTGTGTCGAGGGCTCGTGCCACGCTGGTCGATACAGCAGCCGGCTCGCGGCCGAGGCCGCGCAGCAGGGTGCTGAGCAGGCCTTCTTCCTGGTCGAGAAGGGACGCGAGCAGGTGCTCGGGCTCAAGGGTCGCGTGGTGGTTGTCCAGCGCCAGTCCCTGCGCTTCGGCTATCGCCAGCCGGGCTTTTTCTGTCATCTGTCTGTCCATCTTTTCCTCTCCTGGACCGGGCGTCGCGAGCCGGCCAGTAGACAGAAAATAAGCACGAAACGGCCGCGGGCAAGGGCGATGGGCGGTGGCGTATCATGTTCCCGTCGGAGCGAGGCAGACCTGAGGGTCTCCTTATGATTCACGTGCGCAGGATCGTCAGAACCAATCAAAAGAGAGGAATTTTCTATGAAAAGCCGGTGTTCACGCGCCCCTGGCATTTTATCAACAGAAAGTAGTCCAAAAGAAGTCCTAATCCCCTGACAGGGTGGACAAAAATTTGTTATGTGGGAACACCAGTTAAGGAGGCGACGGCGTTTCTGGACGCGGGAGGTTTTCTCCAATGACAATATTCAGACTCACGGCGTTGACAGCTTCCGCCGCAACAATTCTGGTTCTCGTCGCTGTGGTAGCGGCTGTGGGAATGGCTGGAATCACTCACGCCGGTCGCAGGCCCGCGGTCGAAGTGACCGAGTGTGGCACTCTGCTCAGGGGTGACGGTTTTCTGTCGGCGGACCTCGACTGTTCGGGGCGCGACGTGCAGTGGCCGGCGAACGTAGCTGTTCGAATGAAAAAAAGGGGATCCACTTTAGACCTGGACGGTTTTGAAATCGTGAACGACGGGGGACACGCGGTGTTCTGCTCTCGTGCCTGTCGAATAAACGGACCCGGCACTCTGAGGTCAACCGCCAGCGGTCACGCTGCAGCCTACACGGACAAGGGGCATCTGCGCGTCAGTGATGTTGTTGTCGAGGGCCCCTGGTGGGCTGGTTTCGCCGGCGGCAAGGGAAAGATAACGGCTGTTTCTATACTGGTGACAGGTACGGCTGCCCTGGGCATCGAAGGCACGAGAGTTGTTCTGCATAGTGACGAACTCGGGATCGGTGGGGGTGATGGCGCCCAGGCTGAAGTTGGACGGGTCGAGCGTGCTTGGTAACGCATCCAGCAGCAGCTGCGCCACGGAACGAAATTGCGTGGATTTGATATCGACCAGAATTCCGAGGCTGCGCAGCTCTACTTGTGGCTCGAGTCACCGACCGCTCGATGGCACGCTGGAAGGGATAGTCACCGAGCCGCTGAATCCCTGGGGCGTCTGTTCGGCGGACTGACCAGGGGAATGGCAGCTGGCCGTTTCAGGCAGCCTGCGTTTCGGCGGCGATGGGGCGCCGAAAATCTCTCAGCATGAGCGCGGCGAAGCAGCCGAAGACAAAGCCGCCCAGGTGGGCCCACCAGGCCGTTGCCACGTCTGCCGAGAACACGCCCATCACCTGCGTGGCCAGCCACGCAACGATGAAGACCATGGCCGGTATCCACACGCGCAGCAGTATGAAGGTGAACTGCACACGCGCCAGCGGAAAGTAGACCAGGTAGGCACCGAGCACGGCGCTCACGGCTCCCGACGCGCCCACCATGGGCACGTTGGAGTAGGGGTCGGCCAGCACGTGCATGATGCCGGCCGCAAGCGCGCCCGACAGGTACAGCAGCACGAACAACAAGCTCCCCAGTCGCTGCTCCACGCGGTGGCCAAAAACGAAAAGGTAGAGCTGGTTGCTGACCAGGTGAAAAATGCCGCCGTGCAGGAAGGCTGCGGTGATGGTGCTCAGCAGCACAGCGGGCGAAGCCGAAGCCTCCAGGCGATAGGGAAACATGGCCCAGGTGGCCAGCAGCTCCTCGGGGTCAGACGCGGCGACCAGGAAATAAAAGGCCGCGCAGTTGCCGGCGATGAGCAGCCAGGAGGCGGGCGTAAATTTATAAGGTCCCAGCGTGTCGCGTATAGGGTACATGGCTTTACTTTGTGGCAGGCAGCAGGCGAGGCCTGGTCTAAAAGAATAAGCCCCGCGGCGGCGCTCCACAATGGGCTCGGCCGTTTTCGTTACGCTGCGCGTGCGTTGATGAAGCCGCCCCGGGCTGGAACCGTAGGCGCAGCCTGCCTACAATGCGCCGCAGGAAGTCCGCCCGCGTTGAAAAGAACAGCTCTGAGATGGTTTCGCCTGACGGCGGGTAGCGCACTGCTCCTGTTGGGATTCGTGGGCGGTTTTATACCCGTGCTGCAGGGCTGGGTGTTCGTGCTGGCGGGCCTGGGGCTGATGGCCCCGGAGAGTCGGCGGGCCCGGCGGGCGCTGGACTGGGCCCGGGCACGTGTTAAGCGAGACAAGGCCGATGTTTCATCGACGGCCGCGAGCAGGGAGAAGAGGACCGATGAGTAGCAAGGACAAGTTTGGCGACAAGCTCAAGGACAAGGAAAAAGCCGAAGAGGACAGGTACTTCGCGCGAAAGGACCGCGAACGTCTCGACGCCCTGCGCGAGGCGGGTGAACAACCGGCCCCCACCGGGCTCTGCCCGCGCTGCGGGGTGGCGCTGGCCGAGCGCGACCACAGTGGCGTTGCCATTGACGAGTGCGCCGACTGCGGCGGCATCTGGTTGGACAAGGGCGAGCTCGAGTCTATCGAGGAGCGCGACGGCGAGGGCTGGATGAGCCGCTGGGTGCGGAGCCTGCTCGAAGGCCGCGGCTGAAGCAGCCAACATACATCGTGTTTACCGGCATCATCGAAGACCTGGCCAGCGTGGCCTCAGTGTCGCCGCTGGAGCAGGGCTGCCGACTGGAGATAACTACCTCGCTGCCAAGCGCCGAGCTGGCCATGGGTGAGAGCATCACCCTGAACGGCGCTTGCATGACGGTGGTGGTCATCGATGACGCGGGATTCAGCGTAGACGTGTCACCGGAGTCGCTCAGGCGTACCACGCTTGGCAGCCTGGTCGCGGGCGCGCCGGTTAACCTCGAGCGTTCGCTACGCATGGGTGATCGCCTCGGCGGACATGTTGTTACCGGACACGTCGACGGCGTGGGCCGCGTGCGCGCCGTGCGCCAAGAAGGCGAATCGTCGGTGTTCACCTTCGAGGCTCCCCCCGAACTGCTGGCACGGCTGGTGGAGAAGGGCTCGGTGGCCGTCGACGGCGTGAGCCTGACCTGCTACGCGCTCACGGCCGACAGCTTCGACGTGGCGCTCATTCCCCACACGATGGCTGTTACCACGCTCGGGCAGCGAGCCGTGGGCGACGCCGTCAACCTCGAGCTCGACGTGCTGGGCAAGTACGTGGAGAGGTTGATGGAGGGACGGGTCGGGTGACCTGGGGGGCGGTGGCCGGTCGCGGTTGGCACCGGCTTCAGCGATTCGCCGGGAGAGTGGTGAGCCGCCACTATCTGGACCCATTCAACAACCTTTCATAAAAACGCGGGCTAGCGTAAGTCCGGGCCGTTACACGAGTTTTAAGCCGTTCGCTGTATCGCCGGCGGACGTGCTATATGGAAGAGAAGGCGCGACCCAGGGGCTACGCGGGTCCAGCTAAGTATTGTTATGTTGCATCATTCAACAGGAGGAGGTCTGCGTGAGCAATAGAGTACGGTGGTGCTTTTCGGGCACTGGCAGTCCCATCAGGGGGGCGTCTAACAAGGCGATACAGCTGGGCGGCGGTAAACGCCGTCGCTGACCTCCGGGTGTTAGCTGAATACGGGTTGAAGTGAATACCGCGACGATCAAGCTCTACTTGGCATTCGGTGATCCGAAGCGGCTAAGAACGGGTGAAATCTCCAACTGGAGTGGCAAAGCAGTGGCGGCTCCGCGAACCGATCTCGATGAGCTACTCGGGCGCGAGGAGCTGAAGAAGCCGGGCGTCTACATCCTCGTTGGCACGGACTCTGATAAGGGAACTTCTGCGTGCTACGTGGGCGAGGCCGAGATCCTCAAGGAACGCCTCAGGCAGCACAGGGACAAGGACTTCTGGGTGCATGCTATCGTGGTTGTCAGCAAAGATGAGAACCTGACGAAGTCCCACATCCGGTACCTCGAAGGGCGTTTGATCTCAGATGCTCGGGATGCTGGCCGCTTTGAAGTCGTCAACCTGCAGGCCAGTGGCGCACGGCTCTCGGAATCCGACCGGGAAGAGATGGAGGTCTTTCCCGACAAGGTCAGGCAACTCCTTCCAGTGCTTGGCTCCGACATATTGACTCCAAGGCCCCGCGCGGACGATTCCGTACCAGGACCGACAAGTGATCTTGTGTGCGAAATCAAGGGGTTGAAGGCATACGGCCGCAGAACTGCCGATGGCTTCATTATCTTTGCCGGCTCCCAGGCCGTGAGGGAGTTGAGGCCGTCGGCTGACACGCCGATGAAACCGGCATTTTGCGCAGGCCCGTGAGCCCCTTGCCGCGGTGATCCACGGGCGTTGACACGACCCACGGCATACGTTATAATATGAGTCGTGATACGGTCGTTCCGCGATGTGGGCACGGAAGACGTTTTTGACGGTAACGAATCCAGGGCAGCCCGCAAGTGTTGCCCGAGGCCGCTGTGGGCCGTTGCCCGAAGGAAATTGGATCAGCTCAACCGCGTGAGGGAAGTCGCGGAAATGGCTGTCCCGCCGGGCAATCGCCTCGAAAGGCTCCGAGGCAAGCGCCGATCGCTGTACAGCGTCCGTATCAACAAGCAGTTCAGGATCTGCTTCAGGTGGGAGGAAGGACATGCCGGCGAAGTCGAAATCACAGACTACCACTAGCACCGCAGCCAGCAGGCGCATGCCCCGTAATCGTCCGCCGACTCACCCCGGCGAGATGCTGTTTGAGGAGTTCGTCAAGCCGCTGGGTATCACCCAGACCCAACTCGCCGGGCGCATGGGGGTCTCGTATCCTCGGCTGAACGAGATCATAAAGAAGCGCCGATCAGTCACCCCGGATACAGCGCTGCGGCTTGCGCGGGTTCTCGGGATGTCGGCCGAGTTCTGGCTGGGACTCCAGCAGGACTGGGATCTCTGGCACGCGATGAACGGCCCCGAGGCGGCCGAGATCTCTCGACTCAAGCCCCTGCCCCGGGACCGGGAAAACGTCGCCTGACGACGGGTCGGTTTCCCGGCCTGCCGACCCCGTTCCTGCACAAAACGTCGGTACCTGTTCACACAGCACCGACGTTTCGCGCTACTCGACTTGCGACAGCCTTACAATTGACCGCTGCTTAAGATTTTATTCAGCCGGGTATAAACCTTGTAATCAGACGAGTAATAAGGTTACACTTGGCTGTAATGGCTACCGATAAGATACTGCCCCGCCTGGTCGAGGCCCGACTGCAGGAAGCGCTGGGCGACAGTCCGGTCGTTCTCATCCACGGGCCGCGGCAGTGCGGTAAGACGACCCTGGCGCAGCGCGTGGGCCGGAAGCTGGGCTACGCCTACTTCAACCTGGACGAGGGCGTCTCCCGGGCCGCCGCCGAAGCCGACCCGGTGGGCTTTGTCGCTGACCTGCCTGAACGCGTCGTTATCGACGAGGGGCAGCGCGTTCCGGGCCTGTTCACGGCGCTGAAGGTGGCGGTGGATCGGGACCGCCGGCCGGGGCGGTTCCTGCTCACCGGTTCGGCCAACGTGCTGCTCGTGCCCCGGCTCGCCGACTCGCTCTCCGGGCGGATGGAGATCCTGCGCCTCTTTCCCTTCGCGCAGTGCGAGATCGAAAGGCGCCGCGCGCCCTTCTTAGACCGACTTTTCGAGGGGAGCTTCAAGACCCTGCGAGGCGAGCGCCTCGGCCGCCTGCTCGCCGAGCGGGTGGTCGCGGGCGGTTACCCGCCGGCGCTTGCCAGGAAGGCTCCGCGTCGGCGGGCCGCCTGGTACCGGGACTATATCGAGACGATGGTGCAGCGCGACGTTCGCAGCCTGGCCCGCATCGCCTCGCTCGACGCGCTTCCCCGCTTGCTTGCGCTGGCGGCCGGGCAGACGGCGCGCCTGCTCAACGTGGCCGACCTCGCCGGTCCATTCCAGCTCAGCCGCCCGACGATTCGCGACTACGTGACACTACTGGAGCAGGTCTTCCTGGTCGAGGAATTGCCGCCTTGGCACACGAATCGCCTCCGCCGCCTGGTAAAGACGCCGAAGCTGCACGTGGGCGACACCGGGCTGGCTGCTGCCCTCCTGGGACTGGATGCCAACGCGTTGTACGAGGACCGGGAAACCTACGGGCAGCTTCTCGAGACCTTTGTGTTCCAGGAGCTGCGCCGCCTGGCAAGCGGACACGAGGACGATGTTCGCTTCTACCATTTCCGCGATAAGGACGACTTTGAAGTGGACGTGGTGCTTGAGTGCGCGGGCCGCAAGTTGGCCGGCATCGAGGTCAAGGCATCCTCCACCGTCACCGCCGCCGACTTCCGCGGCCTGCGCAAGTTCGCCGGGGCGGCAGGGAAGAGTTTCACCGCCGGCGTGGTGCTCTACGACGGCGACACCAGTGCGAGCTTCGGCGACAAGCTATACGCGGTTCCGGTCCGGTCGCTGTGGGGGAAGACAGCATGAGCCAGCCATGACACCCACGTTGCACGAGCGGCTGCGGCGTTCGATAGACGAGGCGAAATCCCGCCTTGTCGACCTCGACGCGCTTGGCCACACGATGCAGCACCTCGTGCAGGAAGGCGCTATTACCGAACAGACAGCCAGCTCTTTTGCTTGCGCGCTGCCGGGCCAGCTCAAGGGTTCCCGCTACATTCTCTCTAATCTTGGGGCACACCTCGCGATTGGGGTGATTTTTGCGTTCGATCTGCTGCCGCTGCCTCTCGGGACGATTGCCCGGGTGTCCTGGGTAGCAGGAGCCCGGCTGGTGGAAGTGTTCCGCAGAAACCGGGGCCGAGCCCGAATCCATTCTGCTGGAGTTCTTGTCCTCGCCGCGATCCCGTGGTTTGGCTACGCGGCCTACTTGCTCCCCCTGCGCCGCGAGAGCGGCGAGCTGGCGTTCGTTCTGGCTAATCATTCCTGGCTCGCACGAACAGGCCGCAGCTACGAGGATTTTCTCGGCCGAAGCAGCTACCCGCTCAGGCGTCTGGGGCGATGGCTGATTCCGCTGCCGATACCGAAAACGGCATCGCCTGTCGCCTGACGGCGTGTCCGCTTTCCCAGCGCCGGATCGTCCTTCATCGAGCCCCTACTGCGTGTCGAGCGTGTCGAAGGCCCAGGTGATGAGTCGATCGAGACGGTCGAAGTCGGCATTTTCGTTCGTGCTGTGCGAGGCAAGTATCGCGTACAGGATGTGGTTTCCCTTCCTGGTCTCACCGTAGCCCGCAACGCTCAGCATCCCGAGGTCGCTTCCGCCCTTGCCGCCCCAGTAGCGTAGCTTGACGTCGATCTGTCGGCGGTCGATGGCCCGGTCGCCTCTCTTCATGATCTTGCGAAGCTGTTTATCCTGGGCAGCCGAGAGCTGGTTTTCGAAGAAAAGCTGCCAGTACAACTCGACCATCTCACGCGGCGTGGCGATGTTGTCCACGTCGTCGAGGATATCGAAGCTGGCTGGGCGGCTGTAGTCCTGGAAGTTGTAGAAATCATCGACCGCTGCGTCAAGCGTGTCGACATCAAAACCGGCGCCGGCGGTCCGAACCGCCTCGACAGTAGCTATTTGGTCGGCCCGCGACGCCGAAGCGAAAGCAGCCGCCGCTGCAGGGAGATCGTTGGTCGGGAATGACGCAGGTACCAGGCCCGACAACGTCAACCAGAACTCCCGCGTTGGCATGACGATGCGCAGGCCGGGCAGCCCCCAGCCCAGCAGCGTTTGCGTCGGCGCTCCCAATCCAACCTGCTTGAAGAGCACGTCGGTCGAGCTGTTGTGGCTCTTCTTGATCATTTTTTTCGCGAGCTTGCGGATTGACGCGCGTTTCGGAATCTTATCGTCGAGTGACTGATCCGCTGCGGGGATATTGATGCGGGTTCGCCAGCCGAGCGCACCCTCGTCTATGTCGCGGAGCAGCTCGTAGAGTACCGCCGGCTTGAAACTACTCGCGAGCGGAAACGCCATGTCCGGTTGATATTCGTCGCTGGCCAGGACCGTGAGCGTCGCCGCACCAGGGTCGATGCGCGCCACGTAGACGCCGACGTTCCCGGTGAAATTGCCGACCAGGGGCGGTGTCGCGTGCGCAGCAGGCGGGGCGGCCCCCAGGAAAGCCAGCGCGATCAGCAGGCAGATGATTCTCGGAGTCATTGCAGACATGTCGGCGACAGGCAGGTACGAACCCGACAGCGGGTCCTCCCAGCCGAGGCCTGTCAAGGGTAACATGGTCGCTGAACCCCAGCAATAGCAGTAAAAACAGTAAAAAACCGTCACTCCAGGCCGACGAGGAAGGGCAGCATGGCCTTTACCGGGTCCACCTGTGAGTCGAGCTGCTTGCCCAGGCCGCTGAGCAGGCCCATCACGCGCAGCACCAGCAGCAGGTCGGAGCCGGCCTTTACGATGGGGTTGCCCCTGAGCGCGTGCCACAGCTCGTCGTTGATGCGCTCCACCATGGCCGGGTCGGCGTAGGCGCGGCCGCTCGCGAGAGCCTGCCCCAGCATAAGTTCGGCTATCGTGGCAAAGACCTCGTCGTCCTGGTCGCGGGTCTCAAAACCCAGCTCGCGAAAAGCGCTGGCCACGCGGGCGGGGTCGTCGGCCACGACGGCGGCTGCGAGGCGGCCGGCCGACTTGCGCTTTTCGGGCGTGAACTCGCGCGCCAGCCCGAGATCGAGCAGTACCAGTACCGGGCCGGGCCGTACCAGCAGGTTACCCGGGTGGGGGTCGGCGTGAAAAAATCCGTGCTTGAGTATCTGCACGAGGTAGCAACGTACCAGCCGCTCGGCCACTTCGTGCGGGTCTATTCCCAGCCGTCTCAGCGCCACAAGGTCGGTGGGCTTCACCCCCTCCATGAAGTGCATGGTCAGTACCGTCCGGCGGGTGAGCGCGGCTATGGGTTCGGGAAACTCCACGCCGGGGTCATCGGCAAAGTTCTCGCGGAACTTTCGCGCGTTGGCCGCTTCGTTGACGAAGTCGAGTTCGAGCGGCACGTAGGTGGCGATTTCCGAGAGCAGCACGCGCAGGTCAAAGCTGCGCTCTATTCGAGCCAGCAAGCGCACGAAGAACCCGAAATTGGCTATGTCGGCTGCTATCACCCGGTCTATGCCCGGGTACTGCAGCTTGACGGCAACCTGCGTGCCGTCGTGTAGCGTGGCACGGTACACCTGGGCGAGCGACGCGGCGGCTATGGGCCGCGTGTCGAAGCTGGCGTAGGCCTGCTCGAGCGTCTGCCCGAGCTGTTGCTCAAGCCAGGGTTTCATTTCTGTGAAGGGCCTGGGCGGCACGCGGTCGTGAAGCTCGGACAGTATCTCTATCCAGGCCGGCGGCAGCACGTCGGCGCGGCTGCCTGCAAACTGGCAGGCCTTGATCAGCAGGCCCTCCATCGCCAGCGCGGTGTCGCGCAGCCTCAAAGCGCAAGCGCGGTGGCAGCCGTCGTACCAGTCGTGGAGCTGGCGCCGGCCGCTCAGCAGGCCCAGCAACTGGCGGCCCTTGTAGCGGCAGTAGATGGCCACGACCATGCGCGCCACACCCAGGAACCTGCGGGTGCGGGTGAGAAGTGGCAGGGGTGCGCCGGTCAATTACTGTCCGGCAGGGAACGCTCGAGCTCGGCTATCCGTTGCTCCAGTTGACGGCAACGCAAGCCGACTCTCCAGGCGTAAAGCAGTACCAGTGTCCATACGACCAGGAAGGCCGCGCCGAGAAATTGCAGGTTGTTCATACGGTTGCCTCTCCCGAGCTTGTATTGCTGCCGGTTGCCATGGCCAGGCGGTCACCACGTTCTTCGAGCAGCGCCACCTGGTCGTCAAGTCGCAGCGAACGTGCACCAAGCGCCCACAGCCACGCGAACATGATCATGAAGCTAAGCGTGCACAGCACGAGCGTGGTGATCATGCGGGGGTCGGAAAGCCCCGTGCCGCCTTCGCTGGTCTTGAGCACGGCCGGGTGGACGGTACGCCACAGGCGCGTGGAGAACACGATCAGCGGGATGTCCAGCGTGCCCACTATGGCCAGTACCGCCGCAAAGCGAGCCCCCGAAGAACCGCCGTCGCGCTCGCCCGAGAAAGCGCGTAGCAGCAGGTAGGCGGCGAACACCAGCCACAGCACGAGCATGGTCGTCAGCCGTGAGTCCCAGGTCCACCACACGCCCCAGATCGGCCGCGCCCAGATTGGCCCGGTAATGAGCACGGCGGTGGCAAACAACATGCCGGTTTCAACCGCGGCGCGGGCGGCGTTGTCCCAGTCGCGGTGGCGTTTCCACAGGTAGGCTGCGCTGGTCACCGATGCCAGGCCGAAGGCCAGGAAGCAGCACCATGCCGAGGGTACATGGAAATAAAATATGCGCTGCACGGCGCCCTGCACGCGCTCGGTGGGCACCCACCAGAACACGGCGCACAGCGAAGCCAGCATGCCCAGAGCCACCGGCAGGGGCAGCAAGCGCATGAGGAGGGATTCGGCCTTGTAGAGAAAGGGGACGGTAGTCATAGCTTAATCAGTGGCCACGTACTCAAAGGCCAGCCAGCCGGCGACCACGAACAGCAGGTCGAAGCCCAGCAACAATCTTACCCAGTCGTCGGCCCAGGGGAAATCGCCGCCGGCCATGACCACGCGGGTGATCTTGACGGAGGCTATGAGCAACGGCACCTCCAGCGGCAGCAGCAGTATGGGCAGGGCCAGGTCGCGGCCGCCTCCGCTTACCGTGACCAGGGCAAACAGAGTACCTACTGCCGCCAGGCCGATGCTGCCAAGCAACAACACCAGCGCCAGTGGTGCGAGTACGGGCAGCACCGTCAGTTCAAAGAACAGCGCGAACACCGGAAGCAGCATGGTCTCGAACAGCAGTAACAACAGCAGGTTGACGATGAACTTGGCCAGGTAGACCGAGCCGCGGTCCAGCGGCGAAGCCACTATGGCGTCCATGCAGCCGTTCTCTCGTTCACCAACGAAGCCGTGGCCGGCGGCGAGCCCGGCAGAGAAAAGCACCGCCACCCACAGTATTCCCGGAGCCAGCGCGGCCACGTTGTCTGGCGACAGGTCGAGCGAGAAGTTGAAGGCCAGCAGCATGAGTACGCCCATCACGAAGGACGAGGCCAACAGCTCGCCCCTGCGAAACTGCAACCTCAGATCACGCGCGAGCAGCGTCAGCACGTTTGCGTTCCCCCGTCGGTGGCAGCGCTGCCACCTTGGCCACTGGCCGTGTCACGCCATGCTTGTTCAAGTCGTTCGGGCGCCAGGTCGTTCCCTTGTCCCTGCCAGGCCACGCGTCCGCGCCCGAGCAGGACGGCCTCGTCGGCCAGCAGAGACACGCGCGCGAGATCGTGGGTTACCATCAGTATGCTCGTGCCGGCCGCCCTCTGCTCGGCCACCAGCTTGTCGAGCAGTTGGACGCCGTCCCGATCCAGGCCGGTAAACGGTTCATCGAGAAGAAGCAGTTCGGGGTCGTGCAGCAGGGCTCGCGCGAGCGAGAGGCGTTGCACCATGCCACGCGAAAAACTACGCACGCGCCTCGATGCTGCTCGAGTCATGCCCACGCGTTCGAGCAGTGAGTCAACCGAGTTATCATTGCTGACACCATAGAGTCGGCAGTAGAACTCCAGGTTTTCGCGGGCGCTCAGTTCACCGTACAGCCAGCTCTCATGACCGAGGTAGCCCAGCTTCCGGCGCAGGATGGCCGTTGACGGCAGCGGGTGCCCGAGCACCGTGGAGTTGCCACCGTCGGCGCGTAACAGTCCCGCAAGGAGTCGGAGCAGCGTTGTTTTTCCCGATCCATTTGCACCCAGCAGGGCCATGCTCGCCCCGCGCCCGAGCTCCAGGTCAAGACCGCGCAGCACGCCCACGCGGCCGAAGCTGCGCGTGAGTCCCCGGCAGGTAACGGCGGTTTCAGGCAACGCCAGCGTCTCCGGCTGCCTGCTTGCGGCGGTCAGTAATTATCCACAAGAGGTAGTAGGCGTGCGCCGCCACGGCGCAGGCCCACAAGAACAGGTCCAGTCTTCCGGCCACGGCGGTGAGCAGCAGAGCCCAGGCGGTGCCGTTACGGTTGGCGAAGCGGCTGGCAAAACTCGCGGGGCGCACGTGCAGCAAGCCCGCCGACTGGCTGCGGTCGCGTGTCCACTGGGCGTGGAAGACTCTCTTCCACGCCAGCCACGCGCTGAGCACTACACCGGCAAAGGCCACCGAGGCCAGCAGCTCACCGTGTACACCACTGTCGGGGCGGCCAGACAGCGCCCACAGCATGGCAGCCATGACGGCGAGGTCGCCGTAAAAATCGGCCTTCTCGCCCGACGCGCCGTCCTTGATCGCCGCGCGTGCGAGGTCCGACGAGACCCCGTCCAGCACCCGCGAAAGGAAGAACAGCAGCGCGCCCGCGACACCGGTCAGCCAGGATCCGGCAGTAACCACCCACGCGGCCAGCAACCCGAGAACGACCTTGGCCGCTGACACGTGCAACGGCAGCACGCTGGTGGCAGCCAGGCGGCGGGTGATGGGCAAGGTGAGGTAGTTCTGCACCAGGCGCAGCAGCGGCGATTCGCGCTTGACGCCGGCCCGGTTGAAGAGCTTGGTTTCGGCACGGTCCACTGCCACGCTGTCGCTCAGTCGGTGGCGTTCGGTAGCCGGGAGGTCCACCAACATGGAGTCGGCGTCAGAGTTGCGGTTTATCAGTTCGCCTGACGGCGTGTTGGCCAGCGCGGGAATTATGCGCTTGAGCGAGGCCACGCTCATGCGCGCGAGCGGCGCTACTTCTCGTGTCCTGTCGTTGAAGCGGGCGAGCGCGGTGCCGGTGGTGCTCTCGATGAAATCCACCACGGCGCCGGGCGACACGTACCAGTCGCCGGCGAGTACCAGCACCTGCCTTTTGTCGTCGCCGGCCTCGGTGTTGAAGCTGTTGGACGGCACGCAGTTCACGCGCTGCCCCACCGCGCCGCTGATCTCAGCGCCCAGGGCGCGCATGCTGCCCGGGTAGAGCACCAGCGGCTCGTAACCCAGGCGCTCGGCCACCGCCGCGTGCCTCGCCACCGACGGCATACCGCCTATCGCGGCCACGGCGGTACGGCCCGTGACCAGTAGCACCAGCGGTTCTCGTTCGAGGCAGCCCAGGGGTGGCGGGAGTTCCACGCAGCCGAGTCTAGCTACAGCGGCGGCGGGAATCGAACCCGGCCCGGGCTGGAGGGCGTGGTCGGCGGCCGTTTGCCTGGGGCTCGTTACGCGGCAAGATGCTGTCCGTCATGGCAACAAGCTCATTGGTTTCGAACTGGCTCCAGGTACTTCAGACCCAGAACCTCGAAGAAGGCCGCCGCGTGGACCTGTTGTCGCGCTGGTTGCTCATCGTGCGTGCAAGCGTTTTTCCGATGACCTTGTTTTCGGCCTGCGTGGGGGGCTTGCTCGCCGCCCGCGCAGGCAACTCCGACTGGGGCCTGTTTGCGCTCGCGACTTTCGGTCTACTCGTGGCCCACGCGGCCAACAACATGATCAACGACTACTTCGACACCGACTCGGGAGTAGACACCGAGGGTTACGTTCGCACGCAGTACGCACCGCACCCGATCTTCTCTGGCCTCGTATCCAAGCGTGGGTTGATCGCCGCCATAGCGCTGGCCAACATCGTTGACCTGCTCATACTGATTTACTTCGTTGAGCTTCGCGGGCCGATGGTGGCCTGGTTCGCGATGGGCGGATTGTTCATCAGCGTGTTCTATGTCGCGCCGCCGCTGCGGCTCAAACACCACGGGCTGGGCGAGCCTGGCGTGTTCATCGTCTGGGGCCCGCTCATGGTGGGTGGTACCTGCTACGTTGCCACGGGCGCGGCGCCCGCCGATGTGCTGCTGGCCAGCCTGCCCTACGCGCTGCTGGTGACCTCGGTTCTTTTCGGCAAGCATATAGACAAGATAGAGGCCGACTCGGCCAAGGGTATACGCACGCTGCCGGTAATTCTCGGCCCGACCCGGGCGCTGCGATGGGCCAAGGCGATGATGGTGGTGTTTTACCTGGCCACGGGTGCCTTGGTGCTGGCCGGGCTGCTGACGCCCTGGGCGCTGCTGGTGTTGGCCGGGCTGCCCATGCTGCGTGAAACCCTGGCGACCTTCAGCGAACCCCCGCCGGACGAGGCCCCCGAGGGATTTCCGCTGTGGCCCTTGTGGTACGTGGCCTGGGCGTTTCGTCACACCCGCCGTGCGGGTGGGCTGTTCGTGCTGGCGTTGGCCCTTGACCTGTTAGTGCCGCTTTCGCTTCCTTTCTGAAGGAGTGGCCCTGGCCCTGCGCGTGCTGTTGGCTGAGCCAACGTTCTGACGTAGTGTCCGGGTTGGCGTAGTGGCCATTGGCCACGTGCACGCTGTTTTCTGCAATCAATAAAGCACTGGAGTTTTTACCAAGATGAGAGAAGCCGTAATTGTTTCGAGCATGCGCACCGGTATGGCCAAGTCCTACCGTGGCAGTTTTAACGTCACCCGTCCCGATGAGCTTTGCAGCCACGCCCTGGTTTCGGCGCTCGACGCCGTACCCAACGTGGATAAATCAGAGATCGAGGACGTGGTAATAGGTTGCGGGTTTCCCGAGGGGCCGCAGGGAATGAACGTCGCGCGCGTGGCGACCCTGGGAGCCGGGCTGCCCGAGACCGTGGCCGCTACCACGGTCAACCGCTTCTGTTCTTCGGGCCTGCAGGCCGTGGCGATGGCCGCGCACCAGGTAATTGCCGAGGGCGCCGAGGTGGCCATAGGCGGTGGCGTGGAGAGCATCACCCTGGGCCAGGGACAGGCTAACCAGAACGGTATTTTCAGCGAGAAAATCAACGAAAAATGGCCCGGTGTATACATGGGGATGGGCGATACGGCAGAGGTAGTGGCCGAGCGCTACAACATCTCGCGCGAGGACCAGGACGCTTTCGCCCTGCGCAGCCAGCAGCGCTACGCGGCCGCCCTCGAGGCTGGCATCATGGCCGAAGAGATCACTCCCTTGTCGGCCACCTGGGCAAAGAAAAACAAGGAGACCGGCGAGACCGAGATGGTGGAGGTCAACGTTGATCACGACGAGTGCAACCGTCCGACCACCACGCTCGAGGGACTGGCGTCTCTCAAGCCGGTGTTCAAGGAAGACGGCAGCGTGACGGCCGGCAACGCCAGCCAGATGAGCGACGGTGCTTCTGCCACCGTGCTGATGCCTGCCACGCGAGCCATTCAACTCGGCGTACAGCCGATGGGCGTGTTCCGCGGTTTCGCTGTGGCCGGTTGCCGGCCCGAAGAGATGGGCATAGGCCCGGTCTTCGCGGTGCCCAAGCTCTTGTCGCGACACGGATTGAAGATAGAAGACATCGACATCGTGGAGCTCAACGAGGCGTTCGCTTCGCAGGCGCTCTACTGCATGCGCGAGCTGGGTATCACCGACGAGCAGATCAATCCCAACGGTGGCTCGATCGCCATCGGCCATCCCTACGGCATGACCGGCTCACGCATGGTCGGTCACCTGCTGCGTGAGCTCAAGAGGCAGGGCAAGCGCTACGGCATAGTCACCATGTGCATAGGCGGTGGCCAGGGAATGGCCGGCCTGTTCGAGGCCTGCTAGGTTCGGGCAGCAGGCCAGGTAGCCCTTGCTGTGCTGCGGTTGCCAGGCGCACTTGAGCGCCTGGTGGTTAAGGCAGAAGGCGAAATCAAAGGCCGGGTCACCCCAGCAGGCCGTCTCGGCGTCGAGCAGTACGGGAAGCGCGGCGGCCTCGCTTCCAGCGGGCGGCCAGCAGTTCTTTCTGCGTTTTTCCTTGCATCACCGCTGGGCCGGGGTCTTATCATGGTGTGTAAGGAAAGACCCGGGGCCTCGATGAACGACCGCAAGGAAGAAATACGCCGCCTGCTGGGACTTTTCAGGCGCGGCGGCCTGGACGAGGAATTGTTGCTCGAACAGTTGGCCGAGATACAGGATAACGGTGATAAGTCCGATGACGGCCCCCTCGGCGAGCTGTCGGCCGAAGAGCCAGCAAGCACAGAGCCAGCAAGCAAAGAGACAGTGAGCGAAGACAACGATTCAACCACCCTGCTGGCCGGCAGGCTCGATGCCTGGCGTGCTGCCGAGAGGTCGGGCTCCTTGACCCTGGCCGCCTGGGCTGACAACACCGATGACGAGGAGCTTGGCGGTGGCCTGCGTGGCGCCGCTGCGCGGGCGGCTGCCCACGCTGAGCTGTTCGAACGTCGCCTGGCCGACCTCGGTGCCGACGCCGTCGCCGCGGTTCCTGCCTGGATGGAGAAGTACAACGCTGCGCTGCTCGACCCGGTGGCCACTGACGCCGATCGCCTGGCCGCCGTGGTGGCAGAGTTTCCGGACGTGGAAGACGCGGTGCGGCCGCTGCGCGAGTTTGCCGAGGCCTTGCAGGCTGATCCGCTTACGCGGCAGTTGCTGATGACAGTCTGCGAAGACCAGGTGACCACCCTGGCGTGGTTTCACCGCGCCTGGCAGGCGCGAAAAGAGCAGTAGCCGGGCGCTCAGTTCTTGGAGTTCAGTTCGGGATACTCGGCCAGCCCCTTTGCCAGTCGCCACCCGGCGGTTCTTTCCGAGAGCAGGGGAAGAAAGCGCTCCTCGTGGCCGAGCAGCCAGCTTTTCAGTTCCAGGCCGCCAGCGTAGCCGGTAAGGGTGCCGTCGGCTCCCACCACGCGGTGGCAGGGAATGACGATGGGCAGGGGGTTCGCGCCCTGCGCGCGGCCAGTGGCGCGCACTGCCTTGGGGCGGCCCACGTTCTGTGAAATTTCGCTGTAGGACAGGTGGCTGCCGAAGGGAACCTTCTCAACGGCCTTCCATACGTCCACCTGGAAGTCGGTACCCACCATCATCAGCGGCAGGTCAAAGGCGGCCCGCTTGCCGGCAAAGTACTCGGCCAGCTGTTCGGTGGCGTGCCTGAGCACCGGGGTGATGCCACGACTTACCTTTGCCTGCGCGAAGCGCATCGCCAGCCACACGTTCATTCGTATGGCCGCGTTGTCTCCAGGCAACTCGACCCGCACCAGGCTGGTGTCGGTAGAGGCCAGGTAGATCCTGCCCACCGGAGAGTCCGTGAAGGCAGTGAAGATCCTGCGAATTGTCACACTTTCGGTGCGGGATCGGTTTCTAGCGGTTGTGCGGGGCGTCTTTGTTGTGGCGGCCATGACAGCTGTTTCTAATACATATGGGTACCGCTTTACAAGGGCTGGAAGCCGTTCCCGAAACATTTATACCTGGCCGGGGGGGGGGGTACGGATTCATCGCCGGCGCGTATCCTCCCCACGTGCCCCCCCGGTCGGGCAGGCTAAAACTGCTATACTGGGGTATCAGCTATGAGAACTTAATGTTCGCGTGGCGGGGTGGGTTGTATGCTGGAGCAAGCGATTAGCGACGGGTCCAGGCAGGTGGCGGTGGTAGGTTCGGACAGCGTAGCGCTGTTGCTGGCCACCGCGAGCATACTCAGCGAATGCGCTGCGCGGCACGGTTGGTCGGAGCGGCTGCGCGTGTCGGTCGTGGGGCGCGGCAGTGCGGCCGGACGCGCGGGGGCTGCGGACCTGGCCTTGCTCGCCAGGGCCGGGGTAAAGCCAGGCAGCGATTCCTGCCCGGAAATAGTGGCCGAACAGGGGGTTATATCTGCGGCCGATACGCTGGTGGGATGGTCGAGCCCCGACGCAAACTACCTGCTCGAGCTCGACGAAAGCATTGGCAAGCCAGTGCTGTGCCTGCAGGAGTTGTTGGGCGTAGAGGGCTCCTGCGACGGTGAGTTGCCGCTCGAAGAACTCGTTGAGAACATGCGCGAGTCGATGCCGGAGTTGTTGCGCAGGATCATCGCCGGCAGCAGTGAGCTCGACGATGACATCTGCTTCACGTCAGACTTCTAACAATGTAAATTTGAACTTCTCGCGCAGGTCGTCGAGGAACCTGTCCTGCTTAACGAGACGGAATAATGAACGCTTTCGTTTCTCGATAACGACGCAATCGGGGGTTAGGCTGGTAATCACCGCTGCGGTCTCCGCCACGGCGTCGCCGCGCCTGAACTCCAGGCGGCAGGACAGTCCCTTTTCCCGGAAATCCCCCACCAGCTGTTGGGACTGATCGACCAGTAATTTTTCCTGCCTTTCGTGCAGGGTGTCGGCCAGGTCGCCCGACGGGCGCGAGCCGATCTGCCCGGCTTCACACACTCGGTTGACGATATCCGAGACCCTCTCGGGGTCGGACACGGCGAGCAGTACGAGTTTGGTTCCCGTCTTTGTAACCCGGTTGGCTGCCGCTTCGACGAGCTCCCCGTCAGCGCCAGCCGGTCCAAGTATGAGCAAGACGGTGTCCACCCTCGAACTGTATACCCGTGGGCCTCGGCAGTCTACGGCTGCAGTGGCCCACGCTCGTGGCGACGCTGCCGTGGGCTTATCGATTGCCTGTGGCTCAGCGCCTGAACAGCACGGGCGTACCGGTTTCGACCAGCTCGTGGAGCTCGGTAATATCGCTGTTGCTGAGCGCCACGCAGCCCCTGGTCCAATCTGTGTCGCCATCGTGGGCGCTATCACTTCCGTGCAGTCCCAGGCCCGAACCTATGGCCAGTGCCTTGCCGCCCAGGATAGGGACCCGCTCTTCTTCGAGCAGGCGCTTGTAGCGTTCATTGTCGCTGCGGTTGGGGTAGTCGATGGCGAGAAAATAGACCCAGCGGTTGTGGGGTTTTATAGACGAGATGCGGTACAGCCCTTCGGGAGTGCGCATGTCGCCCTGGAAGCGCTTGGCGCCGCTGGGTCGCCGGCCCAGGTTGACCGGGTAACGGCGGTAGAGCTCACCTTCGCGGTAAACCGACAACTGGCGCGAAGACTTGTCGAGCAGCAGGGCCACCGATTCGTCAGCGAGCTCCGCTGGCAGGGCCGGGCTGTCATTGCTGCCCAGGGTGGCGCGCAGGTTGCCGGCGCAGGCCGCGAACATAAGCGGCAGCAACAGGGTGGCAAAGACCCGTAGCCCTGTCGCCACCATATCGGGGCTGTGCCGCGAGGGGGTATAATGTTCGGGGCCACGAGCCTGGCCCCTGTTCAGTGCAGGTCGTAGTGGTTTCACGTCCCCCTATTTTCTGGGATGGTAATGTAAGGTTCAACAGCCCTGGGTCGATTGTTGCGACAAATATATAAGCGAAGTGATCTCAGTCAGGCAAAAATTTTCATCTCGCAGGCTTTACGCTCGGCTTTCGGGGCTATCGGCCGTGGCCTTGCTGCTGGCCTTGTCGGCCGGCGCGGGCCTGGGGGCTGCGGGATCGGCAGCCACGCAGCAGTGGGAGCTGGCCCGCTTGCGCGAGCCTTCGGGACTGGTGCTGCACCCGGGGCGTAACACGCTTTTTGTAGTCGGCGACGAGGGAGACGTGGCCGAAGTGGGTCTCGACGGAAAACTGCTTCGCATTTCGGTGCTCGGGGGCGACCTCGAAGGCGTGACCAGCGATCCCTCGAGCGGGCTGGTTTACGTGCTGCGCGAGGGATCCGACGAGATCGTTGAGATAGATCCTGACTCCTTCAAAGCCCTCAGGCGCTTTCGTCTTGACCGGGGCTGGGCGGGCGACCGCGAGTACATCAGGCCCGGCGGCGATGGGCTCGAAGGACTTACCTTTATAGCCTCGTCCGAGCAGGCCGAGGGGGGCAGCTTCTTTGCAGTCAACCAGAACGATCCCCCCGCCCTGCTCGAGCTGCTGCTGCCCCTGCGCAGTGGCCGGGGCGACGCTTCTGCTCGCATAGTGGCTGTCCACGAACTGGGTCCGGCCGCACTTTCGGCTATCGTGTGGCTGCCCGGGCGCGAAGTTTTTCTCATAACGAGCGCGCTTTCGGGGCGCGTCGCGGTGGTCGGACGTGACGGTTCGGCGCACGGAACGTTCAGGATTCCGGGTTTTCTCCCCGAAGGGCTGGCCCTGCTGCCCGGGGGTGTATTCATTATCGCGCAGGACACCGGGGGATTGATACAATGGAAACCCGGCGATGACCCCCTGTCGGGGCTGCTGGATGGCAAAATAAATGGCGACTGACAAGACTCGAAAAACATTGGCTCCTGCGCGGCGACCCCTGGCGGTGGTCGTACTGGCCGCTGGTGAGGGCAAGCGCATGCGCTCAGACCTGCCCAAGGTGCTGCACGAGGTGGCCGGTCGGGCGATGATCGACCACGTGCTCGTGACGGCGCGGGCGCTCAAGCCCGAGCGCCTCGTTGTGGTGGTGGGTGATGGTGCCGAGGCCGTGCGCTCTTGCGTGGGGGACGGTGAAGGCGGTGATCTGCGCTGCGTGTTGCAGGCCGAGCAGCTCGGAACCGGCCACGCGGTATTGCAGGCAAGATCGGCTCTACGCGGCTTCGATGGCGACGTGCTCGTACTGTGCGGCGACGTTCCCCTGCTGACGACATCAACCTTGCGCTCGCTGCTCAAGCAGCATGGACGCAACGCTGCCCTGGCCACGGTGCTGGGCATGGAGGTAGACGATCCCTCTGGCTACGGGCGCATTATAAGAGAAATGGGCGGCCGGCTGTCGGTTGTCGAACACCGCGACGCCACGGCTGCTCAGCGGGAGGTCTTCGAGGTCAACAGTGGCAGCTGGTGTTTCGATGCCCGCTTCATGCTCAAGGCCCTGGCCGGGCTCGGCAGGGATAACGCCCAGGGCGAGTACTATCTTACCGACCTGTTGGCAATGGCCTCGGCCAGGGACAGCGCCGCTGCCTGGGTGATGGATGACGACAGCGAGGGGCTGGGAATAAACACTCGGCATGACCTGGCGCAGGCAGAGATGCTGATGCAGGAACGACTGATAGCCGGCTGGATGGACAAGGGCGTGAGCTTTCTCGATCCGGCTACGGTGACTCTTTCCTGCGACGCGCGCCTGGGCCGCGACACCGTGGTGGGGCCCGGCGCTCGCATATGGGGCAACACGCGTATCGGCCGCAACTGCGTGCTCGACGGCAACTGTTTTCTCAATGACAGCCAGGTCGGCGATCGCGTACACCTGCGCTGGGGCGTGGTGGCCACCGAGGCCAGCGTAGGCAAGGGCTCACTGCTGGGACCCTACGCACACCTGCGACCCGAAGCCCGCCTGGACGAGGAAGTTCATGTGGGGAATTTTGTCGAGATCAAGAAGAGCCGGCTCGGCCGTGGCTCGAAGGCCAATCACCTCAGTTACATCGGCGATGCGCGGCTTGGCAGGGACGTGAACGTAGGCGCCGGAACCATCACCTGCAACTACGACGGCTACCAGAAGCACCCGACCATCATAGGAGACCGGGTGCAGATAGGCAGCGATACCCAGTTGGTGGCGCCGGTACGGCTGGGCAACGACAGCTACGTTGCTGCAGGCTCGACGGTGTCGAGCGACGTGGAAGACGGCGCGCTGGTGTTCAACGACAAGCCGCAGCGGGTGCGCAAGGGCTGGGTCGCGGGTTTTCGTCGCCGCATGAAGCGATTCAAGAAGGGGAGCGCTTCCTGACGTGTGCGGCATTGTAGGTTACGTCGGCTCGAGACCAGCCGACGAGGTATTGGTAGGCGGTCTGCGTAAGCTCGAGTACCGAGGTTACGATTCGGCCGGGGTGGCGACGCTCAACGGCGGCGAAATAGAAGTACGCCGCGCCGTGGGCAAGCTGGACAACCTGGTAGCCGTGCTGGCCGAGAACCCGGTGGAGGGTAGATCGGGCATCGGCCACACGCGCTGGGCTACGCACGGGCGGCCGTCCGAAGAGAACGCGCATCCGCACCGCGCAGGCGATGTCGTTCTTATTCACAACGGCATAATCGAAAACTACGTCGAACTGCGCGAGCAGCTGCGCGAGCAGGGTTGCGAGATACAGTCCGAGACCGACACCGAGGTTATATCCCACCTTGTTGACCTCGAGCTCAAGAAATCAGGCGACCTGCTAGCGGCGGTCCGCTCGACGATAGGGCTTCTCGACGGTTCGTTTGCCATCGTGGTCATGTCGGCCGCTGAGCCCGGGCGGCTGGTGGCGGTAAAGAACGCCACGCCGGTGGTCATAGGGCTGGGAGAGGGCGAAAGTTTCGTGGCCTCCGACGTACCCGCACTGCTTGAGTACACCCGCGACGTGGTTTTTCTCGAAGACGGCGAGCTGGCCGAGCTGACCGCCGATGGAGTCTCGCTGTCGGATTTTTCGGGCGCCGAGGTCACCAGGAAAGCCCAGCGCATTACCTGGGATCCGGTCACGGCCCGCAAGGGCGGGTACGAGCATTTTCTCATCAAGGAGATACACGAGCAGTCGCAGGCCATCATCGACACCACCCGTGGGCGTATCGCCCAGGAGAGCAGCCGCGTAACCCTGCCCGAGCTCGATGCTATCGCCGACCGTCTCGACGGCATAAAGCGGGCGACCATGGTTGCCTGTGGCACGGCGTGGCACTCCTGCCTCGTCGGAAAATTCATATTCGAGCGGTTCGCGAGACTGCCCACCGAGGTGGATTACGGCAGCGAGTTTCGCTACCGCGATCCGCTGGTCGACGAACACACACTGGCGGTGGTGGTGTCGCAGTCAGGTGAAACGGCTGACACGCTGGCAGCAATGGAGTCGGCGCGCGAGCGCGGCGCGCCAGTGTTGGCTGTGTGCAACGTGGTCGACTCGTCCATCGCGCGCAAGGCCGACGCGGTCATCTACACCCACGCCGGCCCCGAGATCAGCGTCGCCAGTACAAAGGCGTTCAGCACCCAGCTCACGGCGCTGTACCTGCTGGGCCTCTACCTGGGCGACCGCGCGGGAACCGTTGACCGCCAGCTCGAGGACGAGTGCATACAGGCACTGGTGCAGCTGCCCGCGTTGGTAGAAAAAACCCTGCAGTGCGAGGCCGAGGTCGAAAAGGCGGCGCGTCGTTTCGCGTCGGCCTCCGACCTGCTCTTTCTCGGTCGCGGCATCAACTACCCCATAGCCCTTGAGGGTGCGCTCAAGCTCAAGGAGATTTCTTACATACACGCCGAGGGCTACCCCGCCGGTGAGATGAAGCACGGGCCCATCGCGCTGATAGACGAGAACCTTCCGGTGGTAGTGCTCATTCCCCGTGACGAGGTCTACGAGAAAACCCTGAGCAACCTGCGCGAGGTCGAGGCACGAGGTGGCCGTATTATTGCTATCACTGACAATGCCGACGACGATCTCAGGGCGGTGTCCGAGTGCGTGGTAACCGTGCCCAGCACGAGCACGTCGTTGCTCCCGGTGCTGCTCACCGTGCCGCTGCAGTTGCTGGCCTACCACGTGGCCGTTGAGCGCGGTACCGACGTGGACCAGCCGCGTAATCTCGCCAAGAGCGTCACCGTCGAGTAGGCACCCTCCAGCTCGAAAGCCCCCCGTTTTTTCTACCCCGCGTCAGGGCTATAAAGCCCACTCAGTGGCCGATGACGACACAGGACAGGAAAGCGGGCTCGCTGGGGGCAACTCGCCCGTCAGCTCGATAGAAGACGCGGTCGAGGACATACGCCTCGGGCGGATGATAATCCTCGTGGATGACGAGGACCGCGAGAACGAGGGTGACATCTTTGTCGCCGCCGACAAGGTGACGCCCGAGCACATCAATTTCATGATGCGCGAGGCCCGCGGTCTTATATGTCTGCCGTTGATGACTTCGCGGGCCGACGAACTCGGGCTGCGCATGATGGTGCCCGAAAACACCACTCCGCTGGGCACCGGTTTCACGGTGTCGATAGACTCGCGCAAGTGTGCTGGCCTGGGTATGACCGCGTCCGATCGCGCGCTTACCATCAGGGAGGCGGTGCGCGAGGGGGCCACGGCGTCTGATTTTCTGAGCCCGGGGCACGTGTTTCCGCTGCGCGCCCGAGATGGTGGCGTGCTGGTTCGCACCGGGCAGACCGAGGGCTCGGTGGACATGTCGCGCCTTGCCGGCTTGTCGGCGGCCGGTGTCATCTGCGAGATTCTCAACGAGGACGGCACCATGGCGCGCATGCCCGAGCTGGTGGAGTTCAGCCACCGTCACTCGATAAAGATTGCGACCATCGCTGACCTCATCCAGTACAGGTTGCAGACCGAGTCGCTGGTCAAACGTCTCGCGTCGTCGCGACTGCCCACGCGCAGCGCCGGCGAGTTCGAGGTCCACGTGTATGGCAGCAACGTGGAAGACGGCGAGCACGTGGCCCTGGTCAAAGGCAGGATCGACCCCGACAAGCCGGTACTGGTGCGCACCCACGCCGAGTACCTGCCCGGCGACGTTTTTGCGTACAGCCACCGCAACACCGGTGCCCTGCTCGAGGCATCCATGCGACGCATCGACGAAGAGGGGGCGGGCGTGGTGCTGTACGTGAGGCGGCACGGGCGCGGTGCAGAGTCGCTGTCAGCTGGTAGCGACGGGGTCGTGTCCACCAGTCCAGCCAGCCGCCTGGCGGCGTTCAAGGACTACGGCATCGGCGCGCAGATCCTGCGAGACCTGGGCGTGAGGCAGATAAGGCTGCTCACCAACACTCCGCCGAGGCTGCCCAACCTGGCTGGCTACGGTCTGGAAGTAGTTGAGACGGTGCCCATCGCGCTGCCCGACGATCTTGGCTCGGGCGCTACGACGACCTGACCCCGGGTCAGCGCAGGGTCACGAGGACAAAGTGGGTGTTGATGCCCGAGTTGGCGTTGGCCCACAATCCTGCGTGCGAAAGATGACGCAGGCGGTAGCCGACGGCCAGTAGTTTTCCACCGGTGGTGGGCAGGTCGAAGCCCACTCCGACCTGGTCGCTGAACAGTATGCGCGAACCCAGGTTCAATCCGCGCAGGTCCGACCACGCGATACCCACGCCGCCTTCTATCCACGGGCGCAGCAGGCCTTGGCCAGTTCCCTGCCAGCGCAACATCGGCACCAGCTGCAGGTCGAAGCTTTCGCGGTCACCCGCGAACAAAGTGAGCAATGGCTCGAGCACGGTGGCGATTGTGCCCCCGTGACGACGCGCTGCGGCGTCAAGAAAATCCGGTCCCTGCCATTCGTGGCGGTATCCCAGCGAGAGGCTGTACATGGAGACGTCGCCCTTTTCGGAAAAGCCCACCGCGACTACAGGTCCCGAAAGGGTGGCGCTCTCGGTGTCGGCAGGGGGCGATTCGCCTGACCATGCGCTGTTTGCGCCCAGCCAGAACGTTGCCAGCAGGACGGCTGAAAACAGTCTTGCCACGTTTCTCATGGTCGCTGCATTCTGCTTGTTATGTCCACGTAAGAAGCAATACCCGGCCGCGAGCAGGCTCGCAAACCGGTGGCAGGAAGGGTAGGCTGGAGAGCGTGTCGTTTTTTTCAAGGGAGGTAGGGCAACCACGCTCGCAGATGATCTCCAGACAGCGTTCTGCTGCGGCGCCAGTCCTGATGTTGTCCGCCGCGATGTTGTCGGCCGCGATCTGGATCGTCGCCCCGGTGCCAGCCTCGGCGGCCACCGTCCAGGGGCCGGCCCGCGCCGAGTTCAAGCTGAGTGATAACCGTCTTCTTCCCGGTGACAGCAGCACGGTTGAACTCACGCTGTCTATAGCCGATGGCTGGCACATCAACGCCATCGATCCCGGTCTCAAGTTCCTCGTGCCGGCCAGTCTCGATTTCAAGCTCCCCGACGGCGTGTCGGTTTCCGAGCTGACCTGGCCTGCCCCGCAGCGTACCCGGGTTCGCTTTGCCGGGGGCAACCACATCTACACCCACGAGGGCAGCATCACGGTCAGTGGCCAACTGCACTACGATAGCATCGCTCCAGCCGGTGGTCGCGCGGTGGCCATACTCGGCTACCAGGCCTGCAACGAAACACTGTGCCTTCGACCCGAGACCATAAGGGTGCCGCTGGCGATAGAGTTCGTCCCCCTGCAAGCGGCGGAGCGCGCCGGACCGGGCTACTACAGCAACCTTGGCCACCACGCCGGGCTCGCGCTTGGCGGGCTGTCGCGGGATGGAAGCAAGGCTCTTCTGCTCGGCCTGCTGCTGGTGGGGCTGGCGATCAACCTCGTGCCCTGCGTCGGCCCCTTGCTGGGATCGTCGGCGAGGGCACTCGACCAGGTCTCGAGCTCGGGCTTGCTGCGGGCGTCGGTGGGCCTGCTGGCATACGCGGCAGGTAGTTCACTGGTACTTGCCTCGCTGGTGGGCGTGGCCGCTTCGCTCGAATCGGGCCCACTGGCCGGCAACGCGGTGGTCTACCGGGCAGCGCTGGCGATGCTGGCCGTGGCCTTGTGCTCGCTGGGCCTGGCGGTGCGGTCGCCGCGGTCGGTGCCGGGCTCGGCTGTTGCGTGGCTGTTTCTCGCGGGTATGGCAGCCGGCCTGCTCGGAGCACCGCTGGTTGCCCTGGTGACGGTGGTGATTTCGAAAACAGGCGCTTCTCAACCGTGGGTACTGGCGGCGTCGGCGGCCGTGGTGGCCTTGCTGCCCTCGCTTGCGCTGGTGACGCTGGCCCGCTCGGGAGCTGACGCGGACACTGTCCCCGCCTGGATGGAGCACTTGTTCGGCTGTGCGTTGCTGGTGGTGGCCTGCAGGCTGGCGGCACCCGTGCTGCCTGAGCCCCTGTCGACTTCGCTCGTGCCGGCCTTCGTGTTCCTGGCCGCGTTGTACATCGGCCTTGTCGACCGCCCGGGGCCGCTGTTGATCTCTGCGGGCTCGCTGGCTCGCACCGCTGGCGCGGCCCTGCTGCTGGTGGCTACCGCCTCGGTTGCGGCTCCTGTGCCGCAGGCGACCGGCCTGGCCTGGCAGGAATTTTCGGCCGAAGCTTATGACGCCAATCGCCGCAACGGACGCCCCCTGGTGATGGAGTTCACCGCCGACTGGTGCCTGCCCTGCCAGGAAATGAAAGAACAGACTTTCAGTGATGAAGGGGTCGTAAGGGCGTCAGAGGGCATCGATCTGTTGAGCGTGGACATGACCGCCATCAATGATTTTGTGGACAGGGTAATGAAGTCCTTCAAAGTTCAGAGCGCCCCGACAACGATATTTTTTGATTCGTCGGGCGAGGAAGTCACGCGACGAGCGGGTTTTATAGGGGCGGCCGATTTTATCCGGTTGCTCCAGCAGACAGGCGAAGGTACACCTGCGAAGACCGGTATCTGAGCCTCGCCCCGTCCGGGGCCGCCAGGAGGAATCACCATAGAGTTTGCTGAACTTGACCTTCCCGAACAGGTAAGACGCGGTATTGCGTCGGCGGGTTTCACCCACTGCACCCCTATACAGGAGCAGTCGCTCCCGCTTGCCTTGCAAGGAAAGGACGTGGCCGGACAGGCCCAGACGGGCACGGGTAAAACCGCAGCTTTTCTTATCGCCATGTTCAGCCTGTTGCTGCGCCGGGAGGCGCGCAGGCCCGAGGGAGAGGGATCCGCTCCGCGCTGCCTCATCGTTGCTCCTACGCGCGAGCTCGCTGTGCAGATACGTGACGAAGCCCTGTTGCTGGGCCGATACTGTGACATGGAGATAGCCGCTGTTTACGGCGGCGTGGATTACGAGAAGCAGCTCAACCACGTAAAGTCGGGTATAGACGTGCTCGTAGGTACGCCCGGGCGCTTGATCGACTACTACAAGCAGAGAGCCTTCACGCTCGATCACCTCGAGGTCCTCGTCATCGACGAGGCCGATCGCATGTTCGACATGGGGTTTATTGACGATATCCGTTACATGCTGCGCAACATGCCGCCGCCTGATCGCCGCGTGTCGTTTCTCTACTCCGCGACCTTATCGCAGAGGGTGGTCGAACTCGGCTACGAGCATTTGAGCGAACCTACGCAGGTGGAAGTGTCGCCCGAGCAGGTGACCGCCGACAACATTGAGCAGACCGTTTACCACGTGGGCATGGACGAGAAGTTTTCGCTGTTGCTGGGACTGCTGCGTCGCGAAAAGCCCGATCGTGCGCTGTTGTTTGTAAACACGAGGATAATGGCGACCCAGCTGGCCGAGAGGCTCAATCTCGAAGGTTTCAACGCCGGGGCCCTGGCCGGAGACGTGGATCAGCGCAAGCGGCTGAAGCTGCTCAACGGTTTCAAGGATGGCTCGATCAGCCTGCTCGTAGCCACAGATGTGGCCTCGCGGGGGCTGCACATTGAAGAAGTGAGCCACGTTTTTAACTACGACCTGCCGCAGGACCCCGAGGACTACGTCCACCGCATAGGCCGAACAGCCCGTGCCGGGGCTTCGGGCAAGGCGATTTCGCTGGCCTGCGAGCGCTACGTGTATTCCTACGAGGCCATCGAGGAGTTCGTCGGCTACAGCCTGCCCTTTGAATTTCCGGCCGACGAGTTGCTGGCGAAGCCCAAGAGATGGACTCCCAGGCGCGTCAAGCGCGGCGGTCCCGGTGGTGCCAGGGGCGGACCGGGTGGCGGCCGGGGTGGTGGCCGTGGCGGTGGTTCAGGCAGGGCGCCGGGTGGCAGTGGCCGCCAGCGGCGACGGAGATCGGCGGGGTCCGGCTCCAGCGCACGGACCGACTGACCGGGGGGAGGGTCGTTGGCGGTACTGGCAGCTCTTGTCTGTCTGGCGTGTTACGCCGCGACCTATCGTTTCTACGCGGGCTATCTCTCCTCGCGCATCTTCTCGCTGCGCGCAGATGTTGAGACCCCGGCCCACCAACTGCGTGACGAGATAGACTACGTACCCGCGCCGCGCGGCGTTCTCTTCGGCCATCATTTTGCTTCAATAACCGGCTTGTCGCCGATGCTCGGTCCGGCCATCGCCGTGATCTGGGGATGGCTGCCGGCCATGATCTGGGTAGTAGGGGGCTCGCTGTTCATAGGTTGCGTGCATGATATGAGCGCTCTCGTGTTGTCGGTGCGGGCGCGGGGCTTGTCGGTGGGGGCCATTACCGAGGGCATCATCGGAGCGCGGGCCAAGACGATGTTCCATGTCGTCATCTTTTTTGGCGTGGCACTGGCCATGGGTGTGTTCGTGTCGATTCTCTGCGACCTGTTCATGCCCGGGGCTTACCCCCAGGCCGTGATGCCGTCGGCTGTTATCATGGCACTGGCCGTGGTAACGGGCGTGGCTTCGTACAAGCGGGGTGTGTCGATGACCCGGCTCGCCACGGCAGCATTCGGGATCACCTTGCTGGCCGTGTTCCTGGCGGCCACCAACGATTGGATGTCGCCGCAGTGGGACAGCCGCGGTGGCTGGGGAGCACTGCTGCTGGCGTACGCTTTCGGGGCCTCGGTGCTGCCGGTCTGGCTGCTGCTGCAGCCGAGGGATTTTATCAACTCGCTGCTGCTGTATCTCGGCATGGGTCTTATGTACGGCGGTTTTTTTCTCCTCGCGCCCGAGTTTTCTTCGCCCGCGGTGGTGCTCAATCCCGAGGGGGCGCCGCCGATGTTTCCCTTCGTGTTCGTGGTCATCGCCTGTGGGGCGGTGTCCGGCTTTCACGGACTGGTGGCGTCGGGAACGACCGCCAAGCAGCTCGACCGTGAAACCGACGCGCGGGCTATCGGCTACGGCGGCATGATGGGCGAGTCGCTGCTGGGCCTGATGGCGGTGCTGGCCTGCACGGCCGGCTTCAGCTCTGCGGGATCCTGGCACGAACACTACTCGAGCTGGGGGGCGGCCAATACCCTCGGCGGTAAGCTGGGCGTGTTCATAGAGGGCGGAGCGCGTTTTGTTTCGACCCTCGGGCTGCCCTCCGAGTTGTCTACCGCGTTGATATCGGTAGTGGTGGTGTCGTTTGCGCTCACTACCCTCGACTCGGCTACGCGCCTGCTCAGGTACAACATTGCCGAGATGGGGCAGGGCCTGGGCGTGAAGAGCGAGAATCGTTTTGTGACCTCGGCGCTGGCGGTGCTGGTGATAGGCTTCTTTGCCTTCTACCAGGTCGATGGCAAGCCCATGGGGCTCACCCTCTGGGGCCTGTTCGGTACTACCAACCAGTTGCTCGCCAGCCTGACGCTCATCCTCGTGTCGTTGTACCTGTACCAGCGAGGCCGCAATGCGCTGGTCGCCGCCGTGCCCGCCGTCTTCATGACGATTACGACCGTGGTGGCGATGGTGAACAATCTCGGTCGTTTCTATGACGCCGGCCAGCACCTGTTGTTCGCGGTTGGCCTGCTCCTGCTGCTGCTGGCCCTGGGCATCGTGGGTGAGGGGCTGCGCGCGCTCAGGCGGGCGACCACTGACAGGGCTGCCGGCCCTCCGGTCAACCGCCTCTCGGTATTCTGAGGGGAAGGCGTCCGACAGGGGCCAGGCGAGCGGGGACGCCTGGCCCTTCTGGAGAGGGCGGTGTTGTGCGAAAACCATTGGCAGACGCGCCGTAGCCTGATAGGTTACGTCTGGAGATGGCCCTGGACTCTTTTCCCGACGCGGTCCACAGCGTACCGCTTGCCAGTCAGGGAGCTTCCCCACGCAAAAGTTTTGCCCTTGACGAGGAGGGGCGCCAGCGCCTGGCTGAGGCCACCGCACCGCGAGTAAGCGAGGCTATCGAGGCGGGCTCGGCTGATGATTATGGTCTTGACCTTGCCTTCCGTTCCCGCTCGGAACCGCTGTTCAAGTTTCTTTTTGACAACTACTGGCGGGTCGATCTGCAGGGGCTCGAAAACCTGCCCGAGGAGGGCGGCGCCATACTCGTGGGTAACCACTCGGGTGCGTTGCCCCTGGACGCAACCATGGTCTGTTACGCGCTGTCCAATGTCTGGAAGCCCGGCCGAGTGGCCCGGCCGCTCTTTGACGCCTTTGTAGAGGGCATGGGGCCGGTGGCGGATGCTTACCGCAAGATGGGCGGGGCGCCGGCCCGCTACGCGGTTGCCGACGATCTTCTCGGCCGTGGCGAAATGCCACTTATATTTCCCGAGGGCGTAAACGGTGTCGCCAAGCTTTTCGACGAGCGTTACAAGCTGCGTCGCTTTGCCACTTCGGCCGCCAGGCTGAGCCTGCGCCACCGCGTGCCCATCATTCCCTTTGCCGTCATCGGGGCGGAGGAAACCTATCCCGTCATTGGTCGCAGCAGGAGGTTGGGCCGCTTGCTCGGCGCGCCCTACATGCCCATCACCCCGCTGTTTCCACTGCTCGGCCTGGGTGGATTGTTACCCCTGCCAACGCGTTGGACCCTGGTGTTCGGCAGGCGGATTTATCTCTACCGTGAGAATCGTTTTCGCGGTGAAGGCAGCACTGATTTTGACGCCATGTCGCAAAGGCTTCGGCGCACCGTGCAGGTGCTCATTCGCCGTAAGCTGGGCCAGCGCAAGTCGATCTTCCTTGGCTGAGTACCTGCGCTGCCCATCGTCACGGACAATGACGGCCAGCAGCGTGCTTGTCGCGACGCTGCTGTTGCTCAGCATTTCCGCCTGCCGTCCGTCTTCCCCCGTTGTGCCCACTACCGTTACATCCATGCCGCGCGTACCGATACTGTTGCTGACCGTAGACGCGTTGCGGGCCGACCACCTGTCGATATACGGTTATCCGAGAGACACCGCTCCCGCGCTCACCCGGCTGGCCGAGGACGCGGTTGTTTTTGAACGTGCGTTTACCCCCTGCCCCCGTACCAGCCCGGCCTACGCGTCGTTGTTTACCGGAAAATATCCGCACGGCCACGGGCTGAGGCAACTGGGGCAGGAGCTGGCCGGCGAAAATCTTACCCTGGCCGAATTACTTGCGGGGGCTGGTTACAGCAGCCGCGGATTCGTGAGCAGCACGGTGCTGGTCGGCCAACTCTCGGGTCTTGACCAGGGCTTTGATGCCTGGGATGACCTGCTGCCGGTGCGCGAACGCAACCGTGAGAACTACCAGCGCATCGCGGCCGATACCGTGGCCAGCGTCGCCCGCGAGCTCGACGGTGGGTGGCAACCCGGCTTTCTCTTTCTGCATCTCATCGATCCGCACGGGCCCTACGCCGCGCCCGAGCCGCGCAGCTTTGCACCCGGCCCGGCGGCGGCTGCCTCCGGGCTGTTCGAGCCCTCGCTGGTACCCGAATACCAACGGCTCGACCAACGGCCACGCCTGCGTGATTACATCGACGCTTACGACGCCGAGATAAGTTATGCCGATGCCGGGCTGGGGCGCTTGCTTGGGAGGCTGCGGCAGACTGATCTCTACGACCGGGCGTTGATAGTGGTCACGGCCGATCACGGCGAGGCATTCGGCGAGCACGGGTCCTGGTTCAGGCACGGGGCGACACTGCACGAGGAGTCGACCAGGGTGCCGTTGCTTATCAAGCTGCCCGCCGGGTCGCTCGCAGCGGCGCCCGCGCGGGTGACGGCAGCGGTATCATTGGTAGACCTGCTCCCCACCCTGCTCGACTACGCCGGGGTGTCGCCACCACCCGGCTTGCACGGCAGCAGCTTGCGGGGCCTGCTCGAGGGCGACCCGCAAAGCTCCCGCGCCGTGTTTTCTACCCGGACAGGGAGAACCAGCAAGTGGGCAGCCCACACCCGCCAGGGCACACTGCTGGCCTCGGACTGCTCCGGCGGTGACCCCGGGCTTTGCGGGTGGCGTTGGTTCGATGCCGCCCATGCTGACAGCCGCGACGGCTTGCCGGCCGCCAGTGCTCCAGTGGGCACCGCCGAAAAACTGAGCGGCTTCGTCACCCGCTCGCGCGCGGCCACGCTGTCGTTCGCTGTAGCGAGGCGCTATCGTCCGTCGGACAGGGATTTTGTCGGCAGCTTCATGCAGGAGCACAACCGCGGCGCGACGGGCCTGGACAGGCAGCAGCGACTCGCACTCGAGGAGCTCGGCTACCTGCAACCCCTCGCCGACGATGATCCCCCTGCCGGCCGGGAGCCGTCCGAGCAGGATCACAGGAGGTAATCACTACCGTGGCAGTAACGCTTTATGTAAAGACCGGGTGTCCGTACTGCTCGGCCCTGCGCGATAGCCTGCAGGCCGAGGGAAAGCCGTTTTCGGAGATAAATGTAGTCGATCAACCCGAGCGCGTGCCCGAGTTGCTCAAGCTGAGCGGCGGTGAGCGCATAGTGCCGGTGCTCGTAGACGGGGGCCGCGTGGAGGTAGCCCCCGACGGGGGTTGAGGGTTCTAGAACGCGGCCGTGCGCCGCGTAATCCAGCTACTACTTGTAGGTCCCGGCCGTTGTCTTGGGGCTTGGTCCCGGGCCGCCGCCGTGGGCACGAAAATTGCCAGTAATTGTTTGTATAAAAGTCTTGCTAACCGGCTGCTACCCGTTGTAGTGTTCGAGTCAGGCATGGAATTTTTCGATGAGGGGTATAAGGCAATTTCTTCGCCTCGGTGACCGCGTCTGGCAGGACTACCGGGAGGATTGGGGCAACGGCGTAGTCGTCGAGGTCATGACCTCAACGATAATCGGCGGCACCTGCCTTGTGCGGATTCTCTTCGAAGACGGCCAGCAGCGTACCTTCAACAACGACCTTAACAGCGAGATGTGTTGCGCCCGCATGGGCATGTGCAGGGAGCATATTCTTGGTCGGGGCCGCGATCGCAGCGGCAGTCGCAGGCCGGTCACCCGCCAGTTAACGGCCGCAGAGCTTGGCTGAGAGATCTTTTCGATAGACCGCCGGCGCTCAGCCTTCAGTATCAGCCTGGGCGGTTTGGTCGGCGGCTCCAGCAGGGGCTGTTGTGTCGCTTGATCGGCTGTCGCTGACCGGTAGCGGTTTACCCCAGGGGTCGGTGGGAGCGATGCCTATCTTGTCGAGCGTGGCCAGGGTGTCCGTGTTGACCCATTCCGTTCCCATAACGCAGGGCCTGGGCTGACCGTTCTCGTCAACGGTCGACGGGCCGGCAACGTTGAAGTCCAATTGCATTCTCTTTGCCACGGGAGAACACCCTGCCACGGATACGACCGAGTTGCCAGCCTGCCGTTAAGTTGATATCGCTGCTCTTTCGGCCCTCCTGCGGCTACAGGCGATGGACTACAAGGACACACTCAACCTCCCGAGCACTTCGTTTCCCATGCGTGCCAAGTTGCCACAGCGGGAGCCCGAGTTGCTCGAGCGTTGGCAGGAGGAGGGGCTCTGGCAGCAGATGGGGCAGCTGCGGGAGGGCGCCAAGCCCTTCCTGTTTCATGACGGTCCGCCTTATGCCAACGGCGACATCCACGCGGGCCATGTTCTTAACAAGGTTCTCAAGGATATCGTGGTCAAGTACCGGCACTTTGCCGGCTTCCGGGTCTCGTTTCGTCCCGGCTGGGACTGCCACGGATTGCCCATAGAGCTGGAGGTCGAGAAAAAACTCGGCCGCAAGAAGAGAGCAGAGACCAGCCGCGTTGAAGTACGGCAGCTGTGCAGGGATTACGCCCTGGACTGCGTTGATCGCCAACGCGAAGACTTCAAGCGCCTGGGCATACAGGCCGACTGGGACAATCCGTACCTTACACTGGACAAGGCCTACGAGGCTGACGAACTGCGCGAGCTTGCGCGCCTGGCTGACTCGGGTGCGCTGTATCACGGCAGGCGTCCGGTCCACTGGTGCTCGTCCTGCCGCACTGCCCTGGCCGAGGCCGAGGTCGAGTATTCGGATCACAGTTCGAGATCGGTTTACGTCCGCTTTGCGTTTGCCGGTGCGACCGGTGATTTGCAGGCGTTGGTCGAAGAGGGGCTGGGCGTTGCCATCTGGACCACCACGCCGTGGACCTTGCCCGCCAACCTCGCCATCTGCTTGAACCCCGGTTTTGATTACGTCGTCGTAGACGCGCCCGGCGGCCCCCTGCTGGTGGCCGAGGGCATGCTCGAGCAGTTGCGCGAGGTGTTGGGCCTGGGTGCCACGCGCGCCACCATCGCCGGCCGCGAGCTGGAGGGCATGACGGCTCGCCATCCCTGGCTGGACCGGGATTCGCTGCTCGTGCTCGGTGACCACGTGACCCTGGAGGCTGGAACCGGCTGCGTGCACACCGCCCCCGGACACGGCCACGACGACTACGTGGTAGGACGTCGTTATGGGCTGGAGGTCTACGCGCCGGTAGACGCTACCGGTTGTTTTACCTCCGAGTTACCCGAGCTGGAGGGCAAGCACGTGTTCAGCGCCGATGACACGGTGGTCGAGACCCTGCAGGCTACCGGTGCCCTGCTGGCCGAAGAAACCATACAGCACAGCTATCCGCACTGCTGGCGCTGCCGGCGACCGATAATATTCAGGGCCACCGACCAGTGGTTCGTGTCGATGGACAACATTCGCGAGCGCGCTCTCGACTGCGTGGACGAGGTGAAGTGGATACCGTCGTGGGGACGGGATCGCATACACGGCATGATAGCCGGCCGACCCGACTGGTGCCTGTCGCGACAACGGGCCTGGGGCGTACCGGTTCCCGCCCTGCACTGCAGCGATTGCGGGCAGGCCACCTGTAACGGCGATGTCGTCAGGCACGTGGCCGATATTTTCGAGCAGGAGGGCTCCGACGCTTGGTTTACGCGGGACACCGAAGACCTGCTCCCCGCGGGCTTCGCCTGCCCGTCCTGTTCGGGCACGAACTTTGAGCGCGACAACGACATCCTCGACGTATGGTTTGATTCGGGATCGAGCTTCTCCTCGGTGATGGAGCGCGACCACGGCGAGGGGACCGTTTCGGACCTTTACCTCGAGGGAAGCGACCAGCACCGGGGCTGGTTCCATTCTTCCTTGCTCACCAGCGTGGCCACGCGCGACCGCGCGCCTTACCGCGCGGTGTTGACGCACGGCTTCCTGCTCGACGGAAAAGGTCGCAAGCAGTCCAAGTCATTGGGCAACGTGGTCGAACCGGCCAAGGTACTCAAGCAGTACGGCGCTGACATCATGCGCTTGTGGGTCTCGTCGGAGGACTACCGCGACGACGTGAGCCTGTCGGATGAAATCCTCAAGCGGGTTTCCGACTCTTACCGCAGGATACGCAACACGGCGCGCAACCTGCTGGGGAACCTGCACGATTTTGACCCCGTGGTCGACGCCGTCGCCTGGGACGACATGGACGATCTCGACCGCTGGGTGCTGGCGGCGCTGCACGGTTTCGTCGGCCGCTGCCGGCGGGCTTACGAGGCCTGTGAATTTCACGTCGTCTACCGCGAGCTCAACAATTTCTGCAGCGTCGAACTGAGCTCCCAGTACTTCGACATCGTCAAGGACCGGCTCTACTGCGGGGGACGCGATTCGCGTGAGCGGCGCAGCGCGCAGACCGCCATGCGCACCGTGCTCGAAACCCTTACCGTGCTGGTGGCGCCGGTGTTGTCGTTTACCGCCGAAGAGATATGGGGGCAGATCCCGGGCAACGATGACGCGGCGAGCGTTTTCATGCAGGATTTCCCCGCGCCCGACGAGAGCTGGAACAACGAGCCGCTGCTCACGCGCTGGCAGGCCACCTGGACGGCGCGGGCAGCCGTGACGCGCGCGCTGGAAGAGAAACGCCAGGCCGGCGATATCGGCCACTCGCTCGACGCGAGCGTGGTGCTGGCGGTGCCGTCCGCTGACTTCGAGTTGCTCGAGCAGGTGGGCGAAGAAACCCTCGCCGCGGTGATTATCGTATCGCAACTTGAGTTGACCCGTTCGGACGGAGACGACACCCGGGTGGAAGTGGCCGCGGCGCGCGGTGGCAAGTGTGCCCGCTGCTGGAACTATGATGAGCTGGTAGACGAAGGCGACGACACGAAGCTGTTGTGTGGTCGTTGCGGCGACGTGGTCGCCTCGATCGGGTGACTGCTCGCGCCGTCGGCCTGTTGGCCGCCACCGTCCTGCTGCTCGACCGGCTGACCAAGATGCTGCTGCTCGAGTATCTTCCGCGCGGCGGCTACGTCGAAGTCATCCCCGGTTTCTTCTCGCTTGTCCACGTTCGTAACACCGGCGCTGCTTTCGGTTTGCTGGCCCACGACGGCTGGACCTGGCGCAGCGTTCTGCTGTCGGTAGTGGCCGCGGGGGCCGTGCTCGGCATGGGCTGGCTGGTTTCCAAGGTGCCCGTGGAGCGCAGGGCCTACAGGGCCTCGCTGGCTGCCATCATGGGTGGCGCGCTGGGAAATCTCTGGGACAGGGTCACGCACGGCGCGGTGCTCGATTTTGCAGACTTCTACCTGGGCGCGTGGCACTGGCCGGCCTTCAACGTGGCCGACAGTGCCATCAGCGTGGGCGTGGTGGTGCTGCTGTGGTGTACCTGGCGCGAACCGGCTGCCTGATCTACTGGCGCGCCCGGCCTCCGGCGTCACTCCGGGGAGAAGGGCTGTTGACGATCCGGGCTTCGGCTGGAACCATGTGCACAGGGTGCTCGGCGAGGATGTCGCCCTCTTGCCCCCATTGGAGGAAAATATGTACACCAGGAAGTTTGCAGCCTTTTCATTAGCGCTGGCCTTTGTCGCCGCCTGCGCGTCGGGCCCTCTTACCCAGCGAGAAAAAGCTACCGTCACCGGGGCGCTGCTGGGAGCGGGGGCCGGTGCCATCATTGGAAACCAGGGTGGCAACGCCGCCGAGGGTGCGGCTATCGGGGCTGCGCTCGGGGCGCTGAGCGGGGCCAGGGCTGGCGATCAGCAGCAGCGACAGGGCCAGGATCTCGACGAGCTCGAGCGCAAGCTGGACGAGCAGGAGCGCGAAATCGAAAACCAGAAACGGCAGATAGAAGACCTGGAGGGGCGATGAGATCAGACCAGGTAAAAGAGTCTCGGCCATCGAGGCTGCGCTTGCTTGCGGTTCTTTCCGTCGTCGCCCTCCTGTTGGCTTCCTGCGCGTCGGGGCCAGCCACCCAGCGCGAAAAGTCTACCGCCACCGGAGCGCTGATCGGCGCCGGCGCGGGCGCTATTATCGGCAACCAGAGCGGTGACGCGGCCGAGGGTGCTGCCATAGGTGCCGCGCTGGGTGGCTTGGCGGGCGCTGCGGCGGGAGACCAACAGCAACAGGACCGGCAGCGGGGCCAGCGAATCCAGCGCCGCCTGGCGGCCCAGGAGCGCGAGCTGGAGCGCAATCGTCGCCTGCTGGCCAGGCTCAGGGCACGCGACCTCTCGGCGACGGAGTCTGACCGTGGCGTCGTAGTTACCTTGCCCGACGTGTTGTTCGAGTTCGGTAGTTCATCGCTTACCCGCGCGGCCAATCGCAAGACCAGGGACATAGCCGACATCGTGAGGACCGAGGCCCCCGGTCGCCGCGTGATGGTCGAGGGGCACACCGATTCGATCGGGGCTGCGCTGTACAACCAGGGCCTGTCCGAACGCCGTGCCCGCGTGGTCGCGGAGTCGCTGTCCACGCATGGGGTTTCGCCGGCGCTGGTCAAGGCGGGCGGATACGGCGAGAAATACCCGGTGGCACCAAACGCCCACGCGGACGGCAGCGACAACCCCACGGGACGCGCGCGTAACAGGCGCGTCGAGGTCGTCATCCTCAACTGATAAGAGCAGGAGCTGCCCGCAAAAAAAGGGCCGCCCCGGTGGGGGCGGCCCTGCGTATTCCAAGCCTGTTGGTCCTTGACGACTCAGCCGTCGTAGTACAGGGCCAACTCCCAGGGATGCGGACGCAGCTTCATGTCCGTGACCTGGTCCTGCTTCATGTCGATCCAGGTCTCGATCAAGCCCTCGTTGAACACGTCGCCCTTGAGCAGGAAGTCGTGGTCCTTGGCCAGGGCCGCCAGCGAGTCTTCGAGCGAAGAGGGCACGCTTGCCACCTTTGCCTTGCGAAGCTCGGCCTTTGACAGCGAGTAAATGTCCTTGTCCAGGGGCTGTCCGGGGTCCAGTTTTCGCTCGATGCCGTCCAGTCCCGCCATCAGCATGGCTGCAAACGCGAGGTAGGGGTTGGCCATCGGGTCTGGAAAGCGAACCTCGATGCGCTTGGCCTTGGGTGAAGGCGAGTAGGTCGGAATTCTCACCGCGGCCGAGCGGTTGCGGCTCGAGTAGGCCAGGTTGATCGGAGCCTCGAAGCCCGGCACCAGCCGGCGGTAGGAGTTCGTGGTCGGGTTGGTGAACGAGCACAAGGCCGGTGCGTGTTGCAGTATGCCGGCTATGTAGTGCATGGCGGTCTTCGACATGCCCGCGTACTCGTTACCCGCGAAGGTCGGCTTGGTGCCCTTCCAGATCGACTGGTGGGTGTGCATGCCGGTACCGTTGTCTCCGAACACGGGCTTGGGCATGAACGTGGCCGTCTTGCCGTTGCGGCGGGCTACGTTCTTGACGACGTATTTGTACCAGAGCAACGCGTCGCCCATTGGTACCAGCGGCAGGCGGTAGAGGTCTATCTCGGCCTGGCCGGCGGTCGCCACTTCGTGGTGATGTTTCTCAACGTGCAGTCCCACTTCTTCCATGGTTTGGACCATTTCGGTGCGCAGGTCGCTCATGCTGTCGACCGGCGAAACCGGGAAGTAGCCTTCCTTGTAGCGTGGCTTGTGGCCCAGGTTCTGGCCGCCGTCCTCGCCGGTGTTCCACTGGCCCTCGGCCGAGTCGACTTCGTAGAAGGCCGAGTTCTCGGTCTGGTCGTAGCGCACGCTGTCGAAGACGAAGAACTCGGGTTCCGGGCCGAACACAGCGTCGGAGCCCAGCCCGGTGGACTTCAGAAAGTTGACGGCTTTCGCGCCGATGTGGCGTGGATCCCTGTCGTAGGGCTCCCTCGTCATCGGGTCTTCGATGTTGCATACCAGCGACAGTGTGGGGCGTTCGAAGAACGGGTCGATGACAGCGCTGTCGGGGTCCGGGATAACCAGCATGTCGGAGTTGTCGATGGTCTTCCAGCCGCGGATAGAAGATCCGTCAAAGCCCAGGCCGTTCTCAAAGACGTCTTCTTCGAACTCGCTCAGCGGGGTCGTGAAGTGCTGCCAGGTTCCGGGAAGGTCACAGAACTTGTAGTCGATCATCTCGACGCCGTTCTTCTTTGCATTGGCGATGACCTTGGCGCCTGCCGATGCCCTTGCAGTTGACCTGCTCTTTTTTGTCTGGGATTTCTTTTTAGTTGCCATATCGGGGCGGTTCTCCTTAAGCGCTTAGTGTTGAGATGCGGGCCTCGCACATGGGGCGGGGCCGTGGGGGTCGTTCAAGTCTGTATAGTCCAAAGCGGTAACATTAAAAAACGGGCCGGCACATGACCGACCCGTCCGGGGACGCCTCGCCGAATGCTTCTCCGTACGAGCTTGTCTACAGTGCTTCCTCGCCACGCTCGCCGGTTCGGATGCGAATCACTTCGCTTATGTCGGATACGAAGATCTTGCCGTCGCCGATTCTTCCGGTCTTGGCGGTCGAGGCTATGGTTTCAACCACGCTGTCGACCTGGCTGTCGCTGATTATGACCTCAACTTTCACCTTGGGCAGAAAGTCTACGACGTATTCGGCTCCACGGTACAACTCGGTGTGGCCGCGCTGACGCCCGAACCCCTTTACCTCGCTCACGGTTATGCCCTGGACGCCTACGCCACCCAGGGCTTCTTTTACTTCGTCCAGTTTGAACGGTTTAATAATTGCTTCGATTCTTTTCATTTTTCATGGCCTCCAGTCAGCAGGGGCGCTCTCCGTTCCAAGCGGCGTATATTAGTCAATAGACCCGGTGTGTAAAGTGAGAGGGCGATATTTTTTGCCGTCCAGGACAAGGATACCGCCACGGCTCGCTTCTCAGCACCGCACCCCCTGTTTGCAAGGCGGGTGCCAGATCTCTTCAACCGGCGATTCACGCCAACCGTGGGTCCTTTTCAGCAGGAGGCGCTGGATCGCCGGCTTTGGCTGCTCGAAAAACCGGCACTGCACGTGTCTTGGGCAGGTTCAGGAGGCCAATCCGGCTTCTTTGATCGTTTGCCAGGCCGAGTTTATGTCTTTCATTCGGCGCTCGGCCAGGTCCCGGAATTCCTCGCCCAGCTGGCGGACCCTGTCGGGGTGATTTTCAAGCGAAAGGTTGCGCCACGCCGTCTTGATCTGCTCGGCCGAGGCGTTTCGATCCTGCCCCAGCGTGGCCAGGGCTCGGTCTACCTGTGATTCGTGGTCGGCCCGCGCCTGCTCGGCCCCGCTGGCATAGGCTCCGGATCGAGCATAGGCGCCCAGGCCCAGGAGCGTGACCACCTGTTCGAGAAAGTGTTGTTCGGGCTCGCTGACCTCGCCGTCTGCCCTTGCCACCTCGCCCAGTAATTCGAGCAACATCAGCCTTTCGCGCAGCCCGAAGCGGCTGGAGAACTCGTGGCACAGAGATTCAACCGACTCCCGGGAGCTGGCCGCTTCCTTGATGAGGTCGCGGATCCACAGCAGCCGCTCGTCTCGATAGCCAAGCCGATGGTGGAAGTACTCGCGTATTACGCTGACTTCACGGCGGTCGAGATTGCCGTCCACCTGCGCCATGCGGGTCATCAGGGCCACGAGCAGCTCAACGAAGCGGTTGTGGGCCTCGGTCTGGCTCTTCGTGTAGAACTCGACCGCGCGGTGGCGCAGCCACCAGCTCATGGCGGCCCCGGCTACTCCGACTACCACCACGAAGACCAGCAGCAGGCGCAGCACGCCTATGAGTAGTGGGGATCCTCCCAGCAGCAGCAGCAGCAGGGCGATCCAAAGACACCCGAGGTTTCCCCTGTAGCTCATAGTCTAAGCCGTTTTTTCCCGCTGGAAACAAAGTGGTCGGGGTGAGAGGATTTGAACCTCCGGCTCCTGCGACCCGAACGCAGTACTCTACCAGACTGAGCTACACCCCGAACTAGAAACCGGGAAACGAGGGTGGAATACCACGCCCACCGCCAAAAGCGAAGCCGGTAGGCCGGGGTCAGCCTGCCGGGGTCAGCGGACAAGGGGCCAAGGCAAAGGGCCTCGTCAGGCGGCGTGCATGGCGGCGATGGTCTCGCTGTAATCGGCGGCGCCGAATATCCCGGATCCCGACACGACCACGTCAACGCCGGCTTCTACGACCCTCGAGATGTTGTCGGCTTTTACACCACCGTCGACTTCGAGCAGGCATTCACTACCCGTTTTCTCCTTGAGATCGCTCAGGGTCTGCAGCTTGGGCAGGGAGTTTTCCATGAAACTCTGACCACCGAAACCGGGCACCACGCTCATGATGAGTATCATCGCGGCCCTCTCGATCCAGGGCGAGACGGCCTCTACCGGTGTTGCAGGGTTGATGGCCAGCGATGCACGGCAGCCGTGGCTTTCTATGGCCGACAGGGCGGCTTCGACGTCGTCGACAACTTCGCAGTGCACGGTGATCCAGTCGGCTCCCGCCCGGACGAAGGACTCGACAAAATCAAGGGGGTTTTCGACCATCAGGTGGACATCCAGCGGCAGCTCGGTGGCCTTGTCCAGGGCTCCCACCAGGTCGGGGCCCAGGGTGAGGTTGGGTACGAAGTGGCCGTCCATGACGTCCACGTGGATAAGGTCGGCGCCGGCCAGTTCAACCGCGCGGGCTTCTTCGGCCAGGCGACCGAAGTCGGCGGCGAGTATGGATGGAGCGATAAGGGCCATGCGCGTTTATACGGATCGTGCCCGGGACGGGCAAACGCCGGGCTCAGCGACGGCGCAGTCGCGCGGCGAAGAAGCCGTCGCAGCCGTGCAGGTGAGGAAAGGTACGAAGCCGCCCGCGGGCATCGAGCAGGGGCTGCAGGCAGGCGGCTGCCTCATCGTTGGCCACCGGTTCGGTGAAATCGTCGTTCTCGGCCAGGAAACGATCCACCACGGCGTCGTTTTCGGCGTCCACCAGCGTGCAGGTCGAGTAGACCAGCACCCCGCCCGGGGCAACGCACTCGGCCGCGAGCTGCAGTAGTTCGGCTTGTCGCGCCGCAAGGTCGGCGAGGTCCGACGGCTGTCGGCGCCAGCGTATTTCGGGGTTCTGCCTCAGGGTTCCCAATCCCGAGCAGGGCGCGTCGACCAGTACGGCGTCAAAATCGTCGTCCGTGTCGAGCTGCTGCAACGAGCAGGCGTGAAATTCCACGTTGTCCTGTCCGCTGGCCTCCAGGGTCGAGGCCACGCGGGATCGGGCTCCACGCGCCGGGTCGACTGCAATCACGTGACCGTTTTGGCCGCCCGGCCCCTGGCCTGCCAGGCATGCCGCGTAGGCGGTCTTACCACCAGGCGCGGCGCAGGCGTCGAGCACCCGCTGCCCGGGGCGGGGGTCGAGGTACAACACCACCAGCTGCGAGGCCTCGCCCTGGGACACGGCTATGCCGCTCCAGTCCCCGGTGTTGAGAGCCAGCAGCGCGTCGGGGGCGTAGGGCGCGGCTGTTGCCTCTACCCCGCGCGCGGTCAACTCGGCCAGGGCCTGCTCACGCGGCAGCAGGCAGCGCAGCACGGTAGGCGCGGCCGTGTTGTTGGCCGCCAGCAGGGCAACGGTCTCGTCTTCGCCGAGCTGGTCGAGCCAGGCCTGCACCAGCCACTGCGGGTGCGAGTATTCCAGCGACAGTCGCGCCGCTGCCCCAACCCGCGCGGTGTCGGGTAGCGCTGGAGGACCCTGGCGTATGGCCCTGCGGAGCACGGCGTTGACCATGCCAGCGGCGCGACGCTGGTGGCGTCGCGCGAGGTCTACCGAACTGTTGACCGCGGCCCACTCGGGTACACGGTCGAGGTAGCGCAGCTGGAACAGCCCCAGCCTGATGGCTTCGAGCACCGGGGCATCCATGGCGCTGAGCTTGCGGTCCGAAAGCATTTTGATCTCGTGGTCCAGCGCCAGGCGCCAGGCCAGCGACCCGTATACCAGCAGCGTGGCCAGTGCGCTGTCACGTCGGTCGAGCTGGTCGAGCTCCAGCTGACGGGACAGGGCGGCGTCGGAGAAGGCGCCTGCGTTTACCCGCAGCAGCACCTCCAGGGCCACCGATCGTGAATCAGCTTTCATCGCCGAGTTGTGAGGGTTGGCTGGACGCCCCCAGGCCGCGCAGCCAGGAGGTACAGTCCATGGCCTTCTTGCCCTCGGGCTGCACGCGCAGCAGCCTCAGCGCGCCCCGGCCGCAGGCTACCAGCAGCCCCCCCTCGCAGGACAGGACGCGCCCGGGTTCGCCAGCCGCCGCATCGGCCACGATCTCAACGCCCAGCACTTTCAAGCGTCGGTCGCCCAGGGTGGTAAAGGCCCCGGGCCGGGGATGGAAGGCGCGCACCTGTAGCTCGATATCAACCGCGTCGCGGCTCCAGTCCACGCGCATGTCTTCGCTTTGCAGCGCCGGGGCCCAGCTGGCCAGCGAGTCGTCCTGCGGGGTCCAGTCGGCCTTGCCGTCGGCTATACGCTGCACTGCCCGTTCGAGCAGGCGGGCCGAAAGATCGGCCAGCGTTGCGCGCAGTTCTCCACCGTCGGTCTGTCCGCTGATCGTTACTTTCTCGGACAACAGCACGTCGCCCTCGTCGAGCCCGGCGTTGACCCGCATGATGCTCACCCCGCTTTCGCTGCGGCCCTCAAGTATGGCGCGCTCTATGGGCGCGGCTCCACGCAGGTGGGGGAGCAGCGAGGCGTGGGCGTTGATGCAGCCCAGCCGTGGCAGTTCGAACAAGGAGGCCGGCAGTATCCTGCCGTAGGCCACCACCACGCCGAGGTCGGGGCGCAGGTCGCGGAGCCGGGAGTGGACGCCGGCGTCGGCCGGGTCGGTGGGCTGTAACACTTCTATTCCGTGTCCGAGGGCGAGTTCCTTGACGGCCGGTTGCCGCAGCTTGCGGCCTCGCCCGCTTGGCCTGTCAGGGCGGGTGAGCACGGACACGACCCTGTGCGGCCCGGCCAGCAGCCGGTCGAGCGACAGCGCGGCGAAGGGTGGCGTTCCCATGAACAGCAGGCGCAGGCTGCCTGCGGGATCGGGGGGCGGCTGTTCGTCGGCAGCGGGTATGGGTTTTGCCTGCAAGGGTTCGCCCACGGCTTCAGATGCGTGGCACTCCGTCGTCGGGCAGTTCGCCGCTGCGTTTGATTTTCTTCAACCGCTTGCGATACAGGCCCCGCTTCAGCGGCGACAGGTGATCGAGAAAGAGTTTGCCGTCGAGGTGATCTATCTCGTGTTGCAGGCACACTGCTTTCAACCCGGTGGCCTCGATGCGGACTTCTTCCTGGTCCACGCTCCAGCCGCTCACCAGGACCCTCGCCGAGCGCTGCACCTCGGCGGTGTAGTCCACCACGCTCAGGCAGCCTTCTTCCCAGGTGATGTCACCCTCGGCTTCCACGACCTCGGGGTTGAGCAGGCACAGGGGGGCCAGTCCACGGTTCTCACTGTCGGTGTCCACCACGATGGCGCGCTCGAGCAGGCCCACCTGCGGTGCCGCCAGGCCAACGCCGTTGGCCGCGTACATGGTCTCGACCATGTCAGCCACGTAACCCGCTACCCGGCCGTCTATCTCGGCTATGCGCTCGCTCGTGCGCGTGAGCAGGGGATCGGGGAAGGTGTGAATCCTGAGTACCGCCACGCGCGAGATAAACCGCAGAAAAACTGCACTTGCAAGGGTTTACCCCGGCTCGCCGGGCCGGGTCGCGCGGCCACCCGGGCTGCTAGAGCATGCTCACCGGGTCGACGTCTACCGACATGCGCACGTTGTCCTGCCGGCAGGGGTCCTTGAGCACGTCGCGTATCCAGCCGGCTGCCGCAGCCGTGGTGGCGGCCGACGGGGCGCGCAGCTGCAGCACGAAGCGCCAGCGACCGCGCAGGCGCTCGAGCGGGGCCGGTGCAGGCCCGCGGATTTCGAGCTCGCTCATCTCTCGCGCAGCCGACACCGCCAGCCCGGCCGCTCGCTCGGCCATCAACGAGGCAGCGCCCTGCTCTGAGGATTCGAAGCGCAGCATGACCATGCGCGACCACGGGGGGTAGCCCAGTTCTTCGCGCTCGGCCAGCTCGGACTCGATGAAATCGGTGTAGCGGTGCTCCAGCGCCAGCAGCACCGCCGGGTGATCGGGCTGGTAGGTCTGCAGCACGACCCTGCCCGGCTTTTTTCCCCGCCCCGCCCTTCCCGCCACCTGCGACAGCAACTGGAAGGTCCGTTCGGACGCGCGAAAATCCGGCAGGCCCAGGGTCATGTCGGCGTGCACGACTCCCACGAGCGTAACCCCCGGCGCGTCGTGCCCCTTGGCTATCATCTGCGTGCCGATGAGTACGTCGAACTCACCGCGTCGCCAGCGCGATAAGATCGACTGCCCGACTCCCCGGCGCGAGGTGGTGTCGCGGTCCATGCGCTCAACGCTTGCGCCGGGCAGCAACAGGGACACGGCGTCCTGCAGCCTCTGCGTGCCCAGTCCCTGGCCGCTCAGCCCGTCGGCACCGCAGGACGGGCAGCACGACGGCGGGGGTTTTATGGTGTCGCAGTGATGGCAGCGCAGCTCGCGGCGATCGCGGTGAAGCGTCAGCCTGACACTGCAGTTACTGCAGTTCACCGCCTCTCCGCAGGCCCAGCATTGCAGCTGTGAGGCGTAGCCACGGCGATTGAGAAAGAGCAGGGTCTGGCCGCCTTCCTCGGCGTTGCGTTTCATGAGGTAGCCCAGTCGATCGGATATGCCTCCCATTTTTTCAAGGTCGCGACCGCGCAGGTCCACCGTTTCGATAACAGGCATCGGCCGTTCGAGTATCCTGTGCGGCAGGCGCAGGTGGCCGTAACGTTGCTCGTTGGCGTTGCGCCAGGTTTCGACCGAGGGGGTGGCCGATCCGAGCACCACCGGACAGCCGGCCATGCTGGCCCTCACGATGGCAACGTCGCGTCCGTTGTAGCGCACGCCATCTTCCTGCTTGTATGATCCGTCGTGTTCTTCGTCGACCACCACGAGGCCCAGCTCGGCGATGGGTGCGAGCACAGCCGAACGCGCGCCGACCACTATGCGGGCCTCGCCACGCGCCACGCGGCGCCACTGGTCCCAACGCCGCCCGGCTCCGAGCTCGCTGTGCAGCACTGCCACCGTGGGCCCGAAGCGAGCTACCAGGCGCGACACCAGCTGGTGGGTCAGCGAAATCTCGGGCACCAGCACCAGGGCGCTTCGGCCCAGGGCCAGGGTGGCCGCCACCAGTTGCAGGTAGACCTCGGTCTTGCCGCTCGCGGTTACGCCCTCGAGCAAAAAGCTGCGGTAGCTGCCCAGTGCTTCGCTCACCGCTGCTACCGCGGTGGCCTGCTCCTCGTTGAGCTCAACGCGCTTGTCTACCTCGCTCTCCGTGTCGTGCTCGCGGCAGAGCTCTTCCCTGCTGACTTCGACCAGCCCGGCTTCCTCGAGCGGTCGCAGTTTGTCACGCGTGGAACCGAAAAGCTCGGCCAGTTCGGGCAGGGTGGCGCGCCGGGGTGGGGTATCACGAAGGTACTCGTAGAGTTGCAGTCGCACCGGTGCGCGGCTGCAGAGCTGCTCGGCCATCTCGTCGTCGGCCTTGAGCAGGCGCACGACCGTTCGGTACTGTTCGCTCACCTTCGCTGATTGCAGCAACTGCTCGACCTTGACCGCGCCGCGTTTCTCAAGCGTGGACACGACTGCGCGCAGTGAGCGACTTCCGGTGGCGCGCTCGAGCGAGGGCAGCTCCATTGCCTCGCCGCTTGACCGCAGTGCATCGACAACCGATCGTTGGGCGGGCGTGGATGCCTTGTCAGCATCGAGCAGGCTGACGGTGGCTATGGA